>Ga0233443_1000095_pt1 | contig 107325 bp, 114 predicted proteins | sample SI_123_September_2_FD_182784 | JGI IMG/M metagenome (GOLD analysis project Ga0233443, IMG submission 182784) | Seawater microbial communities from Saanich Inlet, British Columbia, Canada - SI_123_September2016_200_MG | ecosystem: Environmental > Aquatic > Marine > Inlet | place: Canada...
GGAAACCGTATCGAGGGTTCGAATCCCTCTCTCTCCGCCATTATTCTATCGACAACTGTCTCTCAACAAGGTGGTTGCCGCCAAAATTCCCAGCTTCTGCGCCCCTTCCGAAATGAAGCTGTTGACCCGCTTATAAGCTAATATTTCAGAAATCTCTCTCTAACGGCCAATTCTCTCTCAAGCTGTTGACCTTGAGCAGATGGTACGGCTTTGGAAGCATATGATTTACATGCCCTTTTTTTCGGCCCACGTCGCCATAATTTGACCAAATCTCAGATGGAGTATGACTCTGGGTTCGAACTCATGAAGGTCAAATTTATTTGTTGAATGGTCAGGGTGTGAAATTGGAAATAACAAAGCATTTAAAGTCGATGAAGTGGACGAAGAAAGCCTTTTTAGGCTTCATGGTTTTATCACTGATTGGCGTGTTCGGCCTTCATCGCCTTCACAACCTCAATACCACGCCCATAGCCCCGGCTAATTTTTCATGGATTAACAAAGTTGAGATATACGGACTTGGCGTCCTCATGTCCGCCTTAGCTTACCCGATTTATCCAGAAGTCGCGCACGAGCATATGATGCTCTACACGGTGTTTGATGAGGGGGCAAAAATCATTGAGGATGATTTCTTCCTGTGTTCAACGGTCGTCCAGGATGCAATCAAGAGAGCCATAAAAACAAGACGACCCTACCGACTGTCTTGGCCAGCGAGCGCGTACCAACTTTCACTAAACCCGGACAGATATAGAGAAGCCCGCATCGCGCTCGCTCTAAATGGCGGTCATGTCAGAGTAGAAGGCAATAATGTCATCGTTAAAATAAAAATCGCCTATCCCAAAAAATCCTATGCTCCGCTTATACCTATCCCAGGTATTGGCGTCATCGGTGTAGAAGAAGGGTTGTTTTGGATTCTCCAACAGGAAAAATGGTACCACACTGGATACGTCGAATGGGTTGCGCCTATGGTTCTGCCAAATTAGAGACCAAACTGAGATTCAGGGTTAAATGCTTCACGATTTAATTAGTTCACTTTCCTGAATATCCCATTCGAGAGAAAATTTATTCTGGAGCATCCTTATTGTGAGTGACAATGGTTGGCGCCCATCAAGGATCATTTCTACGATCTTAGGCGATAGAAGCGTCAATCTTAGAATGCGACTGATGTATGAGGAGTTGATTTTTTCAGCATTCGCTATTTCCTCTATGGTCGCGTGAGTGCCGTTTTCAAGGAGCTTCTGCCACCGGAAAGCCCGGGCCAGCGCTTTTACCATGACGTTATCGATCCGCTTTCGAGGTTCGGCCCAAGAAGGCGATCCATCAGGCGTTACGACCAACTTCCGTCCACCTCGAACCTGAAACTTCATGGGAACGCGAACCGTCATCGTTGTGCCATCAGGGTTCAATTTTGGGATCGCCACTATGCGGCCCTCCGTTCGGTCAAACTGCCCCTGATTTCAGAGACCAGTGTTTCAAGCCCGTCGACCCGGAACTTGATGTCGATCCCACCGGGGTGGACATCGACCCGTTCGACCAGGAGCTGAAGCATTCGAGATTGTTCAACAGGAAACAACTCATCCCAAAGCGGATCAATATCATGAAGGGCCTCACGAACATCAGCTTCGGATGTTTTTTCACCGTGACCTCGCGCCGCCCGCCAGGTGGCAACAACGATTTCTGGAGCCCGAAGCAATCCGCGAACATGATCAATGACAGCAGCCTCGATTTCTCCAGCAGGGACACGTCGGACAATGCCGTCTGGGGTTTCCCCTTTAAGAAGTTCTGCCGCGACATAATAGCGATAGAGCTTGTTCTTTTTCTTGGTGTGGACCGGGGTCATTGCCCGCCCATCGGCACCAAAGATGATTCCCTTTAGCAATGCCGGCGTTTGCGCCCGTGTATGGTTCGCTCGGGTTCGTGGGCTTTCACTTATGATCGTTCGAACCTTGTTCCAAAGGTCCTGAGTTATTATGGCTTCGTGTTCGCCGGGGTATGCTTTTCCCTTGTGAACGGCTTTGCCGATATAGACCTGATTTTTAAGCAACTTATACAGGTAACCCTTGTTTATGGGCTTTCCGCGTTTTGACATTACCCCCTCAGCAGTTAGGTCTTTGGATAGCAGGGTGGCGGATCCGACGGTCAGGAACCGCTTGAATATCATTCTAACTGTATTGGCCTCATCGGCATTCACGATTAGTTTTCGATCCCTGACGTCATAACCAAGGGGAGGATTACCGCCCATCCACATTCCCTTCTTGCGGCTGGCGGCGATCTTGTCACGGATACGCTCCCCGGTGACTTCGCGCTCAAACTGAGCGAAGCTAAGCAGAATATTCAGGGTCAACCGCCCCATGGATGTGGTTGTGTTAAAGGTCTGGGTGACGGAAACAAATGTAACGTTGTGTCGATCAAACACATCGACCAATTTTGCAAAATCCATCAAAGAGCGGCTGAGCCGGTCGATCTTGTAAACAACAACCACATCAACGCGGCCAGCCTCAATGTCAGCGAGCATACGCTGCAAAGCCGGCCGTTCCAAAGTGCCGCCGGAAATACCGCCATCGTCATATTGGTCCGGAACCAATACCCAGCCTTCCTGCTTCTGGCTGGTAATATAGGCCTCGCAGGATTCCCGTTGCGCATGGAGGCTGTTGAAATCCATGTCCAGCCCCTCTTCGCTGGATTTTCGAGTGTAGACGGCGCATCGCGTTTTACGCATAGGCATTTGTTTCATCGACCTTCTCCTGATTTTCTTAACCCGAAGAAGACCCAACCGTTCCAACGGGTGCCTGTGATTGCTCGAGCGATTGCCGACAGCGACTTATATGGTCGACCCTGATATTCAAAACCGTTATCCGTTACTGTGGCGCTGTGCTCTATACCTTGGTATTCACGTATGAGGCGGGTGCCCGCGATCGGGTGTTGATCAACCCTGATGCGCCGTTGGGTAACCTTTCCTCCACTAAATTCCCCACCCAAGGCTTCCAGGCGTTCGATGGTGGCAGGTTTTAGCCCACCGTATTCCAGTTCCTGTATCCGATACGCCAAGCGGCTTTCCAAAAATCGCCGATTTTGTCGCGGGGGATCTGACTCGAACAGTTTGCTCCAGAGGGTTCTCAAGTCTGCCGTTGGCGTGTCCTTCAACGCGGCAATTTTGGTGATGATGGTATCTGTCATTCCATGTTCTCCGTCCTAGTTTTGACGGATTCATGACCGCTCTGGGCGGGCATCAAGTCCAGATAACTGTCTCCCGGAACTGTAGATAGATAACTTGACTGTCGGGACTTCAGACGCATCAAACCGACAACTAAGATCATCGCCAACTCATCGAGGCGTTCATCGGCGGTCATATGTTCAGGTTTTAAGGCATTCATCACACATCGTCTCCAATCGGATGTATGATTGCCTGCTGAAATTCTAAAAATATAGCAAAAACAAGAAAGTAGAGAGGTCCAGATAAAACAAAGGTACCGGAGAGTAATATGCTGATGCAATTCTCAGCTACTGGAAATTTACAGACTCTAATCTCACTCCCTAATTATGACCGCTTCTCCGCGCAAACCGGAAGTCATTTTCCGCAAAATTCGGTTTTCTGAAATTGAGGCCCGGTTTTGGGGGGGATTCTGTTGCAAAACTCGATTATCTGCGGATTTTCGATGTCCGCTTATTGGTTCAACGCTTGCCAGGCTTGCGTCATCAAAGATAAATGCACTACAGGAAAACAGCGCCGCATCACCCGTTGGGAACACGAGCATCTTCTCGAAGACGTCCAACGTCGGCTTGATGAAAACCCGCAGGCCATGCGCACACGCCGGGAAACCGTCGAGCATCCTTTCGGCACCATCAAGGCGCGGATGGGAGCCACTCACTTTGCCATGAAAACGCTCAAGAACGTGCGAACCGAAATGGCCCTGCACGTACTCGTTTATAATCTCACCCGGGTCATGAATATCCTAGGGGCCAAGCCGTTGATGATGGCGATGCGGGCGTAAGAGCGCCCAATTCTGCCTGCTATAGGAACGAAGATCGGTGTTCAGCGCCTATAGAAACGGCTCCGAAGCGTTTTAAGCCCAAACCACAAAACTTGCGTCAAAAACGACCATCATCAACCATTTGGTCAACAACCCAGTTCCACGAAAACGTTTTTACACAACCAAGACCCAAAGTAGTCATTTCAGGCCGCAAATCTTATTAAAACTTATAGCCAATTAATGAAACATCGTCCCGACTGTCTGACGTCAGCGCCCCGCAAATATATTCAAAATTAGAAATCTGCCTCAACACGCCGCACGATCTCTTCCATTCTTTCAGATTTGCCGGATTCCAGGGGTTTTACATCCTTGAGAATAACATCTGATATTTTATTGATGGCCCGGGCATATATTGCGATTCGGTCTTTCGCTGTTTCGTGATCCGCCGGAAGCGTGGTACTCGCCTTCTTATTCATGCTGGAATCCTTTCCGTCCGCAGCAATTTTCCGATTTTTCAGACCAAAAGTGAGAGTGGATTTACTTCCTATATGGTAGTTTGCCAACCGAAAAGGCATACCCGGATCTGTTTCTGCGTAGTGTGCTGCCGATGAGTATTTTATAAAATCTGTACTACCATTAGCGAGAGCAAGGTTGAAGTTTCTCCGCCAGATTTCGTCCCTCAATAAAGCCATGAATATCGCCTTGGTCCGGTCAGGGTACGGTACAACGAGAGCGACTTGACCTTGATCCATCGAGGTCCGGGCGACACGGAGCCCTATGTCCGAATTACCGGAGCTTGTGGTGAACGCTACGCGGTGGGAGGCGCTCACGTTCGAAGGGACACTTCTCCAATCGCCGCCGCGCATTACCCGTTTAGAGCAATCTCCAATTGTGAGTGGCGCCTCGGTATTTGGACCTTTCATATAATTGCCGTTCCAACAATCCTCAACCCACTCAAACACATTACCGTGCATATCATAAATACCAAAATCGTTATCACTAAAACTGCCCACCGGAGAGGTGTATTCCCACCGATCCCTCCCACTGACAACGGACCCACAGCATTTATCCGTTCCGTAGTTTGCATATTCGTGGCTGGCGCTGTTACCCCAAGCGTAATTAGTAATCGAGCCGGCGCGGGCCGCATATTCCCATTCCGATTCGCTCAACAAACGGTACTTCTTACCCGTCTTGGCGCTAAGTTTGCGTAAGAAGACCTTGGCATCATCCCAACTCACCTGTTCAACCGGATGATCATTGCCTTTGAAAGAACTTGGTTTATTGCCCATTATCGCGAACCATACGCAGATAACTCCTCTGCGTCTTAGCGGCAAAACCACGGATGGTCATATCTTCGATCATACGCTGACGCAACGGACTGTTGGGTGTCTGTGTCATAGCAAACTCCTGTCTATAGGGTTGAGGTTCAAAACCTCAAAAGCCTATAGACAGGCTGCCATGCCCACTATCGTTCCGAACTTAACTGAAATCTCAAATTACCGCGTCAGCGGTTTAGTCCTTTGACCCGACTCGGACATTCGATAACAGGGGCTTACCTTTCGTTTCGGCAACAGCCCATAGCACTCAGTTTAAGTCAATTGCGACCGCTTCTAGGGTTTTGCAAGGGAGTATTTCAGCCGGCCGGAAGCCGGACTCTGATAATAAGAACGATTGCTCGCCGGGCCTTCTCAGGCAACCGGTTTTATCCTATACTGGGTCAGGCTAAACCAACGAGGCATGCCATGAAATTGGCAGTATCGGTTAACCCCACAGCGCGCCTTTGGGCCGCCCTGACCTTGGCCACCGCGTTAATGACCGCCATGTTGGCGGGCGCATGTGTTGGACCGTCTCAAACAAGCAGTCCCCGTCAGGACCGGATGGTTAAGACGTTTGAAGTGCCGCCTGACAAGGCATTGTTGTTTATTTACAAAACGACCCCCCTGCCTATTGGCGATGTGGATCGAATCCATTTGAACGGGAGATACATCGCTGATGTCGACACTAACCTCTATATCGCTATCCTGGTTGATCCCGGAAACTACCAACTGACGCGCAGAGCCGGCTCAGTAACCAGATATGCGGGAGAGTTTTCGTTCGACGTAAGGGGTGGCGAAAAACTCTATCTTGCGAGGGATTTTGGAACTTCCAAGGTTCACTATTTCCGGATTGACGATAATCATCAGGGAGAGGCGCAAATCAACAGACGCAGGCTGGCGAGGTATGACGACCGCTCATTCGTCTCCACTGCGCGACTCGCCCCACAGGTAGCAAAAATGGATGCCCCTGTCGTCCACTTCCCGACCGAGCCGGTCAGTCTGAGCTACTTACCTGGTGGCTCCCGCCCGGACGATGTGGCGGTGATCATCGGCAATGCCAATTACCAAAGGCTTGGCAAGGACATCCCCAATGTGACGCCAGCCTATGCCGATGCTGAGGGGTTCCGCCGATACGCCAGGCAGGCGCTGGGTATTGCCAACGACAACATTATCTTCATCAAAGATGCGACCCTAAAAGACATGCTCGCCACATTCGGCTCAGAATCCAACTATAAAGGTCGCCTGTTCCGGTATTTGACCAGGGGCTTATCCAGAGTTTTCGTATTTTACGCCGGACATGGCGCTCCCGGGGAGGACGGTAATAATCTGCTGGTGCCATCGGATGCCGAAGCTTCCCTGATCGAGCTTAACGGGTACCGCCTGAAGACGCTTTATCGAAACCTCAGCAAACTGCCGGCCAGTTCGGTAACGGTCGTACTGGAAGCCTGTTTTTCAGGAGCCAGTCAGGCCGGCTCGGTGATCAACAACGCCTCACCGATCTTCATGAAAGCCCGCAACACCAGTATCCCGTCAAACCTGACCGTCGTCTCTGCGGGGGCCGCCAATCAGATTGCATCTTGGGAAAAAGACAAATCGCACAGCCTGTTCTCCAGGCAGTTCCTCACAGCCATGAGCGGTGCAGCCGATTACGACGAAAACCGGAGCGTTTCATGGGACGAAGTGAGAAAATTCCTGTCCATAACCGTGACCCGCTCGGCCATGCGCACCTACGGTAGAGAACAGAGGCCCCAGGTTGTTGTCGGCCAGTAGGATAACCTGTTGGCAAACGATGCCCAGAAGATAGGGTGAGCGTAGCTTGGGCTGGTACCGATAAAGTGGAGAGTGCCTTCTGTTAAACTGTAATTTTACAGAAGGAAAAAATGGTAGCCGAAACTGAGGGGAATTAGTCCGTCTTACTAATAACCTGAACAGTCTCAAAACCCTCGAACTGAGGTGGCCCCAGATAAATACTCTTCCCACCACCACCACCCGCATGGGCGTGGGCCTTTCGAAATGCATCTGATGTGGTCCAATCCTTGAAACGCGTCTCGCTCTCCCAGATAGTGTGTGAAGCAAAGAGCGTATGGTCTTCGTGTTCGGGGCCGCGAAGGAGTGAGAACTCAACGAAGCCGGGAACCTCGTTCAGGTGGGTGTCGCGCTCTCGCCAGATACGCTCGAACTCGGCCTCTTCGCCTAATTTGATTTTGAAACGGTTCATTGCAATGAACATATTGGGTTCCTTTGTTGCGGGTTATCCCCAGATTTGTGAATAAGTAGCTATACCCAGTATTTGGTCGAAGTTCTCAAGCGGTTGATTTTATGGCTACGGGGTAGATGGGGGGATAATTTTAAGCACTGAAAACACGTTATCCGCCTATTCCAACGATGATCTGCGCCTTCTGGTCACGCCCGTAATAGCGTCTGGCGTAATATGTTAACGTCTCACCCAGATAAGCCTTCAGCTCCTCAATAGTGACTGTGCCATCACCATTGCCAGATGGTTTTGCGTCTGCCTCGCCGCTCATGCCTTTTAGATAATACTTTGTGAAAAGGCCATTCGAACCATCATCTTCCCAAGATGCCATCTGATCTGAGGCACCGGCAGCTATAACGGTTACGTTTTTCGGTATGTCTGGTGTTTTGGCTTTTAAATACACTGGTGATGCATTGGATATGACAGCGCCCGATTGGCTAGAACCTGAAAAACAAGCCTCCAGAACCACTGTCACTGACTTCGCCGGTAGGAGCGCAAGGTTGCCGTACAGGGTTTTGAGGCCGTATCCGTTGATTTCGATCCGTGAGGAATCCGCATCAGACGGAATGAGATAGGCATTGCCATCCCTGCCGCCGGGCGCTCCATGTCCTGCGTAGTAGACATAGACGTTTGATTTGTCTTTGCGGACCCAGTCAGAAAGCTGTCCTTGCGGGTGAGTGTTTGTTCCGAAAATCCTATTCATCTGAGCGCCGGTGGCATCGCGCATATAGATAATGTTGCCTTCCCGTATACCCAGTGTCGTCATTGCATATTTTTTAAAAGAAGCGGCATCTGCGTAGGCAGGTTTGACGTTGGGGATATCCTTACCTTGTTTCTTGTAATCGGCATTGCCGATGATGACGGCAATGTCGTCAGCACGGGATGGTCCTTGGTTGAACTTGATTTTCATAGGATCGGTTGAGAAGCGGGATTGTTCAGGCATTGGGGTTGCCTGGGGAGATATCTGGGAAGGTTGCCGCGATGTTTCTGTCTTTGTTTGTGTCGCAGCAAGGATGGGGCCCTGCCTCAGTATCGTGACATTCACCGCTCCGGTATTATCAAATGGAATAAGATCATAACTACGAAGGTAGAGGTTGCCTTCTGTCTTAGGTTTTAGAGAGAGGCTGTCCCCGACCCTGAAAGGCTTTCCCGTACTTCCGATCCTGCCGATTAAGGTAGAACCAGTCGCACCAAGTCCCCAAGGGTCACCAGCGCAAAGCGCACTAATCCCAGCGCCAGTAGCATTCGTTGTGCCGCAAATACCGCCCATGCTCCATGTACCGCTGGCACTGAGTTCATAGGTTTCGGATGTGTGGACAACAATGCCTGTATCGCGCCAATCCCCTGCACCAAGAATTTCCACTTGCCGCTGTTGACCTTGTTGTAGGGGGGCCGCTTTAACGGGGGCGTATTTTGTACCCACACAACCACTGAGCATGGTTAGTGCCATTGTCACAGAAGCAATAAAGTTGATTTTTCCAGGCATGGTATCGATCTCTATCCCGCCGAGCTAACGAATATAGTACCCGATTTTGGTTCCTAAAGAAATGAGTGGCGCTATTTTACCTAAATGAAGAAGTGGTAAATCTCTAACCTAATAAAATTTTTAGGGTGTGTGTCTTTGCCCAATTCACGGCTTAACGTCCCCCAGCCCATTTACCACCGGAGTCTGGATGGCCATCCGGAGCCCAAGTCCCCTTGAATGAGGCGAGTGTACTTGAAAACTCCACTTCCAGAGTTCCTGCACCGTAAGTATCCCGCCATCTGAAGACGCCTTGATGTTCGCCCGTCGACCGAAACCCGGACAGCACGCCGCGTGCTATCCCATCCGGTTCCTCAATCTGATATTCACCGGAAAGCTGTCCGTTGCGGCTTGTTAAAACGGTTTCCACCTGATCGGGGTTGGGTCGCACATTGTTTGTTACTGTCCCGACATATCTTCCAAATTCACCTGCCAACCATGATTTCGTCGTGCCCGTTTCCTTCGAGTTTACTGTTGCGTCATCGAGGTATTGCTGCGCCAGAGAAACGAAATGGCCGGTGGGGTAACGGGCCATATAAATCTTCAATAACGTTTGTGATGGATTTTCCTGCACAGATTTCCAGAAAGTCAACTCGGCTTCAGGCGTGCCATCTTCCGGATTAACGAAATAAAACTCCGACGTTAACGAAGACGCCTCCCACGGGGTTTGCGCGCCATTTGTGGATTTCTCGACAAGGATGCGGACTTGTTTAAACGCCCGTTCTACTGGCAACGCATAGTTGGCAACGGTAGCCGCAAGGGCTGACGTAAACGGGCTGTTGTCTCCAATCCCGTCAGCGGCAAGGGAACCGGGTGCGGTGGCATAGGATATCAGCGTTCCGGACGGCGCATCCATTGGAGCCAGACCTTTCGCAACTGAACGGGTTTCTGCAAACGGATTGTTTCGGCAAGCGTCGAGAATAACCAGATTGGTTTTGGTATTGGCATCACGAAACGCCCCCATTACCCAGTCAATGGAGACCGAGTCTTCCTCTGCTTGGGTGCGGGCACCGAAGCGGGCATCAACCGGGACCATGAAATTGCGACCATCAAATTGAACTCCATGCCCGGCGTAATAAAACAAACCAATGGCATTTTTCCCGGACTTCTTAATGGCATCGCGAAAATCTCCAATGATTGAAAGCAACGACTGACGTTTTGGGTCGTAGATTTCCAGTACCCTGAAATTTACGGCTCTTAAGGTTTTTGCAATCAGCCGGGCATCATTGGGCGGGTTTTTGAGGGCGGTGAGGTTCTGATACGCACCAACCCCAACGACGAGCGCGATGCGCTCAGCAGCATTGGCGGGTGAAAGGAATAACCCGAACAGCAGGAAACATAAAAATGGAATTGCAAGTCGATATAAATTCACTCACTCTTTCCTACGACAATCTGCGCTTTTTGATCCCGACCATAATATCTCCGCGCAAAGTAGGTGATGGTGTCCTTGAAATAACCCGCCAGTTCGTCATATCCCACTTTGCCGTCGCCGTTACCGTATGGCGCAGCATCGGCCTCACCGGACATCCCTTTTAGGAAGTATTTTGTAAACAGTCCGTTGGAACTGTCCTGTTCCCATGACGCAATCTGGTTCGCTGCCCCGGCGGCAATCACGGTGATGTTGGGTGGAATAGTTGTCTCTTTGGCTTTCAGGTAAATGGGTGAGGCATGGGCGATGACTGACCCTGACTGGCTTGCGCCAGAGAAACAGGCTTCAAGAACGACGGTTATTGATTTCGCGGGAATTTTGCCGAGGTTTTTGTAGAGGGTGCTAAGTGGATAACCGTTGAGATCGATCAGAGATGATTGAGCGTCCGCCGGAACGATGTAGCTGCTGCCATTCTCGCCGCCGGGGGCGCCATGACCGGAGTAATAAACAAAGACACGCGACTTGCCTGGTTTGACATAGTTGAACAACTGGCCCTTGGGGTTATCTTTACTGCCGAAAGTGGCGGTCAATTCTGATTGGGCTGCATCTTTTAAATAGATGATGTTTTCTTCACGTATGCCAAGGGCTTGCGTGACATAATTCTTGATGCTGGCTGCGTCAGCGTATGCAGGAATCACGTTAGGAATATCTTTTCCCTTTTCGTAATCGGCGTTGCCGATGATTACCGCGACGTCGTCGAGACGTGATACTCCCTTGGAAAAATTGAGCATATGCGGGGCAAGTGGAAAACGTTTCGTTTTTGCCGTCATGACACGCGGCGCTTGTAGGCGGTCCCTGGCAAAGGCAAGCAGTTCTGTTTCAGCATCCAGGGCTTTTGACACTTCGGTGACAGCTTCATCCAGGGCTTTGTTGATTTCCGGATGCCAGACTCCACCAACAAACGGGTTATTCTCCTCCCCAGACCCCTGAATACGGGCAATCTCGACGCCACCTTTCTGGTGCACGGTGAGTGTAATGCTTACTTTCGTCTCCTTATTTGTTCCGCCCTCCGGATAAATTTTAGAATCCAGTAAGATAAATAGATCGAAATTAGGTTCGTTAAACGAACTGGCGGGTCTCACGGTCTTAAATCGTTTGGTAAAGATTGCGTTGATAGTACTGACATAGGTGTTGCCGGAAAGGACCCAGGCAATGCCCTCTCCTCCACTGCCTTCGTTCAGTTTCTGGACGAAACGCACGCTCTCTATAAAATTCTTACTCGGAATCATTCCCAGTTGAAGGTGTCGATAGGGCGATGCCGTTTCGCTGCCTCCGCCGCCTAGAACTGTTGGGGTGGATGTGTAACTAGGAGGCGTAACACATCCGCTCAATGGCAACACCATCGCAATCAATAACACCACCAGAATCGTGCGAAACAGGTTATTCATAACTGCCCCTAATCAGAACAGGGGGGTAGTATATCCACTTTACGAGTTTTCGGAAAGATTGATGAGAGGCAGCAACTTGGTGTCATAAGTTTTCTGATCAAGCGTTCGGCTTCCTTATTCAATTTTCTTGCAAAACGACGCACGGTCATATTTTTTGAACACTCAATCAAATTGAGTGCCTTTCCGAAAGATTTCATCCGGTATGGGAATTACAGAACGGCAATGACCTGTGCGCCTTCTTGAACGTACGAGGCTTTAATCACTGCCGATCCAGATGCGTTGAACCATTCTCAGTTAACCGCCGCCACTCAAATCCCCCATGCGGAAGAAGCCTGCCGGAACGACCAACATTTCAGGACAATCGGCGCAGTCACGGAACACCTTGCCCGGTGTCATGAAGGCGCCGGCGGCGGGCGCGGCGGGTTTGGGTTGGGGGGGCGGAGCAGAGCAGGTTGTGAAGTAATCGCCGCCTGTTGAACCTTGGGCTAGAATGCGGCTGCATCCTGAGGAGATAGCGTCCGGGCAATGCGGAACCCGAAATAGTCACTCCGGATATCGGTAGTTTTTGCGACCCGACTGGTGGTGCGCATGCTCCACGGACTGCTGTGATGGGACCCGCCGCGAAGAATGCGCTTTGAGCAGTCTCCGGTTGTGCGCGGCGCCTCTGTACTTGGGCCGTCGTCATAATCGAAATTGTCGCAATCTTCAACCCACTCCCATACATTGCCGAGCAGGTCATGAAGGCCGAAGGAATTGGCAGCATAAGAACCGACAGTCTTCGTCGAGTCGCCATTGTTAGCCTTGGACGATGAAAACGTGTATCCCCAATGATACTTGGTCGTTGTGCTGGCGCGGGCCGCATATTCCCATTCCGATTCGCTCAACAGGCGGTACTGCTTTCCCGTCTTGGCGCTCAGTCTACGCACAAAGTTTTTTATGTCATTCCAATTCACCGTTTCAACCGGGCTATTGGCTCCTTTGAATTTACTCGGGTTATTGCCCATCACGGCCTGCCATTGAGCCTGTGTAACTTCATACTTGCCGACCGCGAACTCTTTCGAGACGGTGACTTTATGAACGGGACCTTCGTTACCCTGGTTGTCTTCATCACCTTCATATAAACCCATCTTGAAACTACCGGAGGGGATCACCACCATCTCAGGACAGTCGGCGCAATCCCTGAACACCTTGCCGGGTGTCATAAAAGTTCCGGCGGTGGGTTCGGTGGTTTTTTTCTTGGGCGTGGACAGCGTTGCCGGTGGCATCATCACGGCGATCTGCTGCTCCCTCAGCAGCGACCCGAAGACATATCCCGTCTGTCCGTCCTCAAGCACCACCTGATACCACTCGGAACCGGCGACAGTAGTCTTGCCCAAGACGCTGATGGCTCTGCCCGCCTGAATCCTGCTGATCTTCTGTCCGCGTGTCGACGGCTCACTGCGCACATTGGAGGTCTTGAGGGCGACCATCTCCTCATCCAGCACGGATATCCCAAATGCTGGTTCTGCGGGAGCGGTGGGGGTAAGGGCCGCCGTCTCAGTTTGCTTCAGTTTGGCTATCCGCCGCATGGCTATCCGCTTGAAAGAACCATCCGGATATTGAGCGACGTAATCTTCGAAGTCCGCCGCATCCTTGCTGTCCTTAACGGAGTTCCAGTAAGCCAAATCGAGCGCCTTTTCGTCGACAGGAGCCTGAAGCTGCACCGACGCCACCTGAGGATCACCTTTCCCGGCAAAGTAGAATTTGCCCTGCAATGGCGAGTAATTAATCCAAGGTCTCTGGAACCCGTCTGTCGTATGATCAACCTGCACGCCAACCTCGTTGAACATATCGAGGATATTGAGGCCGGGTGTCTGGACGTTCTTGATCAGGGCTTCAGCGAACGGGCTGTTACGGCCCTTGCCGTCCATGGCAAAGTTTCCAGGCTGGGTGGAATAGCTAATGACCGTGCCACCGGGCGCTTGCATGTTAACCAATCCAGAATTTTGACCGCCACGAAAGCCACGGTACTTCTGTGGCGTGTTACGACAGGCATCAAGGATCAGGATGTTCAAACCGCCTTTTTCCGGGAACTGATCGACAACAAAGTCAGCGGATACCATCTTCACCTTGAGTGATTTCTTTGTGACGCCTTTGGTTTTAGATGGCACAAGATAGTTGGTCTTGTTGACTGCCATACCGTGACCCGCGAAGAAGAACAGACCGACAGTTCCAGCACCCAGTTGCTCTCCGAACTCGATGATCTTCTCGTCCATCTGGCCTTTGGTCAGGTTTAGCTGAACGTCACCGCCGATCAGTGTGAAGCCGGTCTTCTTTAAGGCGGCGGCAAAGTCTCGGGCATCATTGGCAGGATTGCGAAGGTCACTCCAATTGCCGCCAGCAACTTTGTAATCGCTGTTGCCAATTACCAACGCCACGCGCTTCTCAGCCGCCGCCGGGATGGCCAAAAGCACCATCGTCAATGCAGTGATAGATGCGAATAAAGAAAGCAGTTTCACGGCGCCTCCAAATATTCAAAAATTATGTCACAAGGATAACTGAAACTGGCAGGGAATCATATGAACGAGTTCATTAGTCTCGCGAACTTCCGATTATGATGCAGTGGACGGCTCCCATCCGAGGCATCGGAATGTGCCAAAATGGTGATTTAGAAACCACCGGAAATAGGAGCCGACCATGAACGACGTTATCACAATAGGTGTTGATCTTGCGAAGAATGTATTTCAGATCCACGGGGTTGATGCGGAGGGCGCTGTGATTGTCCGCCGTCAGTTGAGGCGCAGGCAGATGCTGCCGTTCTTCAAGAAACAGCCATCCTGCCTTGTTGGTATTGAAGCCTGTGCCACGTCGCACCATTGGGCCCGGCAATTGGTTGAACTTGGTCATCAGGTCAAGTTGATGCCGCCGCGTTACGTCAAACCCTACGTGAAGCGCAACAAGAACGACATGGCGGATGCGGAAGCCATCTGCGAAGCGGTAACCCGACCGACCATGCGGTTTGTTGCGATCAAAACAGAGGAGCAGCAATCGGTGCTGATGTTACACCGGACACGTCAGCTGTTTGTTCGTCAGCGAACCACAATAATCAATGCTCTTCGCGCGCATCTGGCCGAGCTCGGCATTATTGCCGGTATTGGTCGAAATGGATTGGAACGATTGCTGGATGTCATTGCCGATGATGAAGATGAGCGCGTACCACCCACAGCACGTGATTGTCTGTTGGCCTTGCGAGTTCAGCTCGAATTGGTGAAGCAACAGATCCTCGAAGCGGACCGACGCGTTCTTGCCTGGCATCGGGCCAGTGAGGCGAGTTTGCGTCTGGATGATATTCCTGGTGTTGGGCCCTTGATTGCTTCTGCACTTGTGGCCTCAGTGCCTGATCCCCATGCCTTCAAATCCGGTCGCGATTTATCAGCCTGGATCGGGTTGGTTCCCAAGCAGAACTCAACTGGTGGCAAGGAGCGTCTCGGACATATCTCGAAAGCTGGCAATCGGTATTTGCGGATGCTGCTTGTGGTTGGGGCTCTGTCTGTGATCCGCCGCGCCAAACAAGTGGGATATACGCGCAGGCCCTGGCTGACAAAGTTATTGGAACGTCGATCGACCAAGGTTGCCGCCATCGCCCTTGCCAACAAAATTGCCCGTACGGCGTGGGCGATGATGGCGCACGGAACATACTATAAGGAGCCTGTCGTGCGGGCTATTTGAAACACGCGCGGGGATAACCCGCGCTCACGAGGTTGGAAAGGGAAACAGACGATTAATGCACCCAGCCGGTTGATCCGAAGATCAGGACACTCCACTAGTGCCAGTGCAGCCAATTGACTGCGTGCTTTTGACCGGAACCTGATCTGCGGAGAGCATTATGGCCAGCGGCCATGGAGAGTGCCGCACAAACAGGCCGGACACATGGCCGCACCGACCAGCTCTGCAGTATCGTCAAAAAAACCTTGCCAACAGGGGGCCGTCCACACATGGCACAAAGCGCCAGTTTGAGTCGCCTCCATTTAACGGCAGCTTGCAGGGGCTAAAGCGGCCATTAAAAGGGCAAAACTGAAATTCCAAAATCTCACTTCCGGTATTGGGGGTCTAAGCGGAAGTAAAACTGACGCCCCAAGAAGGCTCACTCCTGACCCCTTGCAGACTTCAGGTGGTTTCGAACAGGCATTAATTATTTCTTTAAATGAACGTTTTAGAAGATACGTAGAATTAACTGCGACGGTAGACGATCTGGGACTCATCGCCACCCGGCGCGATGTCCTCAATGGATTCCGCGTCATTGCCGGTGGTGGTCTTGGCACCCAATACCACATGAGCGTTGCCACATTAACGAACAGCCGGCAGGAAGTTTCCATATTACTGCTTTTCACAAAGCCGCACTCTTTCAACTCAATTCGTGGCATTGTCCTCCCGTTTCAAAGTGTAAGCCCTAAAACGATTGAAATTGGAAATACGCAGGTGATATTTCCCCAGAGCACGAGTGCGGCCACTTGTTTTTTCTGAACCGGACAGTCCAGAAACCGTTCCGCCACCAGGTAGTTCAAAACTGCAGGCGGAAGAACGGCGTACAACCAGATCATGTTCTGCTGAAGCTGACTGACGGCGAGGTCGCTAAAAACTGTGTCAACCAGCCAGAAAGCCACATAGGCAGCCGCCAATCCAACCGCAGGAATACATATTGCAGAAATAAAAGGAAGCTTCATGCTACTCAGGTCGGTTTGGCGTATTCGGGTCCCGAGTCCGAACAGCATCAGGGGAATCGCGACCTCTCCTAAGAGTTCGATGCTACGGTTTAATACAAGGGGCATCTCCAAGGCGAATTCATGGAAGATTATCGCAAGTACCGTTGCCAAGATTATTGGCGAACGTGCCAAAGTCAGCCAGCTTTTGCTCTGTGTAACAATCGCCACGCCAAGAGTGAAATGTAGGGTGTTTTCGACGATGAAAAGCAGCACCGCTAATGGCAGGACTGATTCGCCAAAGGCAAAAACCATTAGGGGGATGCCTAGATTGCCTGAGTTGTTAAACATAATTGGGGGAATTACAACCCGCGTTTCCAGATTTAATAACCGAGAAAGCGGTAGGCTGAGCAACCCTGGCAGCAAGATGACCGCTGCAGCGATGATCAGGAGAGGACCAAGTAATGTGAGAGTCCATTCATTTCCGGTCAGGGCGCTAAAAATCAATGCCGGTACGAACACATCCATATTCGCTCGGTCGATAAATCCCATCTGCGCCTTGTGGCGGGAGGCATAAAAATATCCGGCCAAAACAACCAAAATTACGGGGCCCACAATGCTTAATACGGTGATTATCATTTCGTATTTAATCTTTCTTTGTGGCCTTCCTGAGAGATTGCAGAAAGAAAATCCTTGAGGGTAAAATTATTGGCTAGGCAATATTTTTGTCGGAATGACTTACGAGCCCGCAAGCAAAACGACATGCAGTCGACGAGGACCATGCGCTCCATATTCAATCGTCTGTTCGACATCGGCCGTCTTGGATGGACCGGTAATAAAATTCACCGTTCTGGGAATCCCATTTGAAGATTTCACTGCGCATGCCCATCCATCTTCCAGGTGTTTTACCAACTGATCTTTGCGCAAGATTACGATGTGGTTCTCTGGCAAGAAATTCATGCCGGTCGGGCTTTTTACACTTGAAGGCAAGACCAGACTTCCGGTCTCGACAACACCCGCCTCGGCGAGCGTTATACTCGTCACATCTTCGGGGATCGCGTTCCTTCGGGAAACCTTCAGACCATCGGGCCAGGGATAGCGGTTCAACCGGTCATCCGGGGCGACGGTAACGGCAAGCGGGATATTGTGTTCGCGCAAGAATGTCTGTACCGATTCCACGACATCGGCGGCGGTTCCCACGACATCAACAGAGGCGGCAACGGCCCGTAGTTTGGAAACAAACCGTTCAACCGGATCGTCATTCCATTGTGGTCTGAGCTTTGTTGGAAGTTGACGAAGCCTATCCGTCAGACGCTTCTCCGTCTCAGTGTCGATGTCATCACGGCCAACAGCCTTGGCGACACGATCCAAAATTTCTTCGCGTGCAGACGTCATCTACCTTTCTCCCTCAACCTTTCTTGCCAGGCCGCCTGGAAGGTTTTTCCTTGCGGTGCTGGAAGATCACGCACCTGGGTCCAGCCACCGGCCAACGGCATGCGCCTGAACACGCCTTTTCGCCGTCCCAATGCACCCATCGCCGCCATAACGATGCGCGTACCAAATTGATAAATTCTCGGGTGTGAGGCGAAAAACGTCCAAACCCCGAGACCGAAACGGAACACGCCGGAACTGAGTTTCTGTTCATGCTGGCGTGTTCGATGCGCCCGAAGAAGTTTCGGCAAAGGAATGCGGACGGGACATACGTCCTGGCAGCGCCCATTCAGCGTACAGGCGTTAGGCAAATTCCCCGCTTCATCAAGTCCGACCATCATCGGAGTCAATACCGAACCCATGGGACCTGGATAAACCCAGCCGTAGGCATGACCGCCGACGCTTCCATAGACGGGACAGTGGTTCATGCAGGCGCCGCAGCGGATGCAACGCAGCATGTCGCGGAATTCATTTCCGAGCATGGTGCTGCGCCCGTTATCGACCAGGATCACGTGATACTCCTCGGGTCCGTCAAGGTCTTCCGGCCGCTTCGGCCCGGTGGAGAAGGTCGTGTAGGCGGTGATCTCCTGGCCGGTGGCGCTACGGCCCAGCAGCCGCAGCAAGACCATCGCGTCGTCGACCGACGGAATGACCTTGTCGATGGCGGCGGTGACAATATGAACCTTTGGCAAGGTGCATGTGAGGTCGCCATTGCCCTCGTTTGTGACAATAATGTTGGAACCGGTATCGGCAATCAGGAAGTTGGCCCCGGTTATGCCGACATCCGCCGTGACGAAGGCTTCGCGAAGCACCTGGCGGGCCTCCTGCACCAGGGCGCTACGTTCCGTTTGGCGTTCGGTCAGACCAAGTGCCGAATGATGTTCGTGGAAAAGGTCAGAAATTTCATCCTTGGATTTATGAATAGCTGGGGCGACGATATGACTTGGCGGTTCCTTGGCAAGCTGCAGGATATATTCGCCGAGATCCGTTTCGATAGCTTCAAAACCGGCTTTTTCCAGGGCATCGTTTATCCCCACTTCCTCACCGATCATTGACTTGCCGCGAATGACTTTCTTCGCTTCGGCCTGGCGACAGATGTCGGTGACGATGCGGCAGGCATCCTCGGACGTGCTGGCCCAATGAACGTGTCCCCCGGCCGCCGTTACCTGTTCTTCATAGCGACGCAGATAAAAATCCAGATTAGCCAGCGCGTGATCGCAAATTTCCTTGCCGAGGTCTCTCAGCGCCTCGAACTCGGGAAGTGCCTCGGCGCATTTACGGCGCTGCTCGACAAATCCGGTGTTCAGGTTTTTCAGGGCGGATTGAAGAACAGGGTTCTCGAGAGCCTTTCCGGCGCGGGCCTTGAAATCATGGGACATCGGTTTCATGGCTAGTTCTCCCCGTCACCGATTCCAGGACCATCTGCCATCCCAGCCAAGACTTCGGCAATATGGAATGCGCGAGTCTTCTGCCCTCTGCGTCTCATGCGGCCGGTGATGTTGAGCAGACAGCCGAGATCACCGGCAAGGATGGTATCCGCGCCGCTTTCGGCAATACGGGAACATTTATCATCAACCATTTTGCCGGAAATTTCCGGAAATTTGACACAAAATGTGCCACCAAAACCGCAACAGACTTCACTATCCTCCATTTCGTTTATTGTCAGGCCCTGAACGCTATCAAGCAGGCGTCGGGGCTGCTCTTTGATTCCCAGTTCACGTAATCCCGAACACGAATCGTGATAGGTAGCTGTGCCGTCGTAGTTGGCGCCAAAATCAGTGACGCCCATCACGTCGGTCAAAAAACTAATGAGTTCGTGGCTTCGGCCCGCCAAGTCTCGGGCCTTCTTTAATCCGTCCGGGTCATCTTCGAAAAGTTCGACATAGTGGGTCTTAATGGTGCCCATGCAGGAACCGGAAGGCCCAACGACATAATCATAATTGGCGAACGCCTTCATAACTTGCCTCGCCAAAGTCCGCGCATGACCCAGGTCGCCATTGTTGAAGGCGGGTTGACCGCAACAGGTTTGGGCGCGAGGCACTTCTACGATAACGCCGGCATCTTCGAGTAGTTTCACGGCGGCAAAAGCTACCGACGGACGGTGAAGATCAGCCAGGCATGTGACGAAGAGTCCTACGCGTGGCTTGGTTTGCTCGTTTTTCAATACATGCTCCATTTAGATATCCTCCGGCACCATCTTGATAGCGCCGCAAGGGCATTCCGTCGCGCATATGGAGCAACCCTTGCAATAGTCGTATTTAAATTTGAAACGGTTGCCGGGCCCAAGCTTCGTAATAGCGTTGTCCGGGCAGACCCCATAGCAATTGTCGCATTCGAAGCAGTTGCCGCATGACATGCAACGCCTGGCCTCGAAGACTGCGTTATCCACGTCGAGATCACCTACCACTTCTGCGAACCCTGTTTTCCGGCGTACAACGTCCAGCATTGGACGCACGGTCCGCGGAGCGTCGGAGTAGTACCAAGTGTTTAGCATATCAGGGGTAACAACCTCGTGCTTGTCAGGCGCAACCCACTCTTCACCTCGCAAGTATGCATTGATGTTGCGGGCTGCCTTTTTACCGTGACCAATAGCCGAGGTCACCGTGCGCTGTGATGGAACCATGTCACCACCGGCGAAAATACCATCTTCGCCGGTACACATGGCTTCGTTTATCTGAGTGATCCCGTCTTTAAGATTTACAGCGGGGGTGTTTTGCAAAATTGCTGTGTCAACATCCTGACCAATGGCCTGAACTATTACATCAGCCTCTATGCTATCAAACTCGCCGGTAGGTTTCGGCCAACGATTTTCGCTAACCTTCATTTTCTCAAGTGTCACAGTGCGACCATTAACTCGTTTTATCGAGTGGAGGTATTTCAGAGTCGCACCTTCTTCAATGGCCTCATCTCGTTCGAAGGAATGGGCAGGCATATCTTCTTGTGCCTCTAAGACAACGACCGTTGTTGATATCGCGCCCATGCGAATTGACGTGCGCGCTACGTCCATGGCCGTGTTGCCCCCGCCGTAGATCACTACATGACCATGAAGCTGGTTTGGGTTGTCTAGTTCAGAATCACGAAGCACCACGGCTGCATCATGAATGGGGATTTTTCCGTCTGATTCGATCTCTGCACTTCGTGATAATTGAGCGCCAATGCACATAAATACGGCATCAAACTGCCCTTCTTTTCTGGTTGTAGAAATATCTTCAATTTTCGTATTGAGTTCTATCTTCACCCCCATGGCTTCTATACGTGCAACTTCAGCCCGTAGCTTTTCCCTTGGCATCCGGTATTTAGGGATGCCGTAACGAATCATGCCCCCAGCCTGGGGATTGGCATCGAAGACCGTTACCTCATGACCGAGCCGGCGCAGATGATATGCCGCAGACAATCCCGCCGGACCGGCGCCGACTATCATCACTTTTTTGCCGGTAGGGGAGCCAGCATCGATCCGCCATCCATGCATCAAAGCCTGATCGCCAAGAAATCGCTCGACTGAATTAATGCCGACGGCTTCATCAATACCGGCTCGATTGCACGCACCTTCGCAAGTGTGATAACAAACGCGGCCCATTGTGGCCGGCAATGGGTTGTCCTCCATGATCTGACGCCAAGCTGCTTCATAATCGCCCTCTTCAGCGAAGCCCAGCCACGCCTGGATATTCTCACCGGCCGGACAGGTGTGATTGCACGGAGGCAAACGATCCAGATAAACAGGACGTTCGTTCCGCCAGGTCCCTGTCTTGTTTAATAGGCTGGTGCCGACATCCAGGGTTATGGCAAAAGGCTTGGATTGGATAATGGGGTCTATGCTCATTCCTCTTCACCTCCAGATGGCAAAAGGTTAAACCGTTTGATGTTTCTGTCGGCTATGGCCTGCAAAGCCTGCAACTGGTCTTCATTTTCTTTCTTGAACACATGTGCAAAGCGCCTTTGCAGTTTCAGGTATTCACCGACCGGCTGATGTTGGCGTATCTTTGTCACGCCCGTCACATCGCCGTTTTCTGCCTCGAAAAGGGGAAACATTCCGGTTTGCACGGCCAGGCGCGCAATCTTGATCGTATCGCCGGGCTTCGAGCCCCAACCCAACGGACAAGGCACGGAAATCTCAATATAGCGAGCGCCATGGAAGGACATCGCCTTCGATACCTTGTGTTCCAGATCGTGAAGATCATGTACGGAAGCCGTCGCCACATAGGGGATTTGATGCGCCATGGCGATCAGAGGCACGCTTTTGCCAGTCGCAAAATCGTTGCCCGGCTCCGGTCCCACCGGCATGGTGGTGGCGGTTCGCGCCGCGCCCGGGGTGGCGCTCGAGCGTTGTACTCCGGTGTTCATATAGGCTTCGTTGTTGTAGCAAATATAGAGAACATCATCGTTGCGATCGAACATCCCTGACAGGCAACCGAAGCCGATGTCCGTGGTGCCACCATCGCCGCCTTGGGCGATAACCCGAACATCATCTCGCCCCTTAGCCTTCATAGCCGCTGCGATGCCCGAGGCGACGGCCGGTGCATTGCCGAACAGGGAATGGATCCAGGGAATGGACCAGGCGGTTTCCGGATAAGGCGTTGTGAACACCTCCAAGCAGCCGGTTGCATTCGCTGCTATTAACTGGTTGTTGGTTGCCCGCATTGCCGCGTCGATGGCGAAACGCGCACCAAGAGCCTCGCCGCAGCCCTGGCAGGCCCGATGCCCACAATCGAGGGAATTAGAGCGATCAACAGTCGCCTGAACGGATCGGTGTCCCTCTTCAAGCAAGCGGTTTCCCGCCGTCAAGGTGCCGGTCTGGTAGAATTTGACCTTCTGCTTCGTTTCAGAAATCTGTGTCACCATGGCCTCCTGTCAAATGGCTTTCGCGGCGGCGACAACGCCGACGTCGTGAAGGATGTTTTCGGCAATAGAGCCGGATCGGCGTTCCGCCTTTTCGCGTTCTAGTTCCCTATCCACGACATCAATATTAATGTCATGGAAATGGGGCTCCTCCAGTTGATCCTTGACGCCTTTATCGAACATGCGCCGCAGATTGGCGCGAGTGATGGGACGTCCGCCGAGCCCTCCGATTACCGAGTGCACCCGGATTGGTAAATGCTGCAACGCCATTCGTATGTTCATGGAAACAATTCCACCCATACCAACGGCGAGACTTTTCTCGAAAACAATTACGCGTTTGGCGTCTTTTAAGGCTTCTCGTAACGCTTCGCTTGGGAACGGGCGGTATGAGCGGATGGTAAGAGCGCCAATAGAGATGCCGTCATCACGCATCCTTGAAAGCACCTCTTTCATGGTTCCGATGACCGAGCCCATGGTGATAACCACTGTTTCGGCGCCCTCGGCCTCAAACGACTTAATGAGCCCACCGGAATCACGACCGAAGATCGCTTTAAACTCTGCCGCCTGTTTAGAGATAAGCTCAAGCGCCTGGAGCTGCTTGTGATGGGCGAGATAGCGGACCTCGGTAAACGCCTCGGGCCCGACCATGGCGCCCATGGAAAGGGGAGCAACAGGGTCGAGCACCTGACGCGGCTGAAAAGGTGGCAGGAATTCATCCACCTGCGATTGTTCAGGAATATCGACCCGCTCGTATGCATGGGTGAGGATAAACCCGTCCATGCATACCATCACCGGCATGCTCAGTTCCTCTGCCAGCTTGAAGGCCTGGATATGAACATCGACGGCCTCCTGATTGGTCTCGGCGAAAAGCTGAAGCCAACCGGAATCCCTGGCCGACATCGAATCGCCCCAATCATTCCAGATGTTTATCGGAGCCCCGATGGCCCGGTTGCCGACGGTCATAACAATTGGCAGACCCATACCCGAAGCGTTATAGACCGCCTCCATCATGAACAACATGCCCTGAGAAGAAGTAGCCGTGTAGCTGCGTGCACCGGCGGCGGACGATCCAATACAGGCGCTAAGCGCACCGAACTCGGACTCGACCAGCATGAACTGGCAATTCTCGATGCCGCCCGCCTTCACAATGGACCCCAGATCTTCAACGATGTGGGTCTGGGGCGTAATCGGATAGGCGGAAATCACTTCCGGCCGACAAAGAGCCACCGCCTCGGCGACTGCATGAGAACCTTCGACTTGTTTCAGCATTGCAAAAATCTCTCCTTCAAATTCAATTCGCAAGAGCAGCGTCGTAGGCTGCCTGGGCCGCTGCGATATTCATTTCGCCCACCTTGCCGGGGAATTTTCTTGCTATGGCCTTGAAGACGGAATCGATCTTCACGACATCGCTCATGGCCGTAAAAGCGCCCAGAAGAACTGTGTTGGGTGTTGGCCGTTTCAGATGGTGCATGGCCAACTCTGTCGCGGGCACGGCGGCAATATTGTCATTCGGCAGTTGTTCCGCAGCCTCGGAAATTCCGAGTTCATCCATGCTTTTCGCCGTATTGACAAGCAGGTAACCATCCTTGCGAAGACCGGCGAAGACGTCGATGGCGGAGAACAAAGTGGGGTCCTGGACGATCAACAGATCCGGTTCCAGAACTGGCTCACGCAGTTCGATCTCCTTGTCGTCGATGCGCACGTAAGCAACAACTGGCGCCCCCATGCGTTCGGAGCCGAAACTCGGCACCGCCTGGGAGTGCTTGCCCTCTTCGAAAGCGGCAACAGATAACATCTCAGCCGCAGAAACGACTCCTTGGCCGCCTCGACCATGAATACGAATTTGAAACATCTTAAATTTGCTCCTTGAATCAGAATGAAACGCGGCAATCGGGCGATAGACTTTGCGGGCAATCACGTTAGCCTTGCAGGTCTACCTACCTTCCCAATGTTGTTAATTGTTTCCGTAGGCAACCGCCGGCAACCAAGTAACCAATTCCGGGAAAACAAACACCAAAACCAGGGCGATCAATTGCAGGATAATGAAAGGAATGACTCCGCGATAAATATCAACCAACGACACATTTGGTGGGCAGACTCCCTTTAGATAGAAAAGTGCGAAGCCGACCGGTGGCGTTAGAAATGAAGTCTGTAAAGTCACAGCGACCAGCAGGGCAAACCATGTAAGATTGGGGTATTCGACAACACCGAAACCATTAATCTGCAAATCAAGAGCGGAAATCACCGGGGCCAGCAACGGCAGTATGATCAGGCTGATTTCGATCCAATCAAGGAAAAAACCAAGAAAGAAGACGACGACCAAAACAAAGATAATCAGGCCATTGGGACCGAAGCCTAAACCGGTCAGCGCCGCCTCGATTAACTCGTCCCCGCCACACTCTCGCAAGACCAAGGCGAAGATCGTCGCGCCAACAAAGATCGCAAAGATATAGCCTGCTGTGTTCATGGTGTTGATCACAACTTCCTTTAACACCTGCATGTTAAAACGCCTGAATATGACAGCGATAAGCGTCGCACCGAGAGCGCCGATGCCTGAAGCTTCCGTAACCGTTGAAATCCCCATGAAAATTGATCCAAGAACAAGCAATATCAAGCCTGCGGGCGGAAGAATATCGACCAGAGCCCGCAATACGCTCATAAGATCAACTTCACCATGATCCCTGGAAAGAGGGGCTTTTTCCGGATAAATTTTGCAGTAAATCAGGATGTAGGCGATATAGAGCGCGCCAAGAATGAGGCCAGGGAAAACAGCCCCCATAAACAGATCAAGGATGGGCACCGCTAATTGGTCTCCCATGATCACCAGCATGATTGAAGGGGGAATAAGAATGCCAAGACAACCGGAAGCGGCCACGGTGCCCAAGGCTAACGATTTATTATATTCCTGGTTGAGCATGACCGGCACGGACATGAGCCCCAACAGCACAACCGATGCACCGATGATTCCGGTAGAAGCGGCAAGAATAATTCCGATTAATGCAACTGTAACAGCCAGACCGCCCCTGACGTTGCCGAACAATTTCTGCATCGAATGCATCATTCTTTCCGCAATACCGGACTTTTCGAGCATCAAACCCATGAAAATAAACATTGGCAGTGCTATGAGCACCCAATTATCCATGATGCCAAAGATGCGCCCGACAAGCAGGCCAAGGGTATTGTAATCAAGACCGGTCATGGTCAGACCATAATCATCGGTCAACCAGGCGACGCCGGCAAAAGTAATTCCGACACCCGCCAAGACCCAGGCAACGGGAAAACCGGTGAAAAGCAGCGCAATGAACGAAACGAACATCGCGATGACTAAGTAATTTTCAGCTGCTAATTCCATCAGCCTGCACCTTTATCATGGGGGTTGTCGTCAACTTTTAGAAGCGGCCTGAGAAGCCTGGCCGTCATTTGGATGCGTGGAGGTGTATCGTCATCAGGCTCCTTGCCGTGATGCATTAGCAAGACAACCTCGCCTATCAGACGGGCAATTGCGGCTATCATCATCAGTAACATTGAAAGCGGAATGACCGACTTGACGATCCAGCGATGAGGCAAGCCCATTGTGCTTTGAGAAGATTCATTATGCGTGAAAGCGTACACGGTATAATCAAGACTAAAATCAAACAGGATCACAAGACACGGCATCAAAAGCAGAAGTATTCCTAGAATTTCGAATATGTGCTTAAGCCGGTTCGACATGTTGAGGCGAAGAATGTCAATTCGGATATGGGAATCATTCGTAATGGAGTATGCCAATCCAAACATGACGGGTACCGAGTATAGGTGCCACATCAACTCTTCCATCGGCACCAACGGCCATTCGAGAAGTAGCCCGTTTCGATGAAACCCGTAACGCAATATAACCGTTATCAAGATGAGCAAAGCCAACAGCACGTTCAACCAGGCAAAGGCTTCAACGATTCGCTGCACTATTCCATTGAGAAATGTCGCTATTGGCACATGGTGGGTTTCGGCGCTGACAACTTTTGACATGACAACTTCTTTCAAAAATTTGTCTCAATCCATGTGGCGGGAATTTCTTCCCACCACATGGTGTTATTTGAAGACTTGAAGGGTATTATTTGCGCACTGTTCCGGGGCGCGGCAGGTAAGCCCACTTATTCCAAATTTTGTAATTGGCCCGGAATTCCTGAAGGTCATCCCAAATTACTTTGAAGCCAGGATCGACCTGAATGGCTTCAGCAACCACTTCGTCCCATTTTGTTGAGAACGTCGTTAGCATTTCAGAAGACCAATATTTATTCTGAGTGCCGGCTTTCTCGTTTTCCTTCATTGTTTCAAACTGCATGGATTCGCCCATTGCTAGGCCGTCCGTCATGACGGCCCTACAGGCCAACTCAACAATTGTCCGTTGCGCTTCGCTCATATCATTGTTCCAGGTATCTTTGTTGACGATCAGATCGAACAAGGTGGCGGGCTGGTGCCAACCTGGGTAATAGTTGAATTTCAGGATCTTGTTGATGCCCAGTCTCTTATCGATGGCTGGCATGGAGAATTCAGTTGCGTCAATGGCGCCTTTTTGCAGGGCCGGAACAATTTCACCGCCGGGAAGCTGAGAAGTAGAGACTCCCAGTTTTTCCATCACGCGCGCACCAAGACCAAAGAAGCGCATACGCAGGCCTTTTAGATCGGCAGGTGAATTGATTTCCTTGCTGAACCAGCCAGAGGTTTCGGGCGCGATAATGCCGCAGGGAATGGATTGAACATTGAAACCAGCATCGTCATAGGTCTTCTGCCAGAGCTTCCGCCCATTGCCATAATAGACCCAGGCCAGAAATTCAGGTGCATCGGGACCGAAAGGAACAGCAGAGAAGATGGCTCCTTTATCGCCTAGTTTTCCTGTGTTGTACCCTGGCGTTGTATAGCCGGCATTAACCTGCCCCTTGGAAACAGCCTCAAGCATTTCCTTCGGTGGAACCAGCTTTTTGGGCTCATAAATTTTCAGCTTCAGGTTCCCGTCCAATGCATTGATCTTCTTGGCGACCCAAGCAGGGGATGTGCCAAGCGCCGGCAGGCTTGTCGGAAACCAGACAGGCACCTTGAGTAGGACTTTCTTTTCCGCCGCGAGCGACGGGGTTGCAGCAACGCCAATCATAGCTGCTGCGGCGGCGGTTAAGATTGCTAAAGTACGCATGAGATAAACTCCTTTTTGTGAACACTTAAGGAGTAATTGGAAAAACTTACCAATTATATACCCACAAAGAACCTATATATTATTGTTTTTATTATATTTTTTTAAGATTTCCTTGAGGAGCTCCTTGTTTGATAATTAATTGGATAATCTTTTTTACCAATTTTGTAAAGTGGTAAATCATATTGACCAGTAAATAATTTTGGTCAAGAATGCTTGAACACACTTCGACCTATTGTGTTCAACGCAAATAAAGGTTTGAAGACAAAGGAAAGATCAGGATCAGGGCATGGCCGCATACAAACGTGTCAAACAGGGTAAAATTTCCGACGTCATTGCCTCCCAACTGGAAGAAATGATTGCCCAAGGAGTGTTGATTCCGGGCGAGCGCTTGATGTCGGAGCGCGATCTCGCCCTGGAAATGGAAGTGTCGCGCCCTTCCCTGCGGGATGCTCTACAAAAACTCGAGGGCAAGGGATTGATTGAAACGCGCCAGGGCGGCGGCACCTTTGTACGTAATTTTCTTGGACCCTCCCTGACCGATCCTTTGGCGGCGCTGCTCGAAAGCGCCCCCAACACGGCGCAGGATCTCCTCGAACTACGCACAACCCTGGACGGCATAGCCGCTTATTATGCGGCATTGAGGGCAACGGAAGTCGACCGTGAATTGCTCACACTTTGCTTTGAATCTATGGAAGAAGCTCACAAAGAAGAAGACCCCTCCGAAGAGGCCGACATCGATGCCGATTTCCATATGGCAATCGCAGAAACGACCCATAATGTGGTTCTTCTGCACATATTGCGCAGTTTGTTCACGCTATTGCGAACCGGTGTTTTTTTCAGCCGAATGAACCTCTACACCCGCCCCAGTTCTCGTGACATGCTGCTTAAACAGCACAAGGCCATTTACGAAGCCATTATGGCTGGTGATCCTGAAAAAGCCCGTAATGCTGCTGCCGGGCATTTGAAATACGTTAAGGAAACCATGCAGGACATAGGCCACGAGGAAGCTCGAACGGAGGTATCTCAACGACGCCTTGAACGCTATCGGGAACGTCGGAAACTAGCGAAAAAAAGTAAATAATTTCCCGATACGTCTGCTTAAAAGCTATCCAGACTTCATACTCTACAAGACCGCTTCTTGGCACTAAGCAGCCGCAAATCCATTACCCAAATTATGACCGGTGCTGAGGTTTGAACGGACGTCGATGTCAGTTTTTACCCGTCAATCTGTCAACAGGCTATCACCGGAGGTTGGAAAATGGAATTGTTGGAGCATTATTCTTGTGCGGGATGCTGATTTGCTGAGTCATTCTGCCAGTTTCCGTTGATACCGGTGGTTTAAGGACATTGTCGGCACCTTTTTCGTAGCAATTGTCGTAACAATGCTTCGGTGCTCATCGATAAAATGGCAGAAGTCTGGGAGATATCAAGAAAGTGGTGGGCCCGGCAGGAGTCGAACCCGCGACCTACTGATTACAAAATAGATTGTTTCAAATCTCTCTTGCGAACCACCGAACCCGCCCGATGATATTGATCTCATCGGCGGTGCGCTCGTAGGGGCTATAAAATGGGTTATCAGAAATCACCCGAACCTTGGGCGGATCATTGTTGGGGACATACTCAAGACGCTTGGCCACCAGCCCCATGCCATCATACAGAATGAATATGCCGGGAGGCGTCGGCGCTCGCCGGGCCAGGTCCACAAGAACAACGTCGCCGGAATGCAGAGTGGGCATCATGCTATCGCCCTCCACATGCATGATGCGAAGCTCCGATGGGCTGGCCTTGAGATCATGAAGAATCCACGACCGTTGAAAATGATAGGGTTTTCCGTTTTCCACCTCGTCGGCAGTAATATTACCGCCACCCATGGAAGCCGTGACCTCGACCGAGGGGATCGAAACAAACGCCTCAGAGGGATCTTCGATGATCGGCGATTCGCCTTCCACGTCGCCCATACCGTGCAACAGCCAGTTTCTGTCGACTTTGACCACCTTGGCGACTTGATCGAGTTTCTCCAGATTCGGGTTTTCTGATCGTCCCCGCATGATGTCGTAAACAAACGTCCTGTTGATATCTGCAAGTTCAGCCACCTGCCTGGCATTTAAGCCAAGCTGCCTGCAACGCGCTTTGAGCCTGTCGGCCATGGTGTATTTCATCAGGTTATCCTCAGGGATGTGGATTGTGTGGATTAAAAAGGATTGATTCATTCCCGTCAAGAAGATAAAACAAATAGCGAACACGCAGGCTTGTAGGGTGATAAAAAATGGCAGGGATCGAGAAGGAATATTTTACACTGGAAGAGGTTGAGTCCTGCTGGGACATGCCTTCGCGCGACCTCGTATACCTTGCCGAAAACGGTTTACTCAAAGTCTCCGTGCGTCTTTATGGAATTCGTATTGAGCGCGGGTTCTATGAAGAGGTTGATGAGGGGCAATGGTGCAATATTCCTGAAGAGCGAGTTTCGTTTCAGGGATTGCAGGACCTCCTTTCTCGAGACGTTTATCGTCTTTTCCATGAAGGCCAGGTCAAGGTTGACCAGTTTGACGCGCCTGACGATCGCTATTGCCATGTGCTTTATCCAGAAGAAGGCATTGTGATCAAAAAGGAAGAGCTGGTTGTCAGCCGCACAGAGCGGGACCGGGTTGAGGCCAAACACGGCCTTGGCGGAGTTCAGCGAACGACAGAGGTCTCGTTCAGGCATAAGAACGATTTTGCCGATGTTACGCTTGGAGAACAGTCCTATACGTTGGGGCCTATTCAAGCCAAGGTCGTCGGTATTCTTTATGAGGCAGCGCAAACAGGCTCACCCTGGCGGCACGGTCAGGCTGTATTGGGAGAGGCAGGGTCCAGGTGCACCCGCATATCGGACCTGTTCAAGGCCAAGGCTGATTGGCGCAAGCTCATTCAATCGGATAAACGTGGAAAATACCGCCTGAATATCAAATTTTCTTAGGTCCCCCTGCGGAATGGCCGCTTTCTGGGAGGTACATACGAACTTATCCCCTGGCAGCCCCCTCTATATCCCCTTCCATCCCCCTGACTATATCGGTTATATCCCCTTTCTATCCAGCACAGAGCCCGACGACAGAGCCGGTCTAGATCGCCATTCTCCCCCTAACGTTCAATCAAACGAAGGGGGTGGCCATGATCACCAAACACTTACACCAAGTCCATCTCGCGGAACGCTGGAACCTGAGCCCGCGCACATTGGAGCGCTGGCGCTGGGAAAAAATCGGTCCGCGTTACCTTAAGCTCGGTGGTCGGGTTGTTTACCGGCTCAAAGATGTCGAGGCTTATGAGGCCAAGCAGGTCCGCAACACCGAAGGCTCAACCTCGACCCCTCTGCCGTTACTAAGCGTCGTGGGGGCATCATGACCACGCCCATTCCTATCTGGCGCGGGTCCCCATCGCCATTCCATTTGCAGAAACTGGATGAGATCTCGTTCTGTGCCTGGGTGGCTCAGGCCAAACCAGGCGACACCCTTGAGTACCATCGCGGGTTTCTGTGCCTGGACCGGGGCAGCACCGAGCAGGGCAACAAAGATCCTCACCAGATTAAATTGGATGAGATGGCGGCACGGGCCTTCGGCTTGGCCGAGCGAGGATTTCTTCATTTGCTCCAGCAGCGCATCGGTGACGCCAGCTTTCGGTATCTGGCCATCGCCCGTTCCTGCCCGGAGGGGCAAGCCATCAACTTTTCAACTCTCATGATAGAGGAGGCAGCCTGATGGGCCTTAAAATCATCACCGCAGACGAACGCCTGTCCGGCGCGTCAGCTAAAACCACCATGGCAATCTTTGGCCCCACGGGTGCCGGGAAAACCTCACTGCTTAAAACCCTGCCGCCCACCGAGACCCTGTGTCTTGATTTTGAAGCTGGCATGAAATCGGTCCAGGACTGGAAAGGCGAGAGCATCTCCATCAGGGCGTTTACAGACGCCATCGACATCGCTTGCCTGATCGGCGGTGTTAACCCGGCGGCGGATCCAAACGGGTTTTACTCCGAGGGCCATTATCAGCACCTCAGCCAGACCTATCCGGAGATGGTTCAGATGATCAATGACAAACGGATTATCTTTGTTGATTCCATCACCGACCTGACCCGTCAGGCCATGGCCTGGGCCAAGACCCAGCCACAGGCCGTTTCCGAGAAAACCGGCAAGCCCGATATTCGCGGCGCATACGGCCTGCTCGCCAGTGAGGTCATCGGGCTCTTGAAGCATCTGCAGCATGCACCTGGCAAAACGGTGATCTTCGTCGGCATCCTTGAAAAGATTGTCGATGAGTTCAATCGCACCAACTGGCAGCCACAGATGGAGGGTGGCAAGGCCGCCCGCGAACTGCCCGGCATTGTCGATCAGGTTCTAACCCTGAGCCTGTTTGCCCCTGACGATACTGAGAACCAAGGGGGCTGGCGACACGACCCGGAAAAAGCCCAGGAACGACGTCTTGTTTGCCAATCCGGCAACCCCTTTGGCCTGCCCGCCAAGGATCGCTCCGGTCGCCTGGATATCACTGAACCCGCCGACCTTGGCGCGTTTCTCTCCAAAATCAACTCAACCAAATAAGGATAAGATCATGACCTTCGATATGAACGACGCCGAACCGCAAAAAACCGGCGACCTGATTCCCGATGGCAGTTTTGCCAAGATCACCATGACCATCCGTCCGGGCAATGTGGATGGACAGAGCGAGATCGACCAAGGGCTGCTCAAAGCCTCCAACAGTCCTGGCAGCGATGTTCTGATGCTGGACGCTGAGTTCACCGTGGTTGAAGGGCCGCACGCCAAGCGCAAGTTTTGGCAAATGTTCACGGTCGCCGGTGGCAAGGTTGACGAGAACGGTGTTTCCATCGGCTGGAAAATTTCCAAAAGCACTTTCCGCGCCATGATCGACAGCGCTTTGGGCCTGAACCCTGAGGACATGAGCGAGGAAGCCAAGGCCAAGCGGGTGCTGCGCGGGCTCAAAGATTTTGACGGCATCACCTGCGTTGCCAAGATTAAGGTCGAGCCCAGTTCAAACCCTCAGTACAGCGATAGCAACAAGATCGATAAGATCGTTCTGCCCAATGAGGCTGAGTGGCGCAAGATTATGGACGGTGAATCCGTAGCAGCCGCACCGGGCAATCGGCCTCGTCCCGCTCAAGGGGCGCAATCTCCGGCGTCAGCCACACCGGCATGGGGTTCCAACGCTGACCCCGCACTGAACACGGCGGCTCCTGCCCAAACCCAATCCACAGTCCAGGCCCAGCCTGCGGCACAGGGTCAGCCTGCCGCTCGGGGCCCGGCCTGGTTGAACCCGTGACCAACGATGAATGGCAAGCGTACGTCACACGGGAAGCGGCAAAAGCGATTGGCGAATGGCTCGAAGGCAGAGGACGGCTCCATCAACCCATCCAAAACCTCAAGATGACCGAGCTGGACGCCATGGCGTCAAACGCCATCAGCCGTTTCATCGTGTTGGCGTCGCACCGGATCAAAGAGCAACCCGAGGGCAACGAGGACCTCACCCAGCTCTTGCTCGGATGACGCCTTGCGCCATCTGCGGACGTCAATCCCGGGGCTTCGGCTATTGCCACCAACTGAACTGGGACCGTTTTCCCTATCACCGTTTCTGTTCGATGCGCTGCCTCAAGGCCGGGTCGAAAATCGCAAAAAGGAAGATCGGCATGATCGATAAAACCGACATGGAACAGAAGGCCATCGTCGATGCCCGGCGGTTTTTCGCTGAGGCGTTGACCGAACTGGGTTTGATGGAAGCGTTCCATGACCGCAGTGCCGTCGACATCGATCAGATCATCGAGGCCTGTGTTGATGGGTTCCAGGACTCCATGCAGCGCCAGTCGCTAAATGACGACATTCCATTTTGAGGGCTGACAATGTTTGTTGATTTCAATCACGGGTCCGGTTTTGTCTATGGCAACGGCTATCCCGCCCCAGACCCCAACCAACGAATTAACGCGTTCGTTGACCAGGCTCTGGTCGCGGAAAACCAGCGCCAGATTCCCAGAGATTATCTTGGAGCCAGCCGCATCGGTGAGCCCTGCGCGCGCAAGCTGGTTTATGAATTTACCCGTACTCCACCCGATCCGGGCAAGGCGTTCGACGGTGGTATTTTACGCATATTTGCTGCCGGTCATATCTTCGAAGACCTGGCCATTCGCTGGCTACGTGTCGCCGGATTTGATTTACGCACGAGCGAGAACAACGGCGGGCAGTTCGGGTTCGAAACCGCCGCCGGACGCATCAAGGGACATATCGACGGTGTCATCGTGGGCGGTCCCTACGTTGGCATAACGTGGCCAGCGCTTTGGGAACATAAGGCACTCAAAGCCTCGTCCTGGAACGATACCGTGAAGCGCGGCGTGCAGGCGTCGAAGCCGGTCTATTACGGCCAACTGCAAATTTACATGGCCTACATGGACCTGTCGGTGGCGCTGTTTACGGTTCTCAACAAAGACACCCAGGCCCTTCATCACGAAGTGGTGCCGTTTGAAGCTGTCGAGGCGCAACTGCTTTCCGACAAGGCCATCGACGTCATTCAAGCGGCGGATGCCGGTGAGCTTTTGCCCCGTATTTCCAGCCATTCCGATTTTTACCTTTGTCGCTGGTGTTCATACACCAAGCGTTGTTGGGAGCTTTCCTCATGACCTTCACCCCATCCCCCCTGCAAGTAAAAGCGATTACCAACATCAAGGACTGGTTCAACAATCGCACCAAGGATCAACAGGTGTTCCGGGTGTTTGGTTATGCGGGCAGCGGAAAAACCACCATCACAAAACACGCCATTGACGAACTTGATCTGTCGACCATGAACCCCAACGGCGGACAGGGCGGTGTTCTGTTTGCGGCTTTTACCGGCAAGGCCGCATTGGTAATGACCCGCAAGGGCACGCCTGCCTCGACCATCCATAGCCTCATATATAGGGTCTCGGAAGCGACGCCAGAAGAAGTCGCTCGGGTCGAAGCTGAGGCGGCCAAACTAAGCTCAAGCATTTTGACCATGCCCGCGTCGGAACGCACCTTTGCCTCTGAACGCCTGAAACGCCTGGAGCTTCGCCTCGCCGATATTCACAAACCCCAGTTCGTTCTGAATGAACAATCCCTGGTGCGTGACGCCGACCTGATTGTTCTGGATGAAGTCTCCATGGTCGGAGAAGAGATGGCCAACGATCTTCTCGCCTTCGGCAAACCCGTTCTTGTACTGGGCGATCCCGGCCAGTTGCCTCCCATCAAAGGGGCCGGTGCATTCACCGATGTGGAGCCTGACGTCATGTTGACCGAAGTTCACCGTCAGGCCGGAGACAGCGCCATCATCCGTCTGGCCACGTTGGCCCGCCAGGGTTTGCCCATCCCACAGGGTCAACATGACGATCATGTCTGGAAGATGTCGCGGCGGGATGTATCGCCTGAGCAAATGCTCATGGGTGGCCAGGTAATTTGCGGCATGAACGCCACCCGGCGGCAACTCAACAACGCCATGCGCCAGGCGGCGGGTTTTGCTAACACCTATCCCACGGGCCGCGATGAAAAACTCATCTGTCTCAAGAACCGTCACGATCTTGGCCTGATCAACGGCATGTTTATCGACCTCACCGATATTCAAGATGAAGGTCCTCTCGCGTTGAGCGCCGTCATCAAGACCGAGGACGGGGATCTCATTCCGGGCCGGGTTAAAATCTACAAAGGTCATTACGACGACCATGTCGCCTATGACCGGGATCGGTCGCGCAGGGACTGGCGCGATATGCGGGGCCTGGTGGAGAGCGACTGGGGCTACGCCATCACCTGTCATAAAAGCCAGGGATCGCAATGGAAAAACGTTCTCGTCTATGACGACGGCCTTGGCCGAACACCTGAGGATCGCGCCCGCTGGCTGTATACCGCAATCACCCGTGCTGAGCAGGGGCTGGTGATCCTTGATTGATTTTAACGATGTCGCCCCAGCGCCCGCAAAGCCCATCCATTATGATTTGGACGTCATCGTCGCCCGGCTGCGAGACACGGCGGAGCATTGGGTGCCGCAGGATTTTCCCAATGGCAGACGCAACGGCGATGAATGGCGGTTGGCCAATATTCGAGGAGACGCACCTCGCAAGAACGGCTCATGTGTCATCACCCTTAAAGGTGATCATGCGGGCGATTGGATTGATTTTGACGGCGGTCAGGGCGGTGGCCCCTTAAACACGTTGGAACAGAGGACGGGACTTTCGGGACGCGACCTGTTTGCCCATGCGGCGGACATGACGGGATGGACGGACACGTCACCTCCTCGACAAGAGCCCGCCCGCGCACCTACATCCAATCGGGATCCGGCCAGTGAAATCTCCTTCATTCTGTCCCATGCCAAACCCATCAAAGATAGCCCCGCCACCGATTTTCTGGTGGGTCGCGGATTGGCCATTCCGGATGGTGCGGATATCAGGTTCCATGCCGACCTGACCCATTGGGAGACCAAGACCGGATTTCCGGCGCTGATCGGCATCGTCCGCGATCACGCAGGCACCACCGCCGCGATACATCGAACCTATCTGCAAATTGATAACGCCTCCAACACTGTCATCAAGGCCGATGTCGCAAAGCCGCGCATGATGCTGGGCAAGGTTGCAGGCGGTGCTGTGCGTTTGGCGGAAATCAGCACAGACGGCGTCCTCGGACTTTGCGAAGGCATTGAGACGGGGCTGGCGGTGATGACCGCGTGTCCCGGCCTGGCCGTCTGGGCGACCTTGTCGACCACCAACCTTGAACAGGTCCACATCCCTCCCGAAGCGACCCGGATCGTCATTCTGGCTGATCATGACGTATCCGGTGCGGGCTCGCGCGCCGCCGAAACCGCTGCCCGTCGTCTGCGCTCGGAAGATCGCACGGTGAGCATTGCGATGCCCCCAAAAGAGGGAGAGGATTTTAATGACCTGTTGTTACGCAAAGGCCCTGACGCTGTCGCCCAGGTTATTCAATCGGCGCAACAAGCCGATGCTGAAGAAGAGCCGGAGGCCATGGGACGCCATATCCCCGTTGGCTTCGTTTATCCTACCGCATCGATGCACACCCTTCGCGCCGATGAGGGGGATCTGGCCCGAGCCGTTGATCGTGCCTGGAGTCTTCTGCTCACAGCCAACCAGCCACCCTGGCTGTTTCGGACCGCCGGGTTGCCGACCTGGATTGTTCCCGACGACGAAGGCCGCCCGTTTGCCTCCACGGTGACGGAAGAACGCCTGCGCTACATGCTGGCCAAGATCGCCCTGTGGCGGCGCATTGGCCGAACCGGCGAGCTGGTCTCGTCACCACCTCCCACAGCCCTCATCAAATCGCTTCTGGCCACGCCCGACCCTGGACTACCTATTCTTTCCGGCATCGTCACAACACCAGTGTTTGGCCGGGGTGGGACGCTGCTGACGGAACCTGGTTATCACCCGGACGCCAGGCTGCTGTACCACGCCATTTCCGGTTTTAAGATGCCAGCCGTTCCGGAGCACCCCAGCCCTGAGCAAATTGCTGAGGCGCGGGACCTGCTGCAAGACGACCTGTTCGGTGATTTTCCATTCACCTCACTGGCCGAGCGAGCCCACGCAATTTCCCTGCTTTTGCTCGGCTTTGTCCGCGCCTTGATCAATGGCTCGACGCCTCTGCACCTGATTGAAAAGCCATCCCCCGGCACCGGGGCCACCCTCATGGTGGACGCGATTTCGACCATCCTCACCGGAACCGGAACCCTGGTCATGACCGAAAGCCGGGACGACGAGGAATGGCGCAAACGGATTACCGCAAAACTGCGCCAGATCCCGGCCATCGTCTTGATCGATAACCTGCGCGGCAAGCTTGATTCCTCAGCCCTCGCGGCAGCCCTGACAGCCCCTTTCTGGGAAGACCGGATCCTGGGCGTTTCGGAAACTATCCGCCTGCCAATTCGCTGCACCTGGATTGCTACCGGCAACAATCCGGAATTTTCCAACGAGATGGCGCGCCGTCTGGTGCGCATTCGCCTTGATGCCCGCGTTGATCAACCCTGGCGACGAGAGGCGTTCAGGCATCCAGATTTAATGGGCTGGGTTCGCGCCAATCGCGCCCGACTGGTCGCCGCTTGCCTGACCCTTTGCCGAGCATGGATCAGCGCCGGGCGACCGCATGGACAACGCAGCATCGGGAGTTACGAGGCCTGGGCCCAGACCATGGGTGGCATTCTGGAGGTGGCTGGCATCGAAGGCTTCCTCGAAAACCTGGACGACATGATGGCGGCGTCTGACAGCGAAGGGGCCATGTGGCGTGGCTTTATATCATCGTGGTGGGACCGGTTTGGGACAGCGGAGGTTGGCAGCAGTGACCTCTACGATCTGGCGATCACATGCGAACCACCACTGCCCCTCGGCTCTGGCAATGAACGCTCGCAGCGCACCCGGCTTGGAAAGTCGCTCGGGCGCATGCGCGATCGGGTGTTTGCCGTCGATGGGCGAAGCCTTCGGATGGGTGGCGCAGGAACCTATCAAGGCGTCAAACGGTGGAATCTGAATATTGATGAAAAAATAGGCAGAAATCTCGTGGACGTCGTGGACGTTGGTGGACGTTGTGATTCAAACGTCCACGAAGATAACCTTCTGAATAATAACGGTAATTCAGACTCTCGTGGACGTGGTGGACGTTTATCCCCCTCCTACACGTATGCGGGGGCGCGCGCCCCCGTGAAAGATACACCGGGAAAACGTCCACCACGTCCACCACGTCCACCGGAGCCAGGAAATCCGGGGGTTACAGACGGTGGACGTTCCGGTGGACGTCAAAACGAACGTCCACCGATCACAAATCCACCCGACTGGCTAAAGGAGATCCCGTGATGATCACCGCCCACACCACACAGCAAGCAAAGGAGAAACCAAATGGATAAATCGAATGTGATCAAGCCGAAGGCAGATGCCAAGGTCATGACGGTCCTTACCCTTGATCTCGGCACCAAAACCGGGTGGGCCCTGCATGGATCAGACCGGGCCATCACCAGTGGCACTGTCGAGTTCAAGAACGACCGGTGGCAAGGCGGTGGTATGCGTTTCCTGCGGTTCAAGCAATGGCTGACCGAGATTAAACAAATGGCTCGAGGTCTGGACGCTGTTTTTGTTGAGGAGGTTCGCCGCCACATCGGCGTTGATGCTGCTCACGCTTACGGTGGGTTTTTGGCCCATGTCACCGCCTGGTGTGAACATCATCAAATTCCTTACGAGGCCGTTCCCGTCGGCACCATCAAGCGCCATGCCACCGGTAAGGGCAATGCCAACAAGGATGTGATGATCGCAGCCGCTCGCAGTCGTGGCTTCGATCCAACCGATGACAACGAGGCTGATGCTTTGGCCCTGCTGGGCTGGGCACAGGATCATCGCATGGGAGGTGTGTCATGAGCAGTAACCTTCTGAATATTGCTGCCACCACGGTCGCAGAACGCCATGAGCAATACGGCAGTGCCAAGCCGTTATTCGATCACATTGCCAAACGCTGGTCGCTGGTGCTGAGCACCGAGGTCACCCCAGCGCAGGTGGCGTTATGCCTGATTGACCTCAAGATGGCCCGGCTGGTACACACCCCGAACCATGATGATTCCATCATCGATGTGGCAGGCTATGCCGCCTGTCTCAAGGAGGTGCAATCATGAAATGGCATCCCCGAGGTTATGGCGGCAATCGCCGTCCTCCTGACCAGGTCAAACGTGATGGCTGGCAGGACCAGGGCATGCTGGCTGTGTCGGTTGAAGATGACCGGCTGACCTGGCCAGAGAAAGAACTGATCCGCCAGTTGGGTGAAAAACTCTATGGCAGGCGACGAGACCGTGTGGAGAACCAGCATGATTGATTGGACACCATCCCAGGTGGAGGATCGTCTAGAGGAGGCCGCCGACGTGCTTAAACGATTGCCCGAGCAAAAGGTGCAAGGGTATTTCAACGTCTGGCCCGAGATGGTCCAGAGTTTTGCTGACAAGGTCGGTCAAACGCCTGAGCCCATGCGCCGCCCTCCACCGTCACCCGCATCGATATCTCGCATGGACGAGACGTTGGCGTGGTTGAATCATCTGGACGCAGAGGATGCTCGTTTGGTTTGGATGCGGGCCGAGAGAACGCCGTGGAAGGAGATCTGCTGGCGCTTTGGGGTTAGCCGGTCTACGGCAATACGGCGGTGGCATTTTGCGCTCAGTGTCCTTGCCCTTCGGCTTAACGGCCAGCGTGTGCCCACGAAGCGATCCCGGTCGTTTGTGATCAGGAGCGCTCGAAGGCTGTCAATAGAAATCGTAAAGTGACACACTTTTTGGTGACACATCGCAAGGTGAGACAGATGCCGAAAATAGGGCTATATTTTCGTCAGACTTGGGAAAAACGCGCCCGGAGAAACCCCTGGGATGCCCCGCCCCGCTAACCCTTTGATATATTGGGTCCTTCCTGGCCGATATCCTATACGGGGGGCTTTAGCGCGGCATATCTCTACCGTCGCAACCTAAAACTTACTTGACAATCGCTTGACCGGCTAACGAAGAAACCGCTGTTTTCTACGGGTTTTGGCGCATCTGAGGTCGAGAAATTGTCAAGTGAGCTGTCAACCCGCCCTTCATTTGTCAAGCAAGCCTCCAAGCCGTTCCACCATTTTGGGTGTGAGCGGTTTTTGTCTTTTAGCGGAACATCATGAATCTCAAAATCGAACACATACCGGTCGATCAACTGGTCCCTTACGTGCGTAATGCACGGACCCATTCTGACGAGCAAGTCTCTCAGATCGCAGGGTCTATTGCCGAGTTTGGTTTCGTCAATCCGATCCTGGTGGGCGACGACAATGTGATCATCGCAGGCCACGGTCGTTTGATGGCTGCCCATAAAATGGGGCTTGAGAACGTGCCCGTAATTTATCTATCCCATCTGTCCGAGGTGCAACGTCGGGCGTTGGTTTTGACAGACAACAAATTGGCTGAAAACGCAGGTTGGGATGAAGACCTGCTGCGCCTCGAACTGGAGGATCTTCAGGCTGAGAATTTTGACCTTGAGCTAACGGGATTTGATTTTGATGAGATTGATCGGTTGTTGAATGCCGATACAGAGCCCGCAGGAAACACTGACGATGACGACATACCAGAAACGCCTGAAGAGCCGATTTCAAAACCGGGGGATCTTTGGTTGCTTGGCAATCATCGCCTGCTTTGTGGTGACGCCACTGTTCTGGGTGATGTTGAGCGGGTGCTGGACGGCGGCCTTGCCGATCTGACCTTTTGTGATCCGCCATACAATGTGGATTATGCAGGCGGGGCCAGTCGCAAGACGGATCGCCGTATTGAAAATGATAACCTGGGCAATGCGTTTGAAGCGTTTTTGTATGACGCCTGCGTCAACATTGTCAGTGTAACCAAGGGCGGCATTTATATCTGCATGTCATCGTCGGAACTGCACACGTTGCAAAAAGCCTTCGTTGACGCCGGGGGCCACTGGTCGACCTTTATCATCTGGGCCAAGAACAGATTTACGCTGGGTCGGTCTGATTACCAACGCCAGTACGAGCCGGTTTTGTATGGCTGGAAAGAAGGCACGGATCACTTTTGGTGCGGAGCCCGAGACCAGGGGGATGTGTGGTTTATCGACCGGCCCCACAAAAACGATTTGCACCCGACCATGAAGCCCGTGGCCTTGGTGGAACGCGCCGTGCGTAATTCTTCGAAGTCCCGTGACATCGTGCTTGATCCATTTGGTGGGTCAGGCACAACGCTGATCGCTTGTGAAAAAGCGGGGCGAAGCGGCAGGCTTATAGAGATGGACCCAAAATACGCAGACGTCATTGTCAAACGCTGGCAGGAATTTACCGGGCTCAAAGCAACGCTGGACGGCGATGGTCGGGCGTTCGGTTAATCGGGATCGACCGATGACAGGATGGCGGAACATAAATGCTGATCAGTCAGGCCGAATATGCCAGAAAACGTGGCGTGTCGCGCCAATATGTGGGCCAGATGGTTGCCAAGGGCATCATTCAGCTCGTCGACAAAAAGGTGGATGTGGATCAGGCCGATGTTGCCCTTGCGGCGGTTCGGGATCCGGCCCGAGCCGAGCGTCGCCCTAAACATGACGAGGCTGCCCCTGTTCCGGTGCCGGGTGCTGGCGGCAACCAAAGTGCAGCATATGCGCCAACGTTTACTCAATCCAGCAACGACCTGCCGACCTTGCTGCTTAAAACCCGCATCAAGAGCGAAGTCGAGCGGGCCAAGCTTCTCGAGATCAAGGCCAAGGTTGAGGCTGGCAAATACGTGGATGCCGACGATGTGAAACTGGTTGCCTTCAACAAGGCTCGAGTTGTTCGAGATGCATTGATGAATATCCCTGAACGTCTGGCCGCCGTGCTGGCGGCGGAGACCGATACACAACGGGTGCATAACATGTTGATGACAGAACTTCGTACGGCGCTGGAAGAATTGTCACGGTGATCCCAAGCGCGTCTAAAGTTTTTGGCACGGCCTTTGACAACGGCCTGCGCCCAGACCCGTTGTTGACGGTTTCTGAGTGGGCCGACCAGCACCGCCGATTGTCAGGCAAGGGAGCTGCCGAACCCGGCCAATGGCGCACCAGTCGAACACCGTATTTGCGGGACGTCATGGATTGCCTGTCACCATCGTCCCCGGTGGAACGGGTGGTGGTGATGAAGGGCGCTCAGGTTGGGTTTTCAGAATGCGGTAATAACTGGATGGGGTATGTGATCCACCATGCGCCAGGTCCCATGCTGGCGGTATTGCCGTCATTGGATATGGCCAAGCGAAACTCAAAACAGCGGATTGATCCGTTAATTGAGGAAAGTGAAATTCTCTCAAAGCTGGTCAAGCCATCCCGGTCTCGTGATTCCGGCAACACCATTCTGACCAAATCGTTCCCCGGCGGCATGCTGGCTTTGACCGGGGCAAACTCGGCGGTGGGGCTTCGCTCCATGCCGGTGCGGTATTTGTTTTTGGATGAGGTCGATGGCTATCTGGGTGACATTGGAGGTGAAGGTGATCCGGTGGCCCTTGCGGAAGCCCGAACGCGGACCTTTGCCCGGCGCAAGATTTTTATTGTCTCAACGCCGACCGTCAAAGGCGTGTCCCGGATTGAGCGCGAGTTTGAGGCGACGGATCAGCGACGGTATTTTATCCCCTGTCCCCATTGCAAACACATGCAGTGGCTTCAGTTTGAGCATCTGAAATGGGACAAGGGAAAACCAGAAACCGCACATTATGGTTGCGAAGATTGCGAAGGCCATATTCAAGAGCACCACAAGACGTGGATGTTGGAACGCGGGGCCTGGCGGGCAACGGCTAAGCCAGAAAGCGGCAACGGTAAAACTGTCGGTTTTCATCTGTCCAGTTTGTACAGCCCCATTGGTTGGCGCAGCTGGGCCGAAATCGCCGCTACTTGGGTGGCCGCACAGGGCAATGATGCAGCATTAAAATCGGCCAAAAACACAGACCTTGGTGAGACCTGGCAAGAAACCGGTGAGGCCCCGGACTGGCAGAGGATTTATGACCGGCGCATAGCGTGGAAGACGGGAACGGTGCCGAAAGGTGGTTTGTTCTTGACCGCAGGTGCCGATGTTCAAAAAGACCGAATTGAAATCGATGTATGGGCCTGGGGCCGTGGGCTGGAAAGCTGGCTCATTGATCACATCGTGATCGAGGGTGGTCCTGGCGATGCCGGTGCCTGGACCGCGTTAAGTGAACTCCTTGGTCAAACCTGGTCCCATGAGACCGGAGCGGCTCTTCGGATTTCCAAGCTGGCCATCGATACCGGTTATGAAACCCCAACGGTTTACAGTTGGGCCCGCAAGGCTGGGTTCGCGCAAGTGGCTCCGGTTAAGGGCGTTGAAGGATTTAACCGCTCAAGCCCGGTCTCGGGGCCAACCTATGTGGATAGCACCAATGCCGGTAAACGCCTGCGCCGGGGTGCACGTCTCTGGACCGTCGCGGTTTCCACCTTCAAGGCCGAGACCTATCGGTTCCTGAGGTTGGATCGCCCGACCGATGAAGAACGGGCGGACGGTGCGACCTATCCGCAAGGCTCTATTCATCTGCCCACCTGGGTTGAAACCGAGTGGATTAAACAATTGGTCGCCGAACAACTGGTAACGGTTCGAACCAAACGCGGCTTTACCCGTCTTGAATGGCAGAAGCTGCGCGACCGCAATGAAGCCCTTGATTGTCGGGTTTATGCCCGTGCTGCCACCTGGATCATGGGTGCCGATCGTTGGTCGGACGCCCGTTGGCAACATTTAGAAGATCAATTGAATATTCACGCCGGTGATGATCTCTGCGTTGAGCCCGTGCAAGCCCTCGAGGCCCGACATGGTGGTCAAATTGTAAGGCCGCATGCCTCACACCGCCGGGTGATCACAAGCGGATACATGAACAGGTAATACAATGGCGACCACGGAAGAACTTACGGCAAAGATTGAGGCACTGAAGTCTCAACGTGCCAGCGGCGTTGCCCGGGTCAGCTATGACGGCAAAACCATCGAATACCGGGGCGACAGTGAAATCGTCGCGGCCATTCGAGACCTTGAGCGTGAGCTTTCGAAGCTTAACGGCACAGAACCTGTTCGCCAGATCAGAACCTTTTCCTCAAAGGGCTATTAAACGATGCCGTTCTTGCAAAATTTACGCACCCTGTTTGGGCGTTCAAAAATCCGCCAAATCAGGGCGATGGGCTTTGAAGGCGCGCAAATGGCCCGACGCTTGTCGACGTGGCGATCAGGATCTGAAGGGATTAATGCCGCCGTTCGACAAGGTGGTGATGTCCTGCGCGCTCGATCTCGCGATCTTGTCCGCAACAACCCTTATGCATCCAACGCGGCCTCAAGCTTTGCGGCCCATTCCATTGGTGCTGGCATCAAGCCATCCAGCCTGGTCGAAGATGCCGAGCTCAAGGATCGCATTCAACGACTGTGGCTAGCCTGGACCGATGAGGCGGACGCGGATGGATTAACCGATTTCAATGGCCTCCAGTCCATGGCGGCGCGCGCCGTGTTTGAGGCTGGGGAATGTTTTTTCCGGTTACGGTCCCGACGGTCTCAGGACGGGCTGTCCGTTCCACTTCAACTTCAGCTGCTGCCATCTGAGCAATTGCCATTATCGCACTGTGAGACCTTGCCCAATGGCAACGAGGTCATCTTCGGTGTTGAATTCGACAAATTAGGCAGGCGCGTTGCCTACCATTTTCTAAGACGTTCTCCTGGCGATGTTCGCCAACCAACTGGCACCTCCCGTGTTCGTGTCCAGGCCAATCAAGTGCTTCATATATTTAACCCGGTGGCCGAAGGACAAATACGAGGGGTTCCGTGGTTGGCTCCAGCCATGGCCAAGCTGTGGCTGCTCGATCAATATGATGATGCGGAACTGGATCGCAAAAAAGTCGCGGCCATGTTTGCCGCCTTTGTTACGCGCCCGGCACCGGAAGATGTCATGGGTGAAGAAGGTCTTCCTCGCGATGATGACGGGGCGGCACTGTTGGGATTGCAGCCTGGTACCATGCAGTTGTTGTTGCCGGGTGAGGATATCAAGTTTTCTGACCCTGCCGATGTTGGCGGATCTTACGAAGCCTTCCAATACCGAACCTTGCTGGCCTGTTGCTCTGCCATGGGTGTGCCCTATACCAATGTCACCGGTGATTTGCGTCAGGCCAATTATTCAAGCCTACGCGAAGGCAAGCTCGAGTTCCGCCGACGCATGGAGCAGTTCCAGCACAACGTGATGATCTTTCAGATGTGTCGCCCGGTATGGCGACGCTGGATGGAAAACGCTGTGCTGTCTGGCGCGTTGGGCATTACTGATTTTACGACCAGCCCGGGGCTATATCTTCCGGCCAAATGGATCCCGCCAAAATGGGATTGGGTTGACCCTCTAAAAGATCGCAAGGCTGAGATAGAGGCCATCAATGCCGGTCTTAAATCCCGCTCTGATGTCATCGAAAGCGAAGGCTTTGACGCCGAAGAAGTAGATCGGCGGATAGCTGCGGACCGGGCGCGAGAAGAAGCTCTTGGCCTGAAGTTTGAGAAAGACGCCAATTTTTCTTCCCTGGTTGAGGAAAATCAGTCGGACACCCCTTCAAAAGCATCTGCCGCTTAAAGGAATTCACATGAAAACATGGTTTACAGCGCGTGCCAGCGATGGCGTCGCGGAACTCACTATCTATGACGAAATTGGGGCCTACGGGGTGCCAGCCAAGGCTTTCATAGAAGAGATGAAAGCTTTAGGTGGTGTCTCCGAGTTGACGCTGCGGATTAACAGTCCGGGTGGCTCTGTCTTTGATGGCATCGCCATTTATAACGCGCTCAAAAGGCACCGGGCCAAGATCACCGTCACGGTGGATGGCTTGGCCGCTTCCATTGCATCTGTGATTTTGTGCGCGGGAGATGAAGTGGTCATGCCCAAAAATACCTTGATCATGATCCATGATCCGTCGGCTGTGGTGATGGGTAGTGCTCGGGATATGAGATCCATGGCGGAAGCCTTGGACAAGATGCGTGATGGCCTGGTTTCCGCTTATCAGAATAAGACTGCCCGCGATCAATCCGACATTACCGACTGGATGGCTGAAGAGACCTGGTTCGATGCCAATGAAGCACTGGAAGCAGGCTTTGCCGATCGCATCGAAGAGCCCGTCGCCATGGCTGCCACCTTTGATCTTTCAAAGTTTACCCGAGTGCCACCCGCATTGGCATCACTCCCCCATCAAACATCCCCCCGACGATCATCAGAAAACACGGAGACGAAAATGACCGAGAAACCCAATCCGGAACCAGCAAAAAATGAAGTCGAGAAAGTTCTGGCAAAAGACGCGGCTCAACCCCCATCGGATGACAACGTCATCGATCTGGATCAGGTCCGCGCTCAGGAACGCAAAGCCACGCTGGCCTACGTAAGCGAGATCAATCAGCTCTGTGCCTTGGCGGGATCACCCGAGATGGCTTCGGAGTTCATTGCCAAAGCGACATCTCCGGAAATTGTCCGAACGAAACTCTTGGAAGCTCGCGCCGAGGAAGATGACGCATCTGCCGTCAGTGCCACAGGCCGAAGCCAAACACCCAAGCCCAGTGAGCCTGCAATCGATACCGCTGCGATTTATGCGGCGCGCAACAAATCTGTTCGATAGAGGAGTAACCCATGCCTGTCATGACTGAAGGCCAGCACACTGGCGAATTCATCGTTTCTGAAGGAAACGGATCCATTAGTCGAGAAACCGTGACCATTTTAAACGGCCGAACGCTGGATACGGGGGCTGTCCTTGGGCAGGTCACGGCAACTGGCAAATACCGGGAAGTCGACCCCGCTGCTATCACCGGTGCGGAAATCGCTGTGGCCGTTCTGTTTGAGGCTGTCGATGCCTCAGGCGGTGATGCACCCGGGAACATTATTTCCCGGCTTGCTGAAGTTCATGGTGGTGAGGTGGTTTGGCCCACCGGCATCACCGACCCCCAAAAACAGACGGCCATTGATCAATTGGCCACCGCCACAATCATTGTCCGATAGGAGAGGCCCATGCCTGTACTAGACGTTTTTAATTCCAATGCTTTTTCCATGGTGTCTCTGACGGATTCCATCAACAAAATTCCCTTTATGCCAGGACGTATTGGCAAGCTGGGTTTGTTTCGAGAACAAGGTGTTGCGACCACTTCGATCCTTATTGAGGAAAAAGAAGGTTCCCTGACGCTTGTGGAGACCACGGCGCGTGGGGCACCTGCTGTGCAGAACGCCCATAACAAGCGCCGGGCCAGATCTTTGACCGTTCCCCATATTGCCCTTGAGGACACAATTTTGGCTGATGAAGTCCAAAATCTCAGGGCCTTTGGTTCGGACAGTCAGCTCGAAGGTGTTCAACAGGTGATGAATGATCGCCTGGAGGATATGGCGCGCAAGCTGGATGCGACGCTTGAGCATCTGCGCATCGGAGCCATCAAGGGACAAATTCTCGATGCCGATGGCACCACCGTTCTCTACGACCTGTTCCAGGAATTCGGTGTCACCCAGCAAACGGAAGTAGATTTTGATCTAGATGCTGCCACACCAACGGCAGGAGCGGTCAAAAAGAAATGCCATGACGTCAAACGCAAGATCGAGGATGAACTGGGCGCAACGCCCTATGACCACATCCATGCTATCTGCGGCTCAGCGTTCTTTGATGATCTGGTTGTTCATAGCGAAGTATCAACCGCTTATGATCGCTATCTGGACGGTCTATTCCTTCGTGAAGGACAAGCTCGCGGGTCGTTTGAATATGCGGGCATTGTGTTTGAGGAATATAGGGGACGGGTTGGTACGGTCGATTTTACCGATACCAACAAGGCGCATTTCTTCCCGGTCGGTGTTCCCAGCTTATTCCGTCAATACAATGCCCCGGCGGACTTTGTCGAAACGGTGAATACCATTGGACTGCCCCGTTATGCCAAGCAGGCACCTGACACTCAGTTTGGTCGCTGGGTTGCGCTTCATGCCCAGTCTAACCCACTTCCCATCTGCACGCGTCCGCGTGTGTTGATGAAAGGCAAGCGCACTTGATTTTAGTGCGTACTTGAGGACGTTTTGTTCAGAGCTTTCAAACGTTTGTTTGCGAGCTTCAGATCAAACTCCTCGGGATCAAAATCGCCGACCCAGTCCAGAAATTCCGGGTCGGCGGATTTTGGTGCTCGAACGGCTTCCACGAGATCGGCATAAGCATAAGGCCCGCCACTATCTTCCGGCGGACAGGCCCGTTTGCCATCAAGGCAGGCTAAAGGGGCAATGGCATCACTGACTTTGATCACATCTATCTCATGTCGCCAATCGTCACCAAAATCATAGGTGTAAAGGAACGTGTGACCTTCCGATAAAACATGGGAGAGCCTCACATTGGCTTCCTCTGTAATGGGCCGTCCTCCGGCAGCATCCTCAGGCTCACCATAGCGGTCGCCATCAATGACAAAGAGATGAAGGTGTTCGCCTTCCCAGCCCATCACGGCCTGGATGACAAAATGCAGGCCTGCCAAAGTATAATTAGCGGGAACTGTGACTTGTCGCCAGATTTCTGGCTCGATGTCAGCCAAGCGGATGTGGAGAGAAATGGATGCAGGCAATTATTTGTCTCCCACTGCCTGAGCCACCGTATGGGCTAGATCATCTTGATTGTCGATTGCAGCTTGTTCGAAGGTGATGACCGATCGAATGGTCGGATCCAGGTCTTGTCTCAAGAGTTCAGAGGCAATTTCTTTTGCTTCCTCCCAGCGGTTGGCACGGCGAAGGATGTCGACCAAGCGGGTCTTGGTAATGATGGTCTCTTCGGAAGTCTCGTCAGCATCGTTTAAGGATTTGAGAAACAAGTCAGCTGATCTATCCCGGTACTGACGGGCTCCGTCATTGTCGCCGACATCATCAGCCGCCCAGGCGGCGCAAAGAGCATGATCTGCAGCGGAGCCTAAATCATTGGACGCTTCATCTAACAGAGACGCTTTCAAGAAACGCCCTGTGAGCGTTCCACCAAGCGGAGCCGTCCGTAGTGATTGGAAGGCATCACTTTCCATAACGGCTTTGGCTTCAGGGTGGATCTCATAAATGGAGCCTGCTGAATAACCGCAGCTCGGGCACTCCTGTAGCCAGTATGCCATTGTGGATCGCCTCATTTCAGGGGGACGTAAATCGAGGTCCGGCGATCCAAATGAATTTGTGCTTCCGATTGTCGTATGTTCGCTGGTTTCAGCGCAAACGGCACATGTGGTTTCAGAGCTTCCTAATGTGGTCATGGCAAATTCACTAACAAATTGAATTTCAAATGAATACGGACTGTTCAGGCATTAGTACATTATTTGAAGGAGAATTCGATGATTCTTAATGATCTAAAAGACGCCGTTGCTGAAAAAGCCGGGATTTCCAAGGCTGACGCAGGCACCGCCGTTAGCGCCGTCCTTGATACCATCAGCGAAACCTTGACCAAGGGTGAGAAAATAGCCCTACTTGGATTCGGTAATTTTGAAATTTCTAATCGTGCTGCCCGTGATGGCCGCAATCCTGCAACCGGTGAGACCATTAAGATTGCCGCGAGCAAAGCCGTCAAATTCAAGGCTGGTAAAGCCCTGAAAGAAAGCGTGAACGGCTAACTTCGTTTTTGATATTTTAAGGATTAGGGCGGCCTTCGGGCCGCCTTTTCTATGTGTGCCATGATCAATGCATTTGATGACGCCATGAACCGTATATTTGCGGACCCAAACCTTGCCCGGGAGGCGGTTTATCAAAGGTCGGGCGTTGATCCCGTCATTGTTCGCGTAATCGCCAGACAAGCTGACCAAGTGCTGGATTTTGGGGACACCCGCGTCCACACCGGTAATTCGATGTTTGATGTTTTGGTTTCTGACGTTTTGGAGCCTCGTCCCGATGACACGCTCATTGTCGATGGAGAAAGTTACATCATTCAGGGTGACCCGGTACGTGACCCGGAACGACTGGTCTGGACGCTTGATGTAAGACCAGCATGAAACTTGGTGCTGCCATCGTTGGTTCGCTCATGGCTGATATGAAGGCCGAGACAAAGCGCATTGAGCGCGGCGTCGGGGCTGGCGTCAAGCAAGCCGGTGACGGGCTCAAAGGTGGACTTCGTAAACAGGTGATTTCGGCTGGATTAGGGTCGAGGTTGGCCCGGACCTGGCGGAGCCGCGCTTATCCCAACAAGGGATATGATGCCGCCGCACTGGTTTGGTCCAAGGCCCCACAGATCATTCGCACTTTTGATGAAGGGGCGGTGATACGAAGTAAGTCCGGCCTTTGGTTGGCTATCCCGACGCCAGCGGCTCCAAAACGCGGCGTTGGTGGCAAGCGTATCAACCCGGGCAATTTTCCGGAGCATAGGTTTGGGCCATTGCGATTTGTTTATCGTCGTGGTCGTCCGTCACTTCTGGTGGTTGATAGCGTTCGCATCAATAAATCCGGGCGGGTTGGTCGTCGTGCCAAGGGTGGCGCATTTACCAAAACCGGGCGCATGAAACAGGGCATCACCACGGTGGTTATGTTCATCATGGTGCCGCAGGTTCGGCTTAAGAAACGTCTGGATGTGGTGCTAGAAGCCAAACGTTGGGAGAGAAAATTGCCGGGGTTGATCGGGAGGCAGATGCTCCCAAACTAATTCAGGCCACCTCATCGACCAGTTCGACCCTGAGCCGCTTGCCGAGAACAGCCGCTGCCTTATCCATGGTCAACAAAGTGACGGAAGGATTATCAGGATCAAGAAATCGGTCAAGGGCAGCGCGGCTGGTATGCATGCGCCTGGCCATGGCAGCCTTGCTCAGTTTTTCATTCTCCATCGCCTGATTCACTTGCCAGGCTAAAGTGCGTTTAACCGCGATGGCGTGGGCTTCGGCAAGAAGACCGTCCTCTTTCAGAAGATCGTCGAGCGCGGAGCCAATATGTGGGTTGCTATTTTTACTCATGAGGATTTCTCCAGTTTGCGTTTTCGATCTAATGCCAGGTCTAGTTCTGACTGAGGCGTTTTCTGTGTTTTTTTGATGAAGCCGTTTAACAACACCATTTGTCCATTCGCGATGCAAAACAGAACCCGGGCGATCCGGTTGCCAAGATTTGTTCGTACTTCGAAAAGCCCGTGCTTCATGGGCTTGCATGTTGGCATTCCGATTGGCCAGCCAAACTCAACCGTTTTGATATCTGTTCCGATACGCAGTCTGTCCTCTTTATTTAAGCGTTTCAGCCAATCCCTAACCGGCTCAGCACCCGTTTCGGATCGATAGAAAACCGCCTGGATGCGTTTCAGTTGATCAGTCATATTAAAATGTACCAAAATAGGTGCACTAAAGCAATGAGAAATAAATGGTTTCAAAATCCGAACAGGTCCTTGAGGCCATAAAGGCACTGCTGATACCCGTGCCGGATGCCAAGGTTGAACGCAACACAGCGGTGCCCGAGAAAATTCCAACCGGCGGTCTGATCGTGCTGCGAGATGGCGATCCGGGCGAACCCGAGACCGCACTTGGCGGCTTCGGCGGCGTTTATTACAGCCATAATATTGAGATTGAGCTTTATGCCGAGGATGGCGATGCCACCGCTCGTGATGCCGCCTTCGACAACTTGGTGCAATCCATCGGCACTGTGTTGGAGGCTGACCCCACCCTCGGTGGTCTTGCCTTCGGCATGAGCTATGGCCGACCTGATATCGACACCGAAGCTGTGGCCGGAGCCCCGGCCATCAAGACAGGCACGATCATCGTGACCATCGAATACGAAACCACCAGCCCCCTTGGTTGATACCTTGGGCTGATCACAATCTTATAACAGGAGACGTTAAATGTCGCGAGCCTATGGTTCGAGCGCAACACTGCTGCTCAAACGAGAAACCACCTACGGCACATCGCCGTCCGGGAACTTCATTCAGATGCCATTTAACAGTGTCTCTCTGGGCTCTGAACAGGGCCTGATTGACGACCCGGTGTTGGGTCAGGGACGTGATCCCCTGGCACCCTTGCAGGATGTGATCAACGATGAGGGTGATATCATGGTGCCCATGGACCCACGCTATTTAGGCCTTTGGCTCACAGGTTTACTTGGCGATCCAACCAGCACCGATAATCTGGATGGAACCTTCGATCATGTGTTTGTCTCGGGCGTCGATGCACTGCCCAGTTATTCCCTTGAGGTCGGCATGTCTCAGGTGCCCGCCTTCTTCATGCATGCAGGCGTGGTGCTTAATTCCATTGCCCTGGATTTTCAGCGCTCCGGTGCTGCCGCAGCGACCATCAATGCCATCGCCCAGGGGGAGACCCGTAATGGCACATCCCAGGGCGGCACACCCAGCACATTGGCCTTTAACCGCATCAGCCAGTTCCAGGGCTCTATCAAGAAGGCGGGCACGGCGGTCGCCAACCTCACATCCGGGTCACTGACTTATTCCAACAATCTCGAGAAAATCGAGACCATCCGTTCCGACGGAATGATCGATGGGGCTGATCCAACGGTGGCGTCATTGTCTGGCCGTATTGATGTGCGGTTTGCCGATACCACCATGATTGATGCTGCTACCAGCGGCACACCGGTGGATCTTGAGTTTGGTTACACAGTCGGTACATCCAGCGTCATGTTCGCAGCTCACGAAGTTTACCTGCCCAAGCCCAAACTGGCCGTGGAAGGTCCTGGCGGCATTCAGGCAAGTTTCGATTTTCAGGGTGCCAAGAATGAGGCCGCTGGTCGCATGCTGACGGTGACCTTGGTCAACGATCTGGATGGGACGATTTACGCATGATCTCCTTAAAACAACCGAGCGAACCTTTTGACATTGAATTGCCCTACGGCATCACCGTCACGGTGACACCACTGACCACAACTGCCATGGCAGCGGCTCAGGCAGGAGCCCGACGGCGGGTTGATGCTGTGGAAGCGCAAGTACGGGATCGTAAAGATTCAGGTCTGTCATTGGACGGACTCCCAGACCTCAGCATTGAAGAGGAACGAGACGGCTTCCTGCAATGCCAAGTTGTTTATGAATTGGCCACCCGCCAGATCACGGGCTGGATCGGTATTGAGGATGATCCCCCGGTCTCCCGCGACAATATTATCGCGGTGATGGACATTTATCCGGTTGGCGAACAATTCCTGCAGAAACTGACCCTGCAACAGATGTTGCTTAACGCCGCAAAAAACGCATCCGGGCTCTCTGCCTCTGGCATTTCAAGCCAGGTGGAGGGCCCGGGTATTGCCAAGGCTGCCAAGATGAATACGCCGCCTGTTCAACAAGAAAACTAAACCCGGGCGACCGCCCATGTCCCTATCAAAAACATGCCCTGCAATCGGCAGAAGAACACCAGGCCTGGGACGTGCTCAGCGCCTGCCTTGGGCAATTGCGGTTTACGCCGTCCGGCCATGTGGCGGGCATCAATATGAATGCGGCACTTAAAATTGCTGAGGCTCGAGGTTTTGAGCCGGGCGTTATCTCTGAGCTTTTGAGTGCTGCAGAGAATGGTCTGATTGAAGCGATGAACCAGAAAGAATTGGACTGATGGCTAAAGCCAAACACACCTATGCGATCCGCCTCAGCGTTGACGGCGGTGGCAAGGTCAAGGCCGAGCTCATGGATGTGGGCCGCGCTGGCGACAAGTCCCTCAAGAAGATTGAAAAGGCCGGTGGCCGGGCATCATTGGGCCTGACCAAGCTGTCTGATCGCGCTCAGTCCTTGGGCCGCAACATGAAGTTCCTCTACGGCGCAATTGCCGCCGCCGGGGCCATTCGCGGTCTGCAGGAAATGGTCAAACTCTATGCGGACTTTGAAGCCGGGCTGATCGGTGTCGGCAAGACGGCCAACCTGTCCAAGACGGAACTGGCCGCATTGGGCCAGGACATCGATGCCCTTTCCAAACGCATCCCGGTGGCCACCGACGAACTGTTGGCTATTGCCCAAAGTGCGGGCCAGCTGGGGGTGAAGGGTGCCGCCAACATTCTCAGGTTCACCGAGACTGTGGCGAAGCTTGGTACGGCAACGGACTTGTCCGGCAATGACGCGGCCATGGCTTTGGCGCGCATTCTCAATGTCACCGGTGAGACCATGGACACCGTTGATGTGCTGGGGTCGGTGATCGTGTCCCTTGGCAATAACTTTGCCGCCACGGAAAGCCAGATTACAGAAATGACCACCGAAATTGCCCGGGCGACCGCCGTCTTTGGTGTGAGCTCTGCCCAGGCTTCGGCTCTGGCAGCGGCATTGGCATCCGTCGGTGTTAAATCAGAAGTAGCGGGTACGTCCGTTGGCCGGGTTATGCATATGATGGACGCCGCTGTGCGCAGTGGCGGCAAGCATTTGAATATTTTGTCGCAAATCACCGGCCAAACCGGCGCACAAATCAAAACCCTGTTCGCTCAAGATTCTACAGCAGCCTTCGTGCTGTTCATCGAAGGGCTAAAACGGATCAGTGATGCTGGTGGATCGGCAGCGGAAGCCATGGCGGCATTGGGCCTGTCCGACCAGCGATTGTTAAAAACACTGCCGGTGCTGGCGAACCGTGCCGACTTGCTGGCCACAGCCCTTAATCTTGCCAGTCGCGAGACCGAAAACGCCACGGCCCTGAACGAGGAAGCGGCGAAGGCGTTTGAGAGCCTGAACAGCCAGACGGAGCTGATGTGGAACAACATCAAATCCCTGGCCCGTTCTATCGGTGAAGATCTGGCTCCCGGTGTAACCACCGCGATCAAGGAGCTGGGAAGCCTGGCCAATCAAGCCAGTGTTGCCTATGAGCAATTGAAACTGCTGGCCCAGGGCGATTTTAATCTTGAGGGTCTCAGCCTCGGCAGCACCCGTTCCATTGTCGCGGAACGCCGTGCTGAGCTTCAGGAGATTGCCCGTGAGCTGAAAGAACTGGGCGACGTCGGGTTTTTGGACGATCCCCTTGGCTGGGGCCGCAAGGTAGCGTTGGAACGCCAACTTGAAGAAAAGACGGCCATCTATCGTCAATGGTCGACAAAGCTTGCCTGGATGCAGCGGGATATGGGCGACAAGCCAACACCAGAAACCAGCACACCCACACCTGACGGCACGGTGGAAATTGATATCAAGGCGGCTCAAGTACGATCTGACCGCATCACTAAACTTGAAAAAGACCTGCAACGGCAACTGTTCATCCTGACCCATCAGGGGGCGGACCGTATTCGGGCAGAATATGAACAATTGGCAAAAGACGTTGAGGCGCTGCTTGCCCCGGATGGCAGCAACCAGTCTCAGGTTGATGCCCTGATGGATCAGGCCGCCTCTGTTCGGGACGCCAAGCTGGCGCGGCTTGCCGCTAAAGCACAGGAAGCGGCGAACCGTATTGCCGAGGCCAATCGTAAAATTATAGACGGATTGCGCGCCGAACATGACGCGCTCGCCATGACCGATAAACAGCGCTTTATCTCACAGGCATTGCGGCGGTTATCTGCTGAAGCCACGGTTGTTGAGCAGCAGCAGGTCCGGCAATTGACCGGAACCTTGTTCGAGGAACAACAAGCCATTGAAGCCCGGAACAAAGCCGAACAGGAAGCTGCCAAGTTAAAAGAAAAAGGCCGCGCTCTTACGGAAAGTCTGCGAACGGCACAGGAAGCCTACAAAGCTGAGATGATTGATCTCAATCGCTTGCTAGATGAAGGGGGTATTGCTCAAGAGGCCTTTGCCCGTGCGTCCGAAGAGGCCTATGGCCGCATGCTCAGTGCCAGCCGGGAATGGTCGGACGGTGTCACCCGGGCGCTGCGTGACTACGCGCAAGAGGCTGGTAATGCCGCCAAGCAGTTTGAGCAGGTTACCACCCGGTCGCTGAAAGCCGGAGAAGATGCCTTCGTTCAATGGGCCCGGACCGGCAAGTTCAGCGCCGCCGACCTCTTCAACACCATCGCCGAGGAGGCCCTGCGCGCCGCCGTTCGCATGTCGGTGATCAAGCCGTTCAGCGGCTTCCTGGAAAACCTGTTCGGCTCCATTGGTGCCAATTTGTTTGGTGGCGGTTCATCCGCGCCGGTGGGGGATTTTCCGGCCCCTGGTCCGGTGATGGTGGCCCATACGGGTGGCGTCATTGGTATGGATGTTCTTGCCAGTCGTTCTGTTGATCCGGCGGTATTTGCCACCGCGCCACGGTTTCATGGCGGCGGTGTGGTTGGCGGCGAGGTTCCCATCATCGCCAGGCGCGGCGAGACCGTGTTCACGCCCGGCCAGATGCGGGCACTCGGTGCCGGCCTGGGCCAGAAACCGGAAGTTCGCGTGAATGTCCATGTTGACAACCGGGCGCCGGGAACGGAAGCCACGGTGCAAACCAGCCGGGACGGCAACGGCAACCTCGGCCTGGAAATCGTGGTTGAAAAAATCGAAGGCAAACTGGCCCGCAACATCGGGCGCGGCGACGGCCTGGCCCCGACCCTTGAGCGCCGATATGGCCTCAATCCGGCGGCGGGGAGTTATTGATGGTTGTTTCCTGGCCCACAACCCTGCCATTGCCCAGCATCGAGGGCTACGGCGTCCACCCGGGCGAGGCCATCCTGCGCACCGAGATGGAGGCGGGACCGGCCCGACAGCGCCGCCGTTACACCCAGGTGCCGAGCCGGATCGCCGTGCGCTGGACCTTCCGCCGCGACCAGTTCGCGCTGTTCGAGGCCTGGTACCGCTGGCGCGCCAGGGAAGGCGGCGCGTGGTTCGAGATCGACCTGCTGGGCGGCATCGGCTTGACCGCGCACGAAGCCCGCTTCACGCGCCAGTTCCAGGCCTCGCTGGTGCGCGGCAACCATTGGCGGGTGATCTCGGAACTGGAGATCCGCGAGCGCCCGGTGTTGAGCGAGGACGCTCTCGCCCTCGCGCTCGAGGAAGACATTGCCGGCCTGCTGGTGGCGATCGACGGCCTTGACCGGCTGGTCGATGCCCAACTGGCGGGCCCCCTCAACTGGAACTAAGTGGACAGAGCCATGAATCTGCAACAGGAACTGGAAGCGGCGGTGAGCAAAACCACGGCGGCGGCGGCCAAGCTGCACGCCATTGTCAACGGCGACGCCGGCACCGTGGTCGAGACCGAAGCCGGCGCGGTGAAGTCGCTGGCCGGCGTTGTCGGCGAGACCGCCGACGCCCTGGCGGCCCTGGCCTCACTGGCCCAGGCGGCCGAGGAGGGCGTGTTCGCCGACCGGGCGCTGTTTTCCTTCGCCTTGAACGACGAGGGCGAACTGATCGCGATCAGCGACAGGGTCGAACTCTTTCAGGTCGCGCGCTTCGAGTTGCGTGACGACGGCACGGTAATCATCAAATACGGAGAAGACCTATGAGCGTGGTTAATCTTGGCCGCATCAAGCCGCTGCATCGCGGCGATTACGACGCGGCGGCAAGTTACGGGGAACTCGATATCGTTGCCTATCAGGGCGCCGGCTATCTCTGCGTCAGCGCCACCGCCCTGCAGGGCACGCCGCCCGTCGATGGCGCCGGCGGGCTCAACGCCGGCTGGCAACTGCTGGCCGACAAGGGCGCGGTGGGCGAGGTCGGCCCACAAGGGCCCCAGGGCGGCACGGGAGCCCAGGGCGAAACCGGGGCGCAAGGACCCCAGGGTGGCGCCGGGCCCACCGGTCCACAAGGGCCGGACGGGGTTTTCAGCGGCACGTTTTCGCTCAACCCGGCGGGCGAACTGATCCTCACTTATACGGACTGATATCATGGCAACGCAAAATCTCGGCCGGGTGCGTTTTGCGCCCCAGGGCGCCTGGAACAGCGCCACGAGCTATTCCTTTTTCGATCTCGTCAGCCACCAGGGGGCGGCCTACGCCTATGTCGCCGCCACGCCTTCCGCCGGCATCCCGCCTGGCGATGTCGCCGTCTGGCAGTTGGTGGCGGCCAAGGGCGAGGCCGGGGCGAACGGGGCCGCCGGCCCGCAAGGCCCGGCCGGCGACAAGGGCGACAAGCCGGCGCACCAGTGGTCCGGGCCCTCGCTGCGCTTCGAGACCCCGACCGGGTCGTGGGGCGGTTACGTGAACCTACAGGGACCCCAGGGCGCACAGGGCTCACCGGGCTCACAGGGGCCGCAAGGCGGGCAAGGACCCACCGGGGCCACCGGGCCCCAGGGACCGCAGGGTCCCGCCGGCGGCTCCAATTGTAATTGTAATTGCGGCAACCAATGAGGCAACCCATGTTACTTGCTGTTTCCAAAGGTCTGACGGTCCCGCTGTTCGCGGCGCTGCGGGTCCAGGACACCACCGTGTCCTTCGCGCTGCATGCGCCGCTATCCGGCGATGGCGTCGACAGCTTCACCGGCGAAGCCGTCGAGCCGCCAAAACGGCTCGGGCGCTTCCGGTTCGGCGCGGCCTGGTGCCGGAGCCCCGATGGCGAGGGCGTCCTGCGCCGGGTTGATCAGATCGAGATCGATCTTGCGCGGCTGTCGACAATTATAAACCCCCGCCGCCTGGGGCCCTGCGTTAACCTCTATGTCGCCTTTGATTTTAGGCGGGGCCGGTTTCTGCCGCCCTACAACAAGCTGGCCGAGAGCTTCGCCAGCAAGGACGACGGTGCCCGCCATATCGCCGGGCGCCAGGTCAATGTCGTCGGACAAATCCTGCTGCCGTTCGCCGACGCCGCGCCTGCCGATTGCGCCGCCCGGCTCACCGTAAACCAGACCGCCGGCTTCTGGACCAGCGGCGAGGCCGATATCCTGGCCAACAGCCATCAGGCCTATGTCGACTTCGCCGCCCGGGTGTTTCCAGGACTGGATATCGAGACGTCGAGCTTGAGCGTCAAACCGGATGAGCGCGCCCTGATCGGCGTGCGGCTGCTGGCGCCCGACGGCGCCTTTCTCAAGCGCGCGGGCGTCCGTCTGTTCGCCAAAACCGCCGCCGGCTACCTGCCCAGGACCGAGGTTCGGACCGATACGTCGGGCCGCGCCCGGATCCCGTTCCTGGCTCTCGGCCTGGAGCCGGGCGACAGGGCGGATGTCGAGCTCGGCTTCAAGTGGCTTTCCAACATCGCGGCCTGCCGCGTCGAGGTCCAATCATGACCGGGCAATGGTTCCACTACCGCGATGTGCCCCCGGACAGGACCGTGCTCGAGCATATCCGGGCCCATTCCGACTGGGACCAGGCGACGGCGCGGCTCAGGGGACGTTTCGAGCCCAACCTCGGGGTCGCTATTCCCGTTCCCGTCGATGATCTGCGGCGCGAGATCGCGCGGGCCTATGGCGATCTGGGCTGGTATCGCTGGCGCTCCACGCCGGGCGGCAGCTATTCGGGGCTCGCCGTCACTCATAATCCGGAGCGTGGCGCCGGCGAACGTTACAACGGCCTGCTCGGCCATGAGCGCTACCGGGACCTCGCGACCGAGGACTATTTCGCGGTCGACCGCCAGATAGATGCCGCCTACCGGGTGCGGGGCGACTATCTCGACACGCTGGGCTTTCGCCGCCTCAACGACTTCTCGCCCTATCCGGCGCTCAGCACCCTTCTCGGCGGCTTTCGCCGCCCGATCTCGCGCTCGCGCATCGCCTCGCTGTTCGGTGTTTCGCAAGTCTCGCCGCCTGACGTCGGCTGGCATGTCGACGAACCGCCCACGACGCTCCTGCGCATCAACATCTGCATCGAAAGCGACGCCGATTACGCCCTCGAATACCAGGACGGACCGGCAATCCCGATAGCCGCCGGCGAATGTCTGGTGGTCAACACCGACGTCCAGCACCGGGTCGCGGTGCGCCATCCGAGCATCTCGACCCGCAGCCACCTGGTGATCGGCGTCCTGCCCTGGCTCGACTACGACGCCGATCAGGACGCCTGGCGCCTGAACGACTTCTACGGGCGTATCCATCCCTATGACATGGTCCGGGAGGGCCTGATCCATGCCGGTCTTTGACCTTCTCCTCGAAAAACCCGGCGGCGCCCATGTGATGCTCGCCTACGACACCGATGACTCGGTCATCTCGGGGGCAAACCTCGATTACGGCGCCTTCGGCGTGACGGCGGCGCCCCGCGCGTGGCGGGCCGTGCAAGCGCTCTCGCCCGGCAACCCGGGCCGCAAGAGCGCCGCCGCCCGGGTCATCAAGGTGTCTCTCGGGCTCGCCTGCAACCGCGCCTGCGGCTATTGCAACCAGGGCGGCGAACGGGCCCGCGCCGGCGCCAGCCGGCTCGCCGACGCCCAGGCGTTCGTGGCCGGCCTGGCCGGCTGGTGGGACGGCGGCGAGGACGGCCGTGGCGGTGGCACGCGCTTCGAGTTCTGGGGCGGCGAGCCGCTGCTTTACTGGAACAAGCTCGCATACCTCGCCGAGGCGATCCGGCGGCGCTGGCCGGAGGCCTGTTTTCTGATCATCACCAACGGCGATCTTCTGGACGCTGAAAAGGTCGCCTGGCTCGACCGCATGGGTTTCGCCGTCGGCCTGTCCCACGACGGGCCCGGCCAGCACCTGCGCGGCGGCGATCCCCTGGACGATCCGGCGCGGCGAAAGATCATAGTGAACCTGATGGAGCGGCTGGCGCCCGGCGGGCGGTTTTCCTTCAACTGCGTTCTGACCGCCCGGCATTACAGCCTGGCCGCCGCCGAACGCTGGATCGCCGGCAAGCTCGGACTGGACAGCGTGCCCATGGCGACCGAGGGCCTGATGCTGCCCTATGACGCCGCCGGCCTGATGCTGTCGCCAAAGGGCGATGAGCACGGCGTTATCCACAACTCGCTCTTGCGTGAGCTGATCGACGGTCGCGCCTACCGGAACGTCTCGGTCTGGAAAGCCACCAGGGCCTTTGTCCAGAGCCTGGCCGACCGGCGCCCGGTAACGGCGCTTGGCCAGCGTTGCGGCATGGACCGGCCGGAACACATCGCGCTCGATCTCAAGGGCCGGGTCTTCACCTGCCAGAACACCGGCGCGCTCGATCACCACATCGGCGACGTGGCGGCGGTCGGGGACATTCGTCTCAGGCGCGCCCGCCATCACAGCCTGCGCCCCGCGTGCCGGACCTGTCCCGTGGTGCAGCTGTGCCAGGGGGCGTGCATGTTCCTCGACGGCGCGCTGTTCCGCCAGGCTTGCGACAACAGCTTCACCTACCATTCCGCCCTGCTGGCCGGCGCCCTCTACCACATCACCGGCGGCGGCGTTCTGAAGGAGATCACCAGCCGGGACGGCGTTGCCATCCGGGCTCGCCCGGCAGCCGCGAAAGAGGTGGCCTGAACCATGCCTGATCCCGCACTATCGGCGGCCATCAAGGAGGCCTACGCGGCGGCGCCCTCCGACGTGGTGATCCTGCATACGCTGGAACTGCGGCATCCGGCCTTTGTTGATAATGATGGCCTTGTGACCGCCATCCGGGTGGTGCGCGATCATATAGACCTGACGGCGCGGCTGGAACCGGGCGCGCCGCTGGATGGCGGGGCCATGGTGACGTTTGTGGCCCTGGCCTTCGATCTCTCCCTGCCACCCATCGACACCGCCCCGGTGCCGGAGATCACGGTGACGCTGGATAACGTGTCGCGCGAGATCGTCCGCCACCTGGACGCGGCGGTGGCAACGCAAGATCGGATCGAGATGACCTACCGACCATATCTTTCGACAGACAAAGAAGGGCCTCAGATGGATCCACCGATCACCCTTGGTTTAACCGAGGTGGAGGCCAATGCCCTGCAGGTCACGGGACGGGCGCGCATGCTCGATATCGGCAACAAGGCATTTCCATCAGAAACCTACACAGCAACGCGGTTTCCGGGATTGGCGAGATAAACCATGCATTGGGCAGAACACTACATCGGCATTCCTTGGTCGGCGACTGGAGAAGGACCTGACAACTTTCATTGTTGGGCTTTTGTCCGTCATATTCAGAAGCAGAATTTTGGCCGTGATCTTCCCGGCATTCCAAACCCAGAAGACGTTCTCGCAATTGCGCGGGGGTTTAGGGATCATCCCGAACGTCAACGCTGGGAATTGGTAAACGCTCCAAATGACGGCGACTGCGTTCTCATGCGCCAGGCCCGCTATCCCATTCATGTCGGTGTTTGGCTTGAGGTTGATAATGGCGGCGTCCTTCACTGCTCTCAGGAAGCCGGTGTGGCGTTCCAGACCTTAAATTCTCTGGCTTTGAACGGCTGGAGCGTCGAAGGCTTTTACAAGTACATCGAAAACCAATTAACTAGCTGAAATAAAAGAAAATAATATCATATGAGCTTGCTATAAAACGAGTTTGGAGCGCTCATGATTGTATCTTCTCTATCTTCATTAAGAGGCAAAAAATGAAGGAAATTTTGTATAACGCAATAATTGAAGACGTTAGAAGCGATAGATGCAGTGACGATGAAATATGCGCCCTAATACTTAGGTTTGAAATGGCCGTTCAGTCCATCGCACCAACCCTTGCGAAAAAGGCTTGGTTTGATGCGACAGCAAAACATCCAAATGATGAGAAACTTGCTCATAGGTTTTCTCTGGTCCTTGAGCGTGAAACAAATTATCCCAATGAAAAATGGGTTGGTAGGTTTGTTTACGGAAACAAAAAACTGAAAATTATAGGATCCATGGAAGCAATTAATCCACCGCTTCATCCGGAGACCATTCATCAAGATTAATTTCTTTGATCCGCGCCCTGAAGGTTTTGTCGAGGAGTTCTAACTTATTTTTAAGCCACTCATGCTGGGACGAACGATCAGCTTCATTGGAAGGGTCACATTGGCGATACAAGACAATTCTAGAGGCGATTTTGTCTGGAAGCTCTTTCCAGATCATGGGTTCGCCTACTTCAGCTTCTATTTGGTCTTTATCATTCTGCAACAAGTGAAAAAAAGCCTTGGAAGAATCTTCCGCAAACATACAGATTTCTGCTCCGATACGATTCTCTTTTGTGTTTAATAGGGCCGTCATTTTGACGCCGCTTCGGCCAATACTGAAATTGTACCAATGTTGTGCTCGTGGCTCTTGGGGCCGCAGATTTGATGAAGTTTCTCCAAGATAAGCGGAGAGATCTCTCCAATATTGGAGCTGCATTATTTTGGTATCTGTCATTGGTTGTTCGCTGAGCCTTTGGGCAGCGGACGATATGGATTTACTCCAATTGTTAGGCTTGGACACAATGTTGAATTTTGGAGCAGGGATTGAATCGTCTATGCGCCAAAGTTCGACTTCAAGCCCGAAAAAATGAAATCCGTCACCCGTTATTTTATTTAGCCAGTCGAGCGAGGCGCGGTGTTCTTCAGTAAATTTGGCGGCGACCCAAACGATTGTCACTGCCTGCAGACCCGCTGCGTAGGTCATGAGTTGGCCAAGGTGTCTGTGGTCTGTCTTTTCAATTTGGTTCTCAATAAGAACCCAAGAGTCATCGGCGGTGTTCCTACACAAGATGTCAGCCCGGAACGGGCCAACTTCTTTTTCTTGGGCTTCTACTTCGAGCTCCATACCAATTGCGTCGGATAATATCTCCATGTGCTGATCTTGAGCCAGCCATGGTGTGAAGTCGCGGTCTTCTGTTTCCCAGATGTCCCGGAGTTCAACGCGTTCAAATCTACCTAATTTCAATTAACTCACCCCCAAATAAATTTAATCAATCCTATCAGAGAGATTGTGTTTTCGATAGAGGAAGAAGACCGCCCATGTTGGCTAGTGTCCTAATGGTAAACAATCCGTTCTATCCTGATAGGGGGCGGGAAGTATTTTCGGTTACAAAAGTATGCACTTTGCGAAGTTGGCTCGACACTCGGTCAATATCAGAATTCGATTGCCCGACCATATGTCTGCATAACGGCGAGGCTGTATTGCGCACCAAGTGGCATTCGACTGTTGTTCAAGACGGAGACATTGTTGCATTTATTGCTCTGCCTCACGGCGGCGGTGGCGGAGGTGGCGGCAAAAATCCACTTAAGACGGTTCTCTCCATCGCCTTGATGGTGGCCGCACCCGCCTTGGGTGGAGCCCTTGCCGGATCTATGGGGCTGACCGGTAGCCTGTTTGCCGGAACCGCCTTTGAGGTTGGTTTTGGCACGATCATGGGCGGCGTGGTTGCGTTGGCAGGTTCAGCCCTGATCAATGCGGTGATCCCATCGCCGAGACCATCCGTGCCGAGCTTGAACTTCAGTGCCGTTGGATCGTCGCCCGCACCAAGCCCGACCTATTCTCTGTCGGCGCAAGGTAACGAAGCCCGTTTGGGGCAGCCTATCCCTGTGTTGTATGGGCGGCATCTGATCTATCCCGATCTTGCGACCCAGCCTTACCAGGAGTTTGTGAACAACGAACAATACCTGTTTCAGCTCCATGTGATTGGTCAGGGTGAATACGATCTGGAGCAGGTCCGCATCGAGGACACGCCGATTTCATCGTTTGAAGAAGTGCAAACTGAGGTCGTTGCCCCCGGTGGCAGCGTCACTTTGTTTGAAACCGACGTGGTCACGGCACCTGAAGTGGCCGGACAGGAATTGCTAAGTGCTGTCGATGGCGGTGCCTGGATTGGTCCCTTTACCGCAAACCCGGCAGAAACCATGGTCAGCCATCTCGGCATCGATGTGGTGTTCCCGCGTGGCCTTTATTACGCCAATGACGCAGGTGGCTTGGAAACCCGCACCATCCAATGGCAGGTGCAAGCACGCGCCATTGATGATCAAGGTGTCGCTATTGGTTCTTGGATCCCCCTTGGATCGGAGACCTATTCAGATGCGACCAACACAGCTCAGCGGCAAAGTTATAAATACGCCGTTACGCCGGGGCGTTATGAAGTGCAATTGCAACGTCTCGACACCAAGGATGCATCGTCCCGCGCCGGTCATGAAATCCGCTGGGGTGGGCTTCGCTCTTATCTGGATGGCACACCTGACTTTGGTGACTTGACGATTTTGGCCGTAAAAATGCGGGCGACGGACAACCTGTCACAACGATCCGCTCGCATGATCAACTGCATCGTGACGCGCAAATTGCCAATTTGGGAACCAGCGACAGGTTGGAGTGCACCCGTTCCGACCCGGTCCATCGCATGGGCTTTTGCCGATGCGTGTCGCGCCCAGTATGGCGCAAAGCTGGCCGATAGTCGGATTGATTTAAATGCGCTCCACACCCTGGATCAAATTTGGTCAGGTCGAGGAGATGAGTTTAACGGCATCTTTGATAGTTCCATGACCGTGTGGGAGGCTTTAACGCGGATATCGCGCTGTGGTCGGGCGGTGCCCGTGCTTCAAGGCGGCGTTGTTCGCCTCTACCGGGATGCGGCGCAGACCCTGCCAGTGGCCATGTTTGGGCCGCGCAATATCGTCAAAGGATCGTTCAAGATCCAATACGTTATGCCTGGTGAGGAAACGGCGGATGCGGTGACAGTTACGTTCTTTAATTCCCGCACATGGAAACCTGATGAGGTCACCAGCAGCCTGGCCGACAGTGCGGCAGAGCAACCGGCGAAGGTCGCGTTGTTCGGTTGCACCGACGCTGCGCAGGCTAAGCGAGAAGGCCTCTATATGGCTGCCGACAATCGGTATCGGCGGAAGCTGGTGTCCTGGTCAACGGAACTCGAAGGCATGATCCCGACCTATGGGGATCTGGTTGCCATCACCCATGACATGCCCCATTGGGGACAAGGCGGTGAAGTGGTGGCCTGGGACGATCAGGCACAGGTTTTGACCGTTTCTGAGCCGCTGACCTGGGAGACCGCCGCGGGGCATTATATAGCACTTCGCCGCCGCGATGGTTCGCTGGCGGGACCATTTTTGGCCGAGGCCGTCGAAGACGATGACCGCCTCGTTCATGTCTTGGAGCCATTAGACTTTACGCCATACACGGACACGTCTGAAGAGCGCACCCATTTTGCCTTTGGCGCGGGTGATGCTTGGGGTGCGAAAGCCCGTGTCATCGCCGTAAAACCCCGTGGCGAAAATGTTGAAATCACCGCCGTCGCTGAAGACGCCCGTGTCCATCAGGCAGACCTCGCCGCATAAGCCAACTTATAAAATCAAGGAACCAGAAAAATGAACCGACCTTCCCTGGAGGACGGGCATGTCCGCATGCCTGAAGATGAGTTTGAAGAACTCATGGAATTAGCCGCTGAGCGCGGGGCTAAACGAGCCCTTGCCACCGTTGGTTTGATTGATGAACACGCCGCCAATGACATCCGAGACCTCCGCTCCCTGTTGGGTGCGTTTCGGATGGCCAAGCACACCGCCTGGTCGACCGTCATCAGGCTGATCACGACGGGATTGCTCATTGCCCTCATGGCAGGCGTTGCCATTAAGCTCAAGTTGTTCGGGGGGATTCAGTGAAGCCCGCATTTTCTGAAAAATCCCTCGCCAAGCTTGCCACCTGTGACCCGCTCTTGCAGCGGGTTTTTCATGAGGTAATTCAAAACTTCGACTGCACCATTCTGGAAGGACATCGGGATAAAGACCGTCAGAACCAGATGGTGGCCGATGGCAAAAGTCAGGTGTATTGGCCGAATGGCAAGCACAACACGGTACCGTCATGCGCAGTCGATGTGACCCCTTATCCTATTCAATGGGATGACCGGGAGCGCCAGACCCTGTTTGCCGGATACGTCTTAGCAACCGCCAAGGCCATGGGCGTCAATCTTCGCTGGGGTGGTGATTGGGACCGGGACACCGAGGTCCGTGATAATTCATTCGACGATTTGGTTCATTTTGAGATTGCGGAATAAGTCATGCTGGAAAAAATATTCGGATCGATTGTCGGGGGTGGTGTGGTGACTGCCGCCGAGGACGTTGCCAACATCATCGACCGGTTTGTTGAGACCGACGATGAAAAGCAGGCTGCTGAAATCATCAAGGCAAAGCTTATGATGACACCGAGCCTAGCTCAAATCGAACTCAACAAGATCGAGGCTGGACATAGAAGCATTTTTGTTGCGGGGTGGAGGCCGTTTATCGGCTGGGTTTGCGGGTTTGCGCTGCTCTGGCACTTCATCCTGTTTGATCTTTTGAACTGGATTACAGTGAACTTCTTCCCCCACGTGACAGCGCTATCTGAACTGACTGGAACCGAAACCCTGGTCACCATTTTGCTGTCGCTGCTTGGCCTTGGGGCCATGCGGACGGTGGAGAAGTTCGGGGGAAGGGCTAGGTGAGAAGGCTGCCTGAGATGAACGTCAAATATTATTGAGGATCCGCTTCAGTCAGCAGTCTCTAGTAAGCGCAAGACGTCTTTGCTAGAGCCTCGGACCAAGGCATCACGCATATTGCGCGGAGGTAAGCCGAGATCGTTCCTGATATTTGAGTTTATTTGGAGACGGGCCAAGGCGAAGTGAATCTTACCTGCCTCTTCGGTACCAGTTCTATCTGTGATCAGCCATATTTGCTGTATGTATGACACCCATTGTAGATCGAGTAAGTCTATAACGAGATCGCGTTGATCCTGTTCAAACTGATCAACGTATTTCTGAACGTTGTTGACGTATTCTGCTTCTCTCTCACCGAGAAATCCGTATGGAAACTGCTGGGTGAAATCATCAATATTTATGTCCATTTTTACTTGTCTCCGATATTTTATCACCCTTATCTCTGAAATATATCCACCTTGGTCTCGAGGCATTTCCTTAACAAGAGATCGTTTGACCCAATCCCGAACCAACTGTCGGGCTTTTGGTAAAAATCCAACCCTCGCCCGATTTTAACCGTCCAGCCATTATCAATTCTGATTTCACGGTCGTGCATGTGCTCGTTGATCTGAATATCGAGTTCTATATCAACGTCTAATAGACTTTGTTTCAATTCACTAAGTCTCTCAGAAAGTGCCTGAACGTCCGTGTCGTTATCATAACTGGTAATTAGAACAATTTTTCTAACGGTTGGGGTTTTGATAACGGCCTCGCAGAACCGAACAAAATTGTGCACCTGATGCGTTGCCCTAATATATGGATCTTCAATTTCGACAGCTTTAGCCCCGTTTAAATAGGGTGCGATGAGGCTTTCGTAACTGTGGCCCGTATCGCCATAATAAATTGTGAAATGTTGCTCACTGGGCAGAGGTTCAGCCTTCGTTGTTATTTCAACATCTTTTACCTCGGTGACTGCCACGGGCGCGGCTTCCGCCGGGACAGTAATAACTGCATCGGGGATTTCAGATGTTTCGCCGTTCTCGTGTATATCGCGTCGTGTTGGCTCTTGAGTGGCTAGGGCTGTTTTAGATTCCGGGCAGAAAACAACAACTTCACTTCCGTCCTTGTCAAAGAATGAGAGGTTGATTTTAGAGAACTCGTCATCAGACTTTCTTTTGTTCATTTGCTCTTTGATACGTCTGCGACTTTCAACTGCATAACTGACATATTCATCGAACTCTTCGTCTGTTGGTTTATTGCCAGGATGTAAAATTTTCAGCAAGGCGGACACTGTCTTCTTGATCCCTTTTTCGTCACGCCCTTCCACGGCTTTTCCTAGGCGAATTCTCTTGCTGACCTCCTCGTATCGATTGGTGTGTTTCAGCTGATAATGAAAAGCCTCAGCTAAGTAGTCGGTGATAAAGCCATAGTTCGATGTAAGAAAATCACTGCTGTTTTTTGGCATCTCCCATCCTGGTAGATAAGACGCAAAGCGATCCATGACTGCCAGATCAAATTCCTTCGGTAACCTGATGTCATTTCACAAGGAATGTAAGGTGTTTTTGGAGCTATTAGAGTAGCACTTTGTTGCCTTAAGCGTTCAAGATGGATCTCTGAACAAAATGAAAAAAATATTCAGCAGAGAAAAGAATCATGAGCCGCTCCTTCATGTTGAGCGAAGTGGAATAGACGCCCTTGCGGATGTTGGTCAGAACACATCGATCACTCGTATCAATGAGAAACTCAGTGCATTTGATACTTGGAGTACAGATGACATTGAAAAACGCCAGATGATGTTAATCAACCTCGCACACGAAATTTGGCAGACAACAGCTATTGAAGGCTAAATCAACACTTTAAGGCCGTAAAACAAATATCTTGAGGGGCCTTATGAAGGTTTGCATAAAAAGCTCGACTTTTTGCTATTCGACATATATGTTCCCTTACAGGGATCAGACAGCAGCGCTCCCTATCTGGGACCATACAATAGAGATTAGTAATGAGAGTTATCTCGCGCAAAGCCCTTAAAGAGTTTGCGGGTCGTTTTCCAGATGCGGAGGGCCAGCTAGATGCATGGTATCACGAAACCAAAAAGGCGGACTGGAGAACACCTGTAGATATTAAGGCCAAGTATAAGAGCGCGAGCATACTAAAAAACAGTAGGGCTGTGTTCAATATCTGCGGGAATAAATACCGGATCATCGTAAAAATTAGCTACGAAAACGGAATATTACTGATTCGATTTGTTGGTACGCATAGTGAATACGACAAGATTAATGCGGAGGAAGTGTGATGGCTGAAAAAATTCGTCCAATTAGGAGCGAGGAAGATTATCAAGGTGCTCTTGCGCGTATCGAAATTCTAATGGATGCGTTGCCTGGTACTGATGAGGCTGATGAACTTGAGGTTCTTGCGACGCTTATTGAACTTTATGAAGATGTGAACTTTCCTATCAACCTTCCAGACCCAGTCACAGCAATCAAATTCAGAATGGAGCAGGAAGGGTTAAATCAAAGTGATCTCGCGCCTATTTTTGGGAGTCGCGCGAAGGTGTCAGAGGTGCTCGCGGGGAAGCGAGCTCTCACGCTTAAAATGATTCGGGCACTGAACGAGCACTTGGGCATTCCAGCTACAGTTTTAATTCAACAAAATGGCGTAGGAATTCCGGAAAAAATCCAAGGCGTTGAGTGGGATAAATTCCCGCTTCTGGACATGGCAAAGCTCGGCTGGGTAAAGCGGTCAAACAATCTAAAAGATCGAGCAGAAGAAGTTATGCGTGATCTAATTGACCGTGCCGGAGGACTCGGTGCCTTGCCTCAAGCCATGTACCGAAAAACTACCACTGGGAGACGAAATGCAAAGACTAATCCCTATGCTCTTCAAGCCTGGTGCCTTCAGGTGCTTGCGAATGCGCGAAGTGTTGACCTAGGTAGTACATATAAGGATGGCACTGTTACGGTTGAATTTCTGCGAGAATTAGCAAAACTCAGCGTGTTTCAGGAAGGGCCAAAATTAGCTAAAGAATTCTTGATGCAACATGGCATTGCCCTTGTAGTACAACGTCATCTACCAAAAACTTACCTTGATGGGGCCGCAATGCGCACGATTGAGGGAGTTCCCGTTATAGGGATGACACTTCGCTTTGATCGAATAGACAACTTCTGGTTCTGCCTGCTTCACGAGCTCTCTCATGTTGGGCGTCATATGACAGGGAATGGGGACGAGCTCTTTGTGGATGATCTAAGTCTTCGAGACCGTGATCACATAGACGACGATGAAAAAGAAGCTGAAGCAGATGAGTGGGCCCAAGAAGCTCTCATTCCTTCAGAATTATGGGAAGAACATCTTGCCCAAAAACAACCAACAGGAAAAAGAGTGAGCTCTCTTGCTAAGCAAGCTGGGGTTCACCCCGCCATTGTGGCTGGACGTGTCCGCCACGAAAATCACAATTTTAGACTTTTGTCACAGTTTGTGGGAACCGATGAGGTGCGAAAACAGTTCTTTGAGAAAGTCGTCTAACGACAAAGGTGTACGCTCCTTCCACCCGTCTCGATGAGAAACTCTATGCGTTCGACACTTGGGGTAAGATGACATTCTTATCGCGCATTATAACGCCTACGGCCCGAACAAAGCGCTTCTAATGAAATGTATTGAAACCCATGCCTAACGAAAAAATTCAATTTATTATCGATAATTTGCAAGAGAACCTTGAGGTTGAAGTTAAAAATTGGCTGGGTGGACTTGCGGAAAATTCAGATAAAGCCCTACTCGCCAAAGAGATAATAGCCTTGGGGAATAATGGTGGCGGATATATTTTCATTGGATTTGATGAATTGGAGGATGGATTTTCAGAATCCGCCCAAGAAAATGATGAATTGAAAGCATATACCCAAGACATCTTGGCAGGCATAGTTCACAAATATGTAACTCCGGCATGTCAGTGCCATCTAGAGTTTGCATCTCCAACAGGTTCTGAACAAATTCATCCAGTAATAATTGTCCCCGGAAACCACAGAACTCCGCTGTTTGCTGCAAGGGGCGGGCCTGACAATGAATTAGAAGCAGCTAAGGTGTATGTCAGGCGGCCAGGAGGGTTTAGTGAACCCGCGAGAACACAAGATGACTGGGAAAAATTAATAGAACGAATTGTTAAAGCGAGACAAACTGAGATGCTTTCAGCATTTCGTGAAATATTGGACCCTTCTTCACGCATCATTGAAAGCGATACCTCAACAATTGAGGATTGGCACATTGAAAATTATGGGCTGTGGAATGAAATTGTAGAAGAATTTGATGATGATGATCCGCGAAAACTACAGTCAGGACATTGGTCGGTTTCTTTCTCTCTCACGCCCTTCAGTGCAGAAACCTTAGCAGCATTAAACTCAGCACTTGATAGGGAAATGCCCAAGCGTTCTGGGTGGCCCCCATTCACGTACTTACATCGTCCTCCTGTAAAGCCAGTAGCTCAAGGGGACAAAATATTCGCCTATCTAGGTGAAATGGAGGATAACGAAAGACCTGAGGATCGTGCGGATCACTGTGATTTTTGGCGAATTTCCCGAGATGGGAAAGGTTTTATGCTAAGGCCTATGCAAGAAGATCGAGCTGGTTATCCAGGAGAAATTTACCCTAGACCAATAGGCCCTTTCTTTGATTGGACGATTTCAATATATCGTATCACTGAGATCTTTCTTTATATGAAGGCTTTGGCTGAGAGGTTTAGTGAGCCTGACGGGACATTCCAACTTCTGATCAATTTTCAGAATACAAATGGTCGCAAGCTCGAGCATAGTGATCGACGGTATACTCTAAATACTGGACAAATGTGTCATGCCAATTTTTTAGAATCAGGAATTGAAGGCCATATTTCTGATATAGACCCAAACCTTGTGGAGCTTGTCTGGTCTGCCTTGGCACCTATTTATGAGCAATTTGATTTTCAAGAATTACCCAAAGTTCTTGTCGCCAATATTGTGGAAAGTGTATTGAATTATCCACGTTAAAATTATGCAAAGGTTGGATATTCAGAGCTACGCTTGAATACTCTTTAATATGAGGAGACGGTTCAAATCGAGGTTCTCTCCCTCCGCCAGTCACCCCGGCAAATTTGATGCTCAGTCATTTGCCGGGGAAACTGTCCGCAATTCCCGATATTTAGCTTTGTCTTCCGGAACCCGAGACCGGTTTTGGGCTGCATTTTATCTACTTTTCTCCGATCGTCTCAGTTCGCCAATTTCGCCGGTTCGGTTTGGGCGGTTTCCTTGATTAACAGGGAATTTACAGGGAAAATTGCCGAATATTGACCGGAATCGCCTTTAATGGCCCTGATAGTAGTAGTGTTATCAGGAGGATAGCGGCTGTTTCCCTGTTAATTGGGAACAGGGAATTCAGAATGCTGAACAGGGAACCAGTAGTGTCTGAACAGGGAAGTTTCAGACCCCGAACAGGGTATCCTGTTCTCGCCAATCCAGCGGGATTTTTGCCTGCAGAATGCGGTTGGTCGTAAAGGCTGGTGGAAAATTGCCTGCCACTATTGCTTGCTGAATTTTTGGTGACAGAAACGCCAGTTTCGTGCGCGTCCGGATGTATGCCGGCGTGACCCCCTGCTTGCGCGCTATCTGTTTCAGTGGCAATCCGGCTTTCACTTGTTCGAGCCACTGGTGAGCCAAGGATAGCATCCGGATTAATGTCTGATCCGGTTCCGGGGCAGGATTGCCAACAATGATTTTGGCCTCAACCCCGCGTCGCCTGAATTGCCATGGCACTTCCAATGCGGCCAACTCTCCGGACAGGTTGCGGACTTCAACACCAAGCTCCCTTACAATATTTTCGGCATTGAGTCGTACCAGAAGTCTGTCCGGTCGCAGGTCAATGCGGTCAACAAGGTCGGGAGATGATGACAGCCCGTCGGTGCGCAGCCGTTTGATCAGGCTGCCAGCCTTTTCTTTCACCGATTTCTCCGACCGAATATCCGGCGAGACGGTCAGCGTGTAATTGCTGGCGTGTGTTTCGATATGATCAGCGACAACCGTTGCCACCTGTTCCTCCAGCTTCGGTGCCGGCAGCCTCCAGCCGGACGGATCAATGCCACCGGATATCAGCCGGTTGGAAACATAGTATCGCAACTTTCGCCCTCTTCTCGTCGTGTGCGTCGGCGTCAGTCGATCACCTGTTTCGTCAAACATCCTGCCGGTAAGAACGGCCTGATCAGTAACCTTGGCTGCGGGATCTCCAGACGATGTCCGCCCGCGACTTCTTCTGCCGGCGCTGATGAGCTTCTCCTGAACCCGTTCCCAGAGAACCTCTTCCAATATTGCTGGATGCTGGCCGGGATATGTCTGATCCTTGTGGCGGATGAGGCCGAGATAAACGGGGTTGCGCAGGATGTGATAAATCTGTCCCCTGGAAAATGGCTTGTCGCCGGCAACGCGGCCAGTTGTATATACGTGACGCTTGGAGCGAAGGTTGAGGCTCTGCGCCTCCTGTTCAACAGACTTCAGGCAGCCGTGCTGGTCATAGAGTTCAAACAGCTTGTTGACCTTGGATGCTTCCCTGTGGTTTACGACTAGGGTTCTGGTATCGGGATCTGGATCCCTGTCGTAACCCAGGGGACAGACACCTCCCATCCACAAACCCTTCTTCTTTGATGCTGCTATCTTGTCCCGGATACGTTCCGCTGTAACCTCCCGTTCGAACTGGGCAAAGGACAACAACACATTGAGGGTGAGGCGTCCCATGGAAGAGGAGGTGTTGAAGGCCTGGGTTATGGAGACAAAGGAACAACCAGCAGCTTCCAGTCGCTCCACCAGTCTGGCAAAGTCGGCAAGTGACCGGGTCAAGCGGTCAATCTTGTAAACAACAATCATCCGGATCCGGCCGGCATCGATATCTGCCATCAGACGATTGAGGGCAGGGCGTTCCAGGGTCCCACCGGAAATACCACCGTCATCATAGCGATCCTTTACCGGTTTCCAGCCTTCATGCCGCTGGCTGGCAATGTAGCTGGCACAGGCTTCATACTGGGCATCCAGTGAGTTGAATTCCTGGTCCAGGCCTTCCTCAGATGACTTGCGGGTATAGATAGCGCAGCGGATGGAGGGTTTGCTCATGATGCTGCTGCCTTGTTCAGGCCAAAGAACCGGGGACCTGACCAGTGGGCACCGGTGATGGCACGGGCAATGGCGGACAGCGACCTGTATTGCTCCTTGTTCCAGAAATAATGTCCTTCAGCAATTTCGACGACATGGGTGATGCCGTTCCACTCTCTCAGCAGGCGACCACCGGGTCGGGGTTCTGCTCTTGACCATCGGGGTGGCGCTGTACTGACGCTTTTGCTGAGCTTGTTCATGAACCCTCGCGGCAGGCCGGCCCGTTCATGGCTCTGGATTTCAAAGGCCAGGATGCGGCGCAGGAAGGAAATACTCAGCCGGGGTGGAGGTGGTTCCGGGAGCAACTTCTTCCAGAGAGAAACAAGATCTGCCCGCTTCATTTCTGCAATATGTTCGATGCTGTTATCTGTCATGATCTGCCCTTTTCTGTCCGTTGAAACTGGTCGCTGGTCAGCAGCCAGTGACGCTCCGTGTGCGAGGGAAGTCCAGTGGAGAGTGCAGACAGTTGGCAGAAAAAGAACACCAAATGTGGTGCAAATACTGGTTTTCGATACATCATGTATGGTATAATTCGGTCGTGCTACAGCCACTCAGGTGAAGCAACCCGGACTGAAAAAGCCCAGAGCAATCAGCGGGACTTCGCATAACTGTCTGGCCAGGCATTGAATGCAAAGTGCGACCTGAACACGTTTCAAGGCAATCGGCGGGAATCCGGTACAAACCGGAACAACCCTAACCGAACAAGTTATTGCAGCACTCGGCAAGATTTTGCATCCGTCCCCTCCGAAAGGAAGACGCATTTCGTGACAGGACCCACACGGGTTGTGCGCGCATCTGCGCGCCCTGTTTATTGCCCGCGCTTGCGGTCTGTAATGCTGATGAAGGACTGATGTTGTGACACATCATATTGAATATCTTGAACCTGCCTCTCTCAAACCCTGGGCCAACAATGCCCGGACCCATTCGCGGAAACAGTTGCGCCAGATAGCCGACAGCATTAAGTGCTTCGGCTTCACAAACCCCATTCTAATTGATGACAGGAACACAATTCTTGCAGGCCACGGCAGAGTGGAAGCTGCAAAGATACTTGGCCTGGAGGCAGTGCCCTGTCTTCGCCAGGACCAGATGTCAGAGGAACAGAAACGGGCTTACGTGCTGGCCGACAACAAGCTCGCCCTTAACGCCGGCTGGGACGAGGAATTGTTGGCGAAGGAACTTGGTGCCCTCTACGATCTGGATCTCGACTTCAGTGTGGAGATCACAGGTTTTTCCATAGCCGAGGCCGACAGCCTGATCGAAGGTATCACACTGGAGGAACCCGGGGACCCGGACGATGATTATCAGCCGGGACCCGACATACCGGCACTCTGCCAGCCGGGCGACCTCTGGCAGCTTGGTCAGCACCGGTTGATCTGTGGTGACTCCCTTGATCCAGAGACTGTTGCCCGTCTTATGGATGGCGTAGAAGCCAGGATGGTTTTTACAGACCCTCCTTATAACGTCCCGATAGACGGGCATGTTGGGGGACTTGGTAAAACAAAACACCGGGAGTTTGCCATGGCGTCGGGCGAGATGAGCCCGGCAGAGTTTACGGACTTCCTGAAAACGGCCCTGCAGAACCTGGCCGACCACAGCATGGACGGGTCAATCCACTTCATCTGTATGGACTGGCGGCATATGCAGGAAGTGATGACTGCAGGGAACGACGTCTACGATGAACTAAAGAACCTGATTGTCTGGGTCAAGGACAACGGGGGCATGGGATCCTTTTATCGGTCCCGCCATGAACTGGTCTTTGCCTTCAAGAAAGGGCAGGCATCTCACATCAACACCTTTGAGCTGGGACAGCATGGTCGCTACCGCACCAACGTCTGGGAATACAAGGGCGTTAACACCATGCGGGCAGGGCGTATGGAAGAGCTGGCTCTCCATCCCACGGTCAAGCCGGTACAGATGATTGCGGATGCAATCAAGGATGTATCCGGTCGCGATGACATCGTTCTCGACCTGTTTGGCGGTTCGGGCTCAACCCTGATTGCTGCTCACAAGACCGGACGTCGGGGTTATCTCTGTGAACTGGACCCTGTCTACTGCGATCGCATCATTGCCAGGTGGGAAGCCTTTGCCCATGACGAGGCGGTGAAGGTTGAAGGGCACCCGCCTCCAGGTATCAGCACCAGCGTGGAGCACGTGAAATGAACCGGAAGCTTCCTGCGCCCAAAGGCCAGTATAAGGTCGGCTATGGCAAGCCCCCGAAAGACACCCGCTTTACAAAAGGCCAGTCGGGGAATCCCAATGGCCGGCCCAAGGGTTCAAAGAACAAAACCTGGTCAAAGACCCAGCAACCACTCAACGACATCATATTGTCAGAAGCATATCGACTGGTCAGGGTTGATGAAGAGGCAGGGCCTGCATCGATACCTGTCGTGCAGGTTGTGATGCGCAAGTTGTCCGTTCAGGCCGCTCAGGGCGACCCCCGTTCCCAGCGAATGTTGGTAGATCTGGTGCAGTCGGTTGAGCGTCAGAATCGCGCCGAGTATCTGGAGGCTGTAGAAACAGCAATTACTTATGTCGTCGAAGCTGAAAAGGAACTGACGCGCCGGGAGCAGTTGGGTGTCGATGGACCGGAAATCCTGCCGCACCCCGATGACTTCAGGATGAATGAGGAAACCGGTTTTCCGTTTGTTGCAGGCCCGGTATGTCGTGCGGACAAAGTTCGGCATGAGGGCATTTATGAGTCTATACGGAAGCTGGAAGGTCTGGTCGAAAAGGCTGAAGAAGATGTACTGCGATACACTGACCAGGATGAAATAGCTGAACTTCAGGAAAGCATCAGATTGTGCAAGAATGCTATCAAGAAGCTGGATGCTGAAATCAAGGGGTGGAGGCCAAATTAGGCCGCCGCATCAATAGTGGATAGGGCGCTTCGGGGTACGGGGGTAGAAGCCCGGACTTTCCTGACTGCAAATATTAAAGTTCCGCTTTTTGCGGCATAACGTCCGTTGTTGAATGCTGAACGGAAGTAAAGTGGATGCTGTCAAAACTTCCGGTTTTGACCCAGACTGTGTAAAAACGTGATGCATGATATGATTCTCCCATAGTTTTGGCGGGAGGGATTTATGAAGCGTTTTGTTGAAGGTGAAGAGACGAGTTCGCATTGGTCTGACAGCACCTGGCCAGGCATTGAATGCAAGGTGCGACCTGAACACGTTTCAAGGCAATCGGCGGGAATCCGGCGCAAACCTTTCAATGGGTGCGGCACTTTATCGCAGCTCTGAAGGGGCTGGCATATTGTGCCCGATGAGAAAAATATAACAAAAACATATAGTTTCGAGCGATTTGCAAATTATTCCTGTTCTGGTATGACGATTTTGTGATGTGGCGGCGGGCGTGAATCCCGTGTCCTCACCTGTAAGCTGGAGCCACCAGCGATTGCCCGGCGTTGTCTGGTGAAAGCAATCGGCGTGTTTGGGCAGTGCGTACAGGCAGGGTAATTCACATGAGTTCATTTGACACAGCGACAGGAAGATCCGGCACCGCAAATGAATTGCGCTGGCCGTCCGGCATCACTGGCGACGCCATGGTTCGCGGGTTGGATGCTGTCAGCCTGGTGGACTATTCCTCTGATGCGGCCTTTGCTGTCAGCAACGACATGAAGGTCATCGGCTGGAACAATGCTGCGACGGAACTGATGGGCTACACCCCAGCGGACGTGCTGGGGCAAGGTTGTGCGCGGGTTCTGCAATCCACTTATGTAACCGGGGAGCCTCTTTGTTCCGCCATGTGTGAGGGGCGGGCCTGCATCAATGAGGGGAACAAGTGGAAAGTCGAGACCTGCCGGATCCGCCATGTTGACGGTCATATGCTGTCGGTCAGGATCAGCAGTCTGATTCTGCCGGAGGAGGCAAGATCACCGGAGCCAGGCGCTGCCATTGCTGTCTTCTTTTTGCACGAAAATGCCGGTGGGCCTGATGAAACCGCTGTTGTCCAACCCATGAGAATTTTTTCGCTGGGCCGGTTTGACCTTGCCGTGAACGGCAACGGCCTGGATGTGGACAACTGGAAGCGTAAACAATCAGTCATGCTGCTGAAGATCCTTGTAGGGCAGCTTGGCCGTCCGGTGCATCGTGAGCGGCTGATCGAATGGCTGTGGCCCGATGGGGATGCGGACAGCGGCTGGAAGCGTCTGAAAGTGGTTGTCTCCTACCTTCGTGACAGATTACGCACCGGCGGTGCGCCGGATGATGTTATTGAAACTATTGGTGAAACCTATTCCCTGCGCCGGGATGCGGTGTGGATTGATTCCGAACATTTTGTCTCCCTTGTTTCTGCCGGAACAAAGCTTCTGAAGGAAAATCGTGCGGTCGAGGCCCAGGCCCGGTTCGAGGAGGCAGCCAGCTTGTACCGGGGCGACTATCTGGAAGATATCCCCTACGCTGGCTGGTGTGTTGAGGAACGCAGCCGGTTGCTGGAAGTGCGGCTTGAACTGCTGGCCAGCCTGGTTAAATGCTACGAAGAACTGGGGCTGTATATGGAGGCCGTGCAGGCCTGCCGTACGGCCCTGACCAGTGATCCCTGTCGCGAGAATTTTGCCCGTTCCCTGATGACAAACCTGATCCGTCTGGGCCGTGCAGACTGGGCCGAGCGCGAATTTGTCGCCTGGCGACAGCTTCTGGAAGAGGAATATGCCCTCGAACCAACCGGGGAAACCCTGAAAACCTGGCAACAACTGGTGGACTTGCTGCAATCTGCTGACCGCTGATTATACCTGACCACATACCTGGCTCGCCGGAGCGATGATCCGGCCCCCGACAATCGGCTGAAACTCTGGTGAAACCGCGAGGCCATTGCCCACAAACCCTTTGTTTTGTGGGCTTTTTCTTGTGTTACCAGCGTGAAACCGGGCTGTGTTCAAATTCAGCACAATCCCTCTCAGAAGGGTTCGATGTGAACAGGGGATGAGAAGCCAGAATGACAATACCGAAAACTCCGGGATCTTTTGTGGCACGAATCTGGTTGGAAGGTGAACGGGGAACAGAGCAGGTGTGGCGTGGCCGCATCCAGCATGTACAGGGAGAAGAAGAAACCTACTTCGAAACCCTGATGGAGATGAGAGAGTTTATCGAGCAGATAAGTGGCGTCCCGATGTTAACGGGTGAGGAAGCCGGCGGGACTGGATAATGAACGGGCTTTCGGTGAAGAAATTTGTTTCTTCAACCGTTTGTTTTGCAAGGGAATGAGACGGTGAATAAAGGAATTCTATCGATAAGGTTATGGTCCGCCGGAGCACTGCTCGCGGCGGCCATGGGCGGTGTAATGATAGCGCCGCCGGTCCAGGCCGGGGATTTTGGCCCCGTCAAGGCGATGAAGGTTGATGCAAAAAAAGCTGCCCTCGGCAAGCGTCTGTTTTTTGACGCACGATTGTCAGGTGATGCTGCCATCAGCTGTTCCACTTGTCACAATCCGGAAAAGGGATTTGCTGACGGCTTGCCACTCGCCAAGGCCTATCCGGGGTCCCTGCATTTCAGGAACACCCCGACCCTGATCAACGCTGCCTGGAAGGCCGCGTGGTTTCATGACGGGCGCATCGGCACCAACCTGAACGATGTCACCCGCGAATCCATCACCGAGACCTATTCCATGAACATGGACATGCGTCTGATGCAGGAACGGGTCAAGCAAGACCCCATCTATGTAAAGATGTTCAAGGATGCAGGCTACGGCGAGCCATCGAACGGCTCAATCCGCAAGGCCATTCCGGAATACCTCAAGACCCTGCGGTCACGGGGTTCAGCCTTTGATGCCGGTAAACTGTCCGATGCCGCCCAGCGCGGGTTCGAACTGTTCAAGGGCAAGGCTGGCTGTGCACAGTGTCACTCCGGTCCACGCTTTACGGATGACCAGCCGTACAATACGGCCGTGCCGGAAAATCCTGATATCTGGTCAAATCCCATGCGTCATCTGACCTATGTCACTTTTGGCATGTTCATGGGGATTGAAAACTACATGAACGTCCGTCGCGACGTGGGCGCCCATATCCGCTCCCACAAGTCAGACGGTTCCGATATCGGCAAGTTCATGACCCCGACATTGCGGGAACTTGGCCAGACTGCGCCTTACATGCACAACGGCATGATGGCGACGCTGGAAGATGTTGTTACCTTTTATGACAACGGCGGCGGCACGGATATCAACAAGGATCCGCGGATCAAGCCCCTGGGCCTGAGCCGGGACGAACGTGCAAATCTCGTTGCTTTCCTGAATTCACTGTCCGGCGATCCCCTGACGGGTGCCGAGCATGTCTGGAAAAAGAAAATCAATGTGAATTACGCGGCGATCCCGAATTGGGTGAAGGCGAAGAATTAGGAATTATGGCTATGAAAAAGAGCACAAAACTCTCACTCGCGGTCATCGCAGCTTCTGTCGGTCTGGTAACTTTCGGACCTGGGGCTCCTGCAACCGCGGATGTAAACCCGCCGCTGGCCGCCCTTGGTGAGCCAACGGCCCCCGCAGACAACAAGCAAACCCCGGCGAAAGTCGAGCTTGGCAAGTTGCTGTATTTTGATGCCCGCATCGGCGGCGATGCCTCCGTTGCCTGTGTCGACTGTCACATGCCGAAACAGGGCTGGGGTTTCAACGATCCCATCTCGCGCGGCTATCCAGGTGCCATTCACTGGCGCAACAGCCAAACAGTGATCAACACGGCATATCTCAGCAAATTGTTCTGGACAGGATCAGCAAAGTCTCTTGAGGCCCAGGCCCCAAGTGCCGCTCTTGGTGCCCTGTCGGGCAATGGCGAGCGGGATATGGTTGAGGCCCGTCTCGCTTTCATCCCGGAATACGTCAAACGCTTCAAGGACGTGTTCGGGGATCGCTGGCCCAAGGTCAACAATGTCTGGAAGGCCATGGCGGCTTTCGAAAGAACCCTGATCCACAACAACACGCCGTTTGACAAGTACATGAGGGGCGACAAAAAAGCCCTGAGTGCCCAGCAGGTCCGCGGCCTGAAATTGTTCCAGGGCAAGGCCAACTGCATCGAATGCCACAACGGTCCTTTGATGACGGATGAAAAATATTACAACCTGGGTGTTCCCCGTGCCGAAGACTGGCTGGAGAACGGTATGGCTCAGGTGTCTTTCCGTTACCAGAACTATTCCAAGGGCGTGACCGAAGCCATGTATCGCAAGGTCAAGGATGATGCGGGCCTCTATTTCCGCACCAAGGAAAAGTCCGACATGGGCAAATTCCGCACGGCACCGCTGCGCTACATCGCCTACACGGCGCCGTATATGCATAACGGTTCGTTCTTTGACTTCGACGAGGTTGTGGATTTCTACAACGATGGCGGCGGGTCCAACGAATTTACCGACGGCACCATGTCGAAAAACAAGAGCAAACTCCTCAAGCCGCTGAACCTGTCGGATGAGGAAAAGGAAGCCCTGGTTGCTTTCCTTGAATCCCTCAGTGGTGAGGAAATCAAGATGGCAACACCCAAGCTTCCTTCCTATGCACCATTACCCGCTGTAGCGAACTGAGGGGACAGGAAAGATGACAAACCAACACGAAAACCCTGGCGTCAAGGCTGCTGCCATGCCGTCAAAAAAAGATCATCCGGCAGGAAGCTGTCTGATGTCCCGTCGCGACTTTTTGCTCGCCTCCGGTGCGACAACAGTGACCATTATGGTGACCGTCAATTCCGGTGGTGTGGAAGCCAAGGTGCCAGCCCAGCTGGCGACCTATCCGCGCAAGAAAATTGCCAAACTTAGTCAGCTCAAACAGGACCAGCCGGTGGAGTTCACCTACCCGGACGAAGGTGCTTTCGCGGAATCCATGCTCGTTAAACTGGGCACGGAAGCCGGGGGCGGCATTGGACCGCAAAAGGATGTGGTGTCGTTTAACTTCTTCTGCACCCACCAGGGCGGTGACCTGTCCGGCACCTACAAGGCGGACACCAAGTCACTGGGCGCCTGCCCACTGCATCTCTCGACCTACGATCTGACCCGTCACGGCATCCTGATTTCAGGCCAGGCTTACCAAAGCCTGCCCCAGGTGCTGCTGGAACTGGAAGGCGACGACATTTATGCGGTCGGCGTCTTCGGGCTGATCTTCGGCCGTTATGACAACCTGCAAGAATAAAGGGAACGAACGATGAGTACCCCGTATTATATTCCGGAAACAAACGTTCCCCTCCCTCCCAAGGGCGCGGACGTTATCACCACCGCCTGTGACTATTGCATCGTTGCTTGCGGTTACAAGGTTTATCGCTGGCCGGTTGCCGGCCACCATGACGGCGGTCCAAAGGCCGATGAAAATGCCTTTGGCGTCGACTTTCCCGTGGAGACACTGGGGCCATGGGTCGCACCCAATCAGCACAATATCGTGCTGCACGAACAAGAGCCGCACCATGTTGTGATTATCCCTGACAAGGAAACCCAGCATGTCAACACGGATGGTGATTCAAGCCTGCGTGGCGGCTGTATTGCCCAGAAGTGCTATAACCCGCAAACCCCGACCCGGGATCGCCTGAAATCTCCGATGATGAGAATTTACGGTATCCTGCAGCCGGTCCCGTGGGACTTCGCACTCGATATTGCCGCCGAGGTTGCCAACTATGTGCGCGACAAGCACGGTGACAATGCCTACGGCGTTAAAACGTATTCCTATCAGTTCATTGAGAATACCTACGCCATCAGTAAATACGCCCTGCGTCACATCAATACGGCAAACTTCACTTTCCACGACACGCCGTCTGATGTCTCTTCGACACCGGGCTTCCGTGATGCCGGCTTTGACAACTTCGGACCAGCCTATGAAGACTGGATGAATGCCGAAACGTTGATGATCTGCGGTACGGATCCGTATGAGACCAAAACCATTCTCTGGACCCAATGGATCATGAAGGGCATCCAGAACGGCCAGAAATGCATCATGATGAACCCGCGCCGTACTGCCGGTGTAGCCTATGCCGAAAAGAACGGCGGGCTATGGCTGGATATTGATCTCGGTACCGATTTGCTGGTCGTCAATGCCATTGCCAGGATCATCGTTGAAAACGGTTGGCAGGATGCCGAATGGATCAAGAACTGGGTCAACAACAAATGGGGTTCCAGCTCCGGCTTCGGCCAGGGCACCCGTAATACGCCATGGCAGTGGCGTACGACCTGGGGCAAGTTCCAGACCAAGGGTTTTGATGACTGGAAAAAGTGGTTGCTTTCCCAGGACGAATTCAAGCCTGAAAATGCTGCGAAGGTGGCCGGGATTGACATCAAGAAGATCCAGACCGCCGCTGAATGGATGGCCAAACCGGTCAAGGGCAAACGGCCCAAGACCTCGATCATGATCGAAAAAGGTTTTTACTGGTCCAACAATACCGGCAATACCCAGGCCATCAGTGCCCTGGCTATTGCAGTTGGTGCCGGTGGACGTCCAGGTCAGGTTGTCGGTCGCGCCGGGGGTCACCAGCGCGGTGGTCAGCGTGGCGGCAAATATCCACGCAACAAGTCGCCCATGAAGGTACCAGGACGCCGTCGTCGCGCTCTGGATACGGACACCTGGACGATGTCAGGGCACACCAGAATGGCCCATGTGATTGGCACCACCTGGATCCAGTCCATGTGCGGGTCACAACAGTTGGCGGAACGCTTTGAACAGCTAACGGTCGCCAACCCCCACCAGATCAGGTCCTACGACAAGCAGGACATAATCGACACGCTGAAGAAACGTGCCGATTCAGGTGGCATGGTTGTGATCAACCAGGACATCTATCTGGTCGATCCTATTGGCAACCGCTATGCCGATATCATCTTCCCGGCGGCCACATGGGGTGAAGAAACCTTCATGCGAGCCAACGGCGAACGTCGCTTGCGTGTCTATAACAAGTTCTACGATGCACCGGGCGAAGCCAAGCCTGACTGGTGGATTATCGCCGAACTCGCCAAGCGTATGGGTTTTGATGGTTTCGACTGGAAAAACTCCAACGATGTTGCTGAAGAATCTGCGCGCTTCTCACGTGGCAGCCGCAAGGACTTCAACATGATCAAGGTCGCTGCCAAGCGCGAAGGCAAGACCCTGCATCAGAAGCTTGGTGAATTTGGTACCAATGGTATCCAGGGACCTGTCTTCATGAAAGAAGACGGCACACTGGAAGGCACCAAGCGCCTTCACGATACCACCCGCAAGCTGTGGGAAGATGGTCCAAAGGGTGGCAACGTCTACAACAAGAAGTTGACCCACTTCAACAGCCAGACAGGTCGCTGCAACATCCAGAAATCTCCATGGTCCCTGTTCTCGGACTACTGGAACTGGATGAAGCCCAAGGGCAACGAGTTGTGGTGTACCTCAGGGCGGACGAACGAACGCTGGCAGTCCGGTTTTGATGACCGGCGCAGGCCCTATATCGTTCAACGCTGGCCTGACAACTATGTTGAAATCCATCCCGATGATGCAAAGGAACGGGGCATTGAGAACGGCGATATGCTGATGGTCTATTCGGACCGGGTGCCGTCTCTCAAGGAAACCATCCTTGGTATTGAAGGAAGCGATTACAGCTTCGCAGGGCAAATGAAGGCCGGAAATGTGGAACTGACCCGGGCCGCCGTCACAGGTGTTGCCATGGTTACCCGCCACATCAAGAAAGGCATCATCTTCATGGACTTCCTGCATACGTCGCAACCGGCAAACGCGCTGGAAGGGCGGATCGTTGACTGGATCAGTGGCAACTACAACTACAAGATGGGAGTTGCCAAGGTGAAGAAGATTGGCGAATCACCTTACAAGAAAACCTTCCGTTCGATGTCTTTCGCCCCAAGAGACATCATCTGAGTCAAGACGCGGGCCAGGCTGAATTAAGGCATTCAGACTGGCCCGCGTTCTTTTTTCTGACGAGAAATTTAGCCTTGTACTAATTCCAATAACGGTCAGCCAGAACTGATCGCCGACCCCGAAGACTGAAATAACGGAGACAAGACCCATGAAGCATACCTCACTCTACAAAGGCCTGGTGATCGGTGTGATCGCATCCCTGTCCCTGGCGTTGCCAGCGGATGCCGCCAAACGCGGCAAATACAAGGAAGTTGCGGTCAAGGATGGCGGAAGCATTTCCGGCAAGGTCAGTTTTGAAGGTGCCCTGCCGGTGGATGCCATCGAAAGGATCAAGATTACCAAGAACAACGATGTCTGTGGTGATGGCGACCGAGAAGTGACCTGGGTCGACGTTAAGGACGGCGCCCTGCGCGGGGCCTTTGTATTCCTCTCCAAGATCAAGGCCGGCAAAAAATGGGCGAAACCCGAAATGGGCACCTATCTGGTTGATCAGAAGGGATGTCGTTTTACGCCCTGGGCCCAGGTGGTCCGGCCTGGTCCCATCATTATTCGCAACAGTGATGCCGGTGTGCTGCACAATATCAACGCCCGTGAATTGATCGGCGTTGAAAAAGGCCGTGTTGTTAAAAAGACCCTGTTCAATTTCGGCCAGCCTGATCCGGGTGACATTACCGACAAGATCAAACCTCGCCGCTCTTCCTATATTGGCATCAACTGTGAAGCCCACAATTTCATGTTTGGTTTCATCATGGCGCCCACACACCCCTACGCCGTGGTGGTCGGGAAAGATGGCTCCTTCAGCCTGGATGATGTGCCGCCGGGTAAATACACCCTGAAGGCATGGCATCCGTCCTTTGGCATCAAGAAGGCCAAGATCGTGGTCGCTGCCAACGGCAAAGTGGAGCAAAGCTTCACTTTCTCCGGCAAGTGATGACGACAATCAACGTTCATTGATCACCAGGATATAGTTGATGGTACAAGGACAGACAGGCGGTAAATGGGACACCGGGCGAACAACAGCTCGCCTGGTGAGGTGGAGCCTTGCGGGCATGGCGATACTTGCCGTTGGCATGATGGCCGGACCCGCCATGGCTGCCGAGGAAAATGTTTACCGCCAGTTCCTGGGTATCGATTCCCGACGACTGGTCTGGTTTCTGGCGCAGATGCATCTGTTCTTCGGTGCCTTTGTGCTGGGCGTACCTTTATTCGCGGTGATCATCGAAGTTGTTGGCCGAAGCAATAATGACCCCAAGTTCGACAAGCTGGCCTATGAATTTACCAGCCTGCTAAGCGTTGCCTATGCCACCACGGCGGCACTGGGCGGGTTGCTGGCTTTTGCGTTGTTTACGCTGTACCCGACTTTCATGGGTTATATGGCCGGTATCTTCAAGGACATCATGTTCCTCTATGCCTTGCTGTTCTTTGGCGAAACCTTCTGTCTTTATCTCTATTACTACGGCTGGCACTGGCTGAAAGGCGGCATCGCCTATTCGAAAAAAGTGCAATTTCTGTTCAAGATACTGGCTGTCATTGTCGGTGCCTTTGGTCTGGCCTTTGCCTTTGGCATGATTGGTCCCGACATGCGCGTCGATACCCGCTGGTTCATGCTGCTGCTCTATATCCTGCCGCTGGCCGTTGGCTTCTGGATTATCAAGGATCTGAAGTCCTCCCACATCTTTATCGGTATTTTGCTGAATATCTTCGGCACCGCGATCATGCAGCTGGCCAACAGCTGGGCCGGTTTCATGATGAGCCCGGTTGGCGTCGACGGCGACGGTGTCTTCGTTGGCACGGTCTGGCAGGCCTTTGAAAATGTTCTTGCTACTCCCATCGCCATTCACCGCATGTTGGGTAACCTGGCCTTTGGCGGTCTGGTGGCAGGTGCTTATGCTGCCGTCAAATTTATCGGTGCCAAAACGGAAGAGGAAAAGGCCCATTACGACTGGATGGGCTATATTTCCAACTTTGTCGCCATTGCGGCCCTCATTCCGCTGCCCTTCGCCGGGTACTATCTGGGCCGTGAGGTCTATTCCACCAGTGCCGTCATGGGCAATAACATGATGGGCGGTGATTTCTCATGGACCTTTATCATCCAGGCCATGTTGGTGGGCTCCCTGTTCGTGATCTCGAATTATTATCTCTGGAGCGGCATGACCCGCATCCCGGGGGCGGAGCGATATTACAAGTTTATCAAGTGGATATTACTGGCCCTGATCATATCCTTCGCCATCTGGCTGACGCCGCATAACCTGCCGCTCAGTAGTCAGGAAGTGGGCGAAATGGGCGGAAGCCAGTACCATCCAATGCTGAAGTATCTGGGGCTGATGCCGGCCAAGAACGCCGTGGTCAACCTGATCATTCTGGCCACCTTCTTCAGCTTCCTGCTCTATCGCCGGGGCAATATGATGGACGTGGTTTCCATCCGGGCCCAGGGCCGTGGGGCGCATATCACCATTGTCGTCGTCGGTCTGGCCGGGGTCGCCCTGGTGGCCCAGTATGCCGTGACCATGCTGAACATGGACCCGGCGGAACTGGACCTGCCAGCGGACCGGGCGGAATATATTCACATGATCGGCTACCTGCTGGTCGTTGAATGTGTTGTCGGGGTCATCGCCATCATCCTGGCCCTGATGGACCGGGGTAAACTGGGCCAGTGGCTCTATCTCGGCGTGACGGCCTTCAACGTGTCGGTTTTCCTCGGTGTCTATGGCTTTGTGGTCATGGAAAAAGCCTCACCGGTACTGCGCAACGTGGCAGTGTCGCAGTTCATGCAGCTGATCAGCTGTCTGATCGTGGTCAGCGTCATCGACGCCTTCCTGTTCAAGCGGGCCAAGTCCCTCGGTGATCTGAAATGGGGCAAGATGACGGTGCGTTCACAGTACGCCCTGCTGTTGCTGACCTTTGTGATCACCATGAATATGGGCCTGATGGGCTTCATTCGTTCTGGTCTGCGCGGCGACTGGCATATCTTTGGTGTCATGCGCGATACCTCTGAATGGTCTTTTACACCAACAAACTTTGTCATGACCCAGCAGGTCGGTGCTGCAGTGCTGCTGTTCATGATCGGCTGCGCCTTCATGTTCTGGCTTGGCGGTATAGCCGCCAACAAGAAGAAGGAGGACTAGGGCCATGAATGTAACCGTTACCCGCGTCTTCCCGTTCCTGCTTGTTGTGCTCGGTATTTATCTCTGGATTGGCTATTCCATCACCGAATTGACGGACGGCGGCGGCGAGGTCAATACCGCCATCGATATCAGCCCGGAAGGTGGCGAGGCCATCTACTGGGGCAAGGGGCGCTGTTTTACCTGCCACAGTGTCGGTGGCCAGGGCAGCGCTGTGCGCGGTCCCAATCACGGCCAGTTCGGTGAAAAATTCCCCATGCCCATGGGTGCACGTGCGGCTGAACGGGCCAAGGAGCGTGCTGAAAAAGAGGGTAACGACTTCAACGCCGTCGACTATATCGTTGAAAGTATGGCCAGCCCTGGTGCCTATGTGGTCAAGGGTTATAAAAACGAAATGGCCGTTGTTTACGCCCCGCCCATTTCCCTCAGCCTGAAGGAAATCAAGGCTGTGACTTCCTATCTGATGTCCCTGGGCGGTGATCTGGACATGGAGGCTATCGATACCAGTCCCAGTGAAATCACCCAGGCTTTCTACAGCAAGATTTCCGCTGCTGCTGAAGCCGGCGGTGGTGATCCGGGCGCCGGTGCCGAGGTCTTCGAAGACAATTGTGCCGAATGCCACATGCTGGCTGAGGAAGGTGGCGAAATTGGTCCGGCCCTGGATGGCATCAGTGCCAAGGGCCTGAAGTTCATTTCCGAATCCATCCTGCAACCCACCAAGGCCCTGGCCAAGGGCTTTGAGACCTGGGTCCTGATCGACAAGGAAGGTCGCCAGAGCATTGGCCTGAAATCCCGTGATGAAGCTGCCGAGGTTGATATCACCAAAGCCAACGGTGATGTCGTCACAGTGGCCAAGACCGACATCAAGGAGATGAAAATCGACGATACAAAAAGCGTCATGCCCGATGATCTGTCCGAAGGTCTGACGGTGAAGGATTACCAGGACATCCTGTCGTTCCTGATGCTGCAAAAGCCAAAGACGGAGTAGCCGGTTATGAAAAATTCCAGAATTGGCAGCTTCCTTACCGTCGTCCTCTCACTGCTGGTGGTCTATGCCCTCGTCAAGTGGGGCATTCCGGTGGTCTCCCGCGAGGTGACATCCCTGCCGTTCCCGTTGCCGGTACCGGGCACCTTGATGTTTTTCTATATGACATTGACGGTAATCGCCCTGTTCCTGATGGTGACTTATTCCGAAGAAGGGCTGGAGGATTTCCTCAGGCCCGTCAAAAAACTGCTGCGTGGCGGTTATGGCAAACCGGTCAGGACCGTGGTTCTGACCGTCATTCCGGCCCTTGTTGGCTGGCAGGTCTATGAGACAACCGTGCCCAAACTTCAGGTGCCCGCCAGCCTGCGCATCCAGCACCCGTCGTCAAATTTTCCCATCAGTTTTGAGTCAAAGAAAAACCCCATCGCCAATCCGGTGGATGCGGATATCGATGCCTTTGTGGCACAGGCGAAAGAGAACGAAGTGGTCTTCATCGAACAGGTGCAGCCGGATATCGACGCCTGGCTTGAAGAGAACGAACCCGACAACACGCTGGAGTTTTTTGCGTCTGAACCCATGAAGAAGTTTGTCGCACAACTTGCGGACGACAAGGTGGACCGGGAAACCGCAAAGGCCGCCCTGCTGGAGAAAAACCTGTTTGAAGGCCGTGCCCTTTACGCCATGAACTGCCGTCCTTGCCATGGTGACAGTGTGGCCGGTGATGGCCCCATGGCGGATGGCTTTAAATTGCGGCCCATTAACTTCACCGATAACGGCACCATCGAAACCATTGTCGAAGGTTATACCTTCTGGCGCGTCACCAACGGCGGGCCGGGTCTGCCCACGGAGGCAACCCCCTGGGATTCAGCCATGCCGGAATGGAAGCTCAGCCTGACGGAAGAAGAACGCTGGAAAATTATCCTGGCGGAATATGACATGGCGCAAAAAACGCCTCGCATCCCGGAGAGCCACTGATGGGTACATTTGGTAAATTGCTGATCGCATCTGTCGCTGGCTTCATCTTCGCCGGGCCTGTCCAGGCCTCAAACGTGCCGTCCAAACCCATGCCCGAAGAGACCGGGGAATTCAGGGAAAAAGGCCGCACGATTTATATGGAACGTTGCAGCTTCTGCCATGGCCTGATGGGCGATGGTGAAGGACCGGCAGCCAAGTATCTGGACCCCAGGCCACGTGATTTTACACTGGGGACGTTCAAATTCCGCACCACACAAAGCGGCGAGTTGCCCACCAACAATGACCTTTTCCGCACGGTCAGTCGTGGTCTGCCGGGCACGGCCATGCAGGCCTTCGACCGAGACCAGATCAAGAACGGCCTGAACGAAGAAGAACGTTGGGCGGTGATCTCTTACATCAAGACCTTTGCCCAGGAGTTTGACGATCCGGAACTGGACCCGGTCAAGACCGGCAAGGTGATCTCCCTGCCAGCAAAACCTGCTGAATTCAACGCCGAAACAGTCGCCCGCGGGGAAAAGGTTTTTGAAAAAGCCAAATGCGCGAGCTGCCATGGCAACCTGGGCCGGGGTGACGGCAACAAGGAGTTCCGCAAAGACGACTGGGGTTTCCCCATTCGTATCCGCAACGTGACCCACCCCTGGAAAATCAAGGCAGGCGGTGAGGTTGAAGACATCTATATGCGCTTCACGTCGGGCATTATGGGCACGCCCATGCCGTCCTTTATCAAGTCCCTCAATGAAGCAGACCGTTGGGATTTGGCGAACTACATCAAGTCCCTGCAACACAAGCTGACAAGTCATCAGGCGCTGAAGGCACAGGAAGTTACAGGCGAATTGCCCGAGGCACCGGATGATGAAGGCTGGAAGGCGGCGGAGCCCATGGATATCCGTCTGGCCGGGCAGGTCGTCGGGCCGCCGCGCTGGCAGAATCCCAGCGTCGAGATGGTCACCATCCAGGCCTTGTTCAACGACAAGGACATCGCCTTCAAAATGACCTGGGATGACCCCTTCATGGATATCAAACATGACGAAGCGAAGGAGTTTGATACGGCTGGCATTTCGAAGGTCGGGGCCTTCAATTCCTATGTGGAAGCCAATGGCATGATCCCCCGCGCCCTGGAAACCTTCCGGGATGCCGTCGCCCTACAGTTCCCTGTCAAGGCACCAGCTGGCACCAAAAAGCCGCATTTCTATCGTGGCAGTACATCCGACCAGGTTCATATGATGGTCTGGAAAGCCGACAACCATGCCGCCGGTGAACGTGGCACGGATGAAGGCAATGCACGTGGCTGGAAACAGGCTATCAAACCCCAGAAAGACGACCAGCAGCAGGTCACGGGCAAAGCCGCCTGGGATCAGGGCCGCTGGACGGTGGTGATGAAACGGCCTTTGAAGACGGCAGACAAAAACGATGTGCAGTTCAACAAGGGGGTTTTTATTCCCATGTCGGTCAACGCCTGGGACGGCTCCAACGGTGAACATGGCCTGATCATGAGCCTCAGCACCTGGTATTATGTCGTGCTGGAGGCGGCCACACCGATCAGTGTTTATATCTACGCCGCCCTGGCCTTCCTGGTGATTGGCGGTCTTGGCATTTTCCTGATGCGCAAAGTTGAAAACGAAGAAACGGCTGACGACGGCCAGCAGGCCTGATGACGGCACGAACCCGAGGAGTACCAAACATGAAAGCATTGCTGACAATGACCTTCGGCGCAGCCATCCTGGTTGCCACGACGGGTCAGGCTTTGGCCGATGCCGCCGCAGGCAAGGCGGTATTTGACGCGAAAGGGTGTGCTGATTGTCACTACACCGAAGGCCCGGCCCGGGAAAAAATCATCGATGACCAACTGGCCAAGAAGGGGCCGGAGTTGTGGTATGCCGGGTCCAAGTTCCAGAAAGACTGGCTGTCCGGCTGGCTGGTCGATCCCAAACCCATCCGGCCCATGAAATTCAATGACCTGATGGTGGAGAACCCGGGCGATCACCCCAAACTTGGTGGTGGCGATGCGGGGCCGGTCAGGGACTTCCTCATGAGCCTGACTTCCAAGGACGTCAAGGCGGGCAAGGTCAAGCCCAAGAAGAACCCCAAGGGTCGCCAGATCTTTGCCAAAAAAATGCCGTGCAGTGGCTGCCACGAATATGTCGGTCGCAAGAAAAAGATTATGGGCGGGCGCAGCGGCCCCTCTTTGGTGGAGGCCGGTATACGACTTAATCCCGACTGGATTCTTGCTTATCTGCAAAAACCAAAGGTCTTCAAACCTGTGAAGATGATGCCGGTATTTGTTGGTCTGCTGAGCGACAAGGACATGCTGAACGTTTCCAGATACGTCGCCAACTTCAAGCCCAAGAAAAAGAAATAGGGGAGGGAACCTGTCATGAAAAAACTGCTCACACTTGCCGCTATTGTGGCCCTCACCTCGTGGATTTCCACCTCACCTGCCAGCGCGGCAGATGCGGAGAAAGTCTACAAATTCTATTGCGCCCAATGCCATGGTCTGACCGGCAAGGGCGACGGACCAAACGTGACCAAGGATTTCCCGGTCAGTCCGCGCAACTTCACTGAAGCCAAGGAAATGGACAAGCTTACGGATGCTGATCTGAAAAATGTCATCCTGGATGGCGGACCGTCGGTCAGCAAGTCACCCATGATGCCGCCCTGGAGCAAGACCCTGACGGTTGAGCAAGTTGACGGGCTGGTCAAACACCTGCGTGGCATTTGCAAATGCAAGGGCAAGCAGGGCTGAGTACCGGATCAGAAAACGTAGAACCAGAGGATCAGGACAATGACCACGGCGTTCACGGCCATGCCAGTGAAAATGACGACGTCAGCGATGCGTTTTCCAGGTTTTGACATGGGAAAAATCTATCCGACGTACGCTGCTGCGTCCATCCATCCTGATCACGATTGTGTCAGAAATAACGGAGACGCCGGATGACCGACCCTGTAACCGACACCGAACGTTACCCCTGGGCAGGTCCGGCTCTCTTCATCATCATTGCACTGCTGGAAGCCTGGTTCTTCTGGTGGTTCGTTCAGGCCTGAACGAAAACATCGGGAACGGAAATATGGATATCAAAGGAAGCTTCATCCCTTTCCTCGGCGCCATGGTGGTTTGCTGCGGCCTATTCCTGGCGCTGGATGCGGTGCTGATGAATATGCAGGGCCTCAGTCTGGTGTTTCACCAATGACGGACAAGGGAATGATAACCGGCATGAAAAAACCTTGTCTGAGTGATATTCGTTTCCTGAAAACGAAGGTCTTCCTTGCCTTGTTGGCACTGGCCGTCATCTTCGGTGCCATTACCTTTCCGGGCTTTGACCAGGCCGGAGTCATGGCTGCTGAACAGGGGGCCGCCGACCAGGAAGTCGCCGCCGACGCTGCCGCAACGGCCACCTACGCCCCGGCCCCCAAACTGACCGCGGCGGATTATCCCTCCATTGCCGGGATCAATAGCCGCGTCGTGGTGTGGATTTTCGCCCAACTGCATCTCTGGTTCGCCGCCTTTGTCCTGGCCGTGCCGATTTTTGTCTTCATCATTGAAGTCATCGGCATGAAAACCCGGGACAAACGCTATGACGACATGGCCTATGAATTTATCAAGGTCTCCATCACCGGCTATTCCCTGACCGCAATCCTCGGCGGCGGTCTGGCCTTTTCGCTGATCCTGTTTTATCCGCACCTCTTTACCTACCTGTCCACCATCTTCAGCGAGAGCATGTTCTATTATGCCCTGCTGTTTTTCGCGGAAAGTGCTGTCCTCTATATCTACTATTACGGCTGGCACTGGCTGCAGGGTGGTTTCAAAAAATGGGTGCACCTGTCCCTGGGACTGACCCTGAATGCCGTGGGCACAACCCTGATGTTGCTGGCCAACGCCTGGCTGACCTTCATGATGAGCCCCGCCGGTGTTGATGCTGCCGGTGTCTTCAGTGGCGATGCCTGGGCGGCAATCCACAATTTCCTCTGGAACCCCATCAACATTCACCGCTTTGTGGCCAATATCGCTTATGGCGGTTCCATCGTTGGTGCCTATGCCGCCTTCAAGTTCCTGACGGCAAACACACCGCAGCTCAGGGCGCACTATGACTGGATGGGCTACAACGCCAATTTCATCGCCATCTGTGCGTTGTTGCCACTGCCCTTCGCTGGCTATTATCTGGCCGCCGAAATCTATGCCTACAGCCAGCAAATGGGCATCACCCTGATGGGCGGTATCTTCGCCTGGCTGTTCATTATCCAGGCGGTGCTGATCGGCACCCTGTTCCTGTCCGCCAATTATTATCTCTGGTGTGGCATGGGTCGCAGCGACGGGGCCGGGCGCTACACCAAATACATTAAATATATCGCCATCGTGCTGGTGGCCGCTTTCCTGGTCTGGTTTACCCCCCATACCCTGGTGCTGACCAATGAAGAACTAAAAGCGCTGGGCGGGCCTCACCACAAGATTCTCGGACCCCTTGGTATCATGCCGGCCAAGAACACGGCGGTGAATATCATGATCCTGTTCACGGCGCTCAGTTTCATGTTCTATCGCCGCGCCAACAAGGTCGCCACGGTGTCCTGGGTCAATGCAGGCAACGCCATCCAGGTGGCGCTATTTACCGCCGGCATCGCCAACATCCTGTTGCTGGGCATCTATCACGGCTATTTCACCAACACGGTTTACAAGGTCGCCGCCTCCATCCCCCAGGTTCTGACAACCCTGATTGTGATCGTTGGCAGCATCACCCTGGACAGCTTTATCTATAAGGGGGCGACGGAAGTCGGGCCCCTGAAGTGGGGACGTATTCCGGAACGCGCACAGTACGCCTTGTTCCTGCTGGCCGTGTCCTTTACCTGGCTGATGGGTCTGATGGGCTATATCCGCTCAGGCATTCGCCAGCACTGGCATGTGGTCGACATCATGCGCGATGCCTCGCCTGACGCCTTTACGCCAACGCTTGGTTATGCCGCAAATGTGGTGTCGGTTGCCGCCATCCTGTTCATGGCCATGGTCATGTTCGTCTTCTGGATTGCCCAGGTCAGCGGTCAAAAGACGCTGCCCACCGGCTACTGGAAGGAGTAGGCGACATGCGCAAGTTTCTGACAGTTGTTGTCTTCTCCCTCGTGACCGTCGGCCTGTTCGCGGCCTATTCCAACTTCGGTATTCCACAGATCGAACCGGCCCCGCCGCCCAAGGAAGAAAAGCTTGATCTGGATGCCATGACCATGGACCAGTTCATCAGCCTCGGCGACCGGATCTTTAACGGCAAGGGCACCTGTACGCTCTGCCACAATTCACTGGGCCGCGCGCCCATGCTGAATGCCATCGCCGATGTGGCAACCGAACGCCTCAAGGACGAAGGCTACGAAGGCGAAGCGGAGGATATGGCCGCTTACCTGATGGAAAGCCTAGTTGAACCTTCGGTCTATGTGGTCAAGGGCTTTGGCAAAAAGGGCACCAACGATACCGAAAGCCCCATGCCCGATGTCTCGGCCGGTAGCGTTGGCCTGTCAGATGCCGAACTGAAGGCCGTTATCGCCTATCTCCAGGACAGCAGCGGTGCCGATGTGACGGTCGAAATCCCCACGGATGCCGGGGCTGCCGATGAAGAGGAAGAAGAACCCGAACCCCGGGAAGTCCTGACCGATCCCGCCGCCCTGATGGCGATGTTCACCTGCGATGCCTGTCATATGTTGAACGGGGCTGGCGGTGATGTGGGACCAGATCTCAGCAAGATCGGCGCTGGTTATGACCGTGACTATTTGCGCCGGGCCCTGATGGACCCCAATGCCGATATCGCCAAAGGATATGAGGCCGACACCATGCCCGCCGATCTTGGGGAACAGTTGTATGTATCAGAGCTGGAGGTCCTGCTGGACTTCCTGGCCGGATTAAAGTGAAGAGGCAGCGGAAATGAAAATACCCAAACTTCTGCAAGCCGTCCTTGTTCTGGCATTTGTCTATTTCGGCTTTATCGTCGTCTTCGACTACATCCTGGATGCGGTGATACCTTCCAGCCTGCTGGCCATGTACATGTTCTTTGTGGCCGCCGGTGTCTTCATGGTCTTCACCTATGACGAAGAAGGCACACGTGAACTGGTGGCCCCGGTTAAGGCCATGGTTGAAGACCCTTCCAAACGCCTGTGGCGCAATGTGGTTTTTGTCATCCTGCCCCTGGCTGTGGGCGGTGGAACCTATATGAAGATGCTGCCAAACTTTGAAGCGCCGCTGGAACTGCGTACCATCCATCCGGCGCCACCCAGCACGGCAAAAATCTATGGCAAGCGCGTCAATTTTCTGAAGCTGGAAAATCCCTATCGCAAGATCGAAAAGGAAGACCCGGAAGCCTTCCGCGAACTGGTCAATGAAGGGGCGGCGGTCTATATCGAAAATTGCCAGTACTGTCACGGCGACAAGCTGGATGGCAACGGCCCCTATGCCGCCGGGCTGAACCCGACGCCGCTTAATTTCCAGGACGTGGGCACGATCGCGCAATTGCAGGAATCCTACCTGTTCTGGCGCATTACTACTGGCGGGCCCGGCCTGCCCAAGGAAGCGGCCCCCTGGATTTCGTCCATGCCCGTCTGGCAGGACTTCCTGAAAGAAGATGAGGTCTGGAAGGTCATCCTGTTTCTCTATGATTATACCGGCCACAGGCCGAGATCATGGGAGCACGAATAATGAACAGCACCCTGATGAAAAACTTTTTTGTTCCCCTAATTGCCGCTACAGCCCTTGCCCTGACCAGTGCAGCTTCAGCTGCGCCAGGGGATGTCGACAAAGGTGAGGGTATCTACGTCAAGCGCTGCCTGCAGTGCCATGGTGATGAAGGCGATGGTCTGGGTCCGGCGGCAGAACGCCTGAACCCGTCACCGCGTGACTTTACCCTTGGCTTGTTCAAATTTGTTACCTCCGCTTTTGACGCCGACATGCCGCTGGATGCCGACCTCATGCGTATGGTGCGGGACGGCATGCCCGGAACGGCCATGCCGGGCTGGAGCGATTTATTGTCCGAACAGGACATGTGGGATGTCATTGCTTACATCAAGACCTTCGCCGAACTGGAAGGGGAGGCCGAGGAAAAACTGGATTACGGTACCCAGGTGAAATCATCTCCGGAAAGCATAGCTGCCGGCAACAAGCTGTTTCACGATGGTGATCGCTGTTCCGAATGTCATGGTGCCGAAGGCAAGGGTGATGCCATCAAAAAACTGAAGAATGATAATGGCGAACGCACATGGCCGCGCAACCTGACCAAGTCCTGGACCTATCGCGCCAGTAATGATGCAAAGGACATTTTTGCCCGTGTTTCGGTGGGCATCCCGACGACTCAGATGCCGTCTTTCGCTGACCCCAAAAGCAAGAAAAAACTCAGCATCGAAGACCGCTGGCACGTTGCCAATTATGTGGTGTCTTTGGCCAAGACCGATAAGACGGTGCGACCAGAAAACACGGTGATCCAGGCAGCACGGGTGGAAGGCACGCTGCCCACATTGCCGAATGACGATGCCTGGAATGCGGCCGCGCCTTCAACCTTTTTTATGCTGCCACAGATCGTCGGCAAGGAGCGCTTTTTCAAGTCGGCCAACGACACCATCAGCGTGCGCGCCCTCTATGATGACACCAGTATCGCCCTGCATCTGGAATGGGATGACCGCACAAAAAGTATCCCCGGAGACAACACAGCCAAAAGCATCGCCGACGAGGACCTGGCGGAAGATGCTGTTGCCGTGCAGTTCCCGGCCCGGATCCCGGACGGCATGGAAAAGCCCTATTTCCTGATGGGAGACAATTCCCGACCGGTTAACCTTTGGCACTGGTCCAGTGGCTCAACGGAAGAGGCTGAAAAGACGGTGCTGGAAGATGCCCGTGGAATTGCCAACCGCACGGCGCGCGAAGACAATGCCGGGCTGACAGGCAAGGGCAGTTACAAGGACGGCACCTGGCGTGTTGTGCTGACCCGACCCCTGAAAACTGCAGATGCTGAAAATGATCTGCAGTTTGAAGAAGGACGCTTTGTCCCGGTCGCCTTTTTTGCCTGGGATGGCTCCAACAGCGAAGCAGATACTCGCCACGCAATAACGACTTGGTACTGGCTGTTGATGAAGCCCGCTGCCAATGCAACGCCCATGTTAACGGGCATTGCCGTCGCCCTGCTGATCTTCGGCCTTCTGGTCTGGTGGGGACGCAACGCCGCCGCCAACAAAGAGGAAAATCCCTGATGGCACCAGATCAAAGTGCAGCGATCAGCTTTAACAACCGCGGCGCCGTGGTTCGTATCTTTGGCGCTATTTTCATCATCCTTGGCACCCTGGATACCATGCTGTCCTGGCGAGGTGGTTTTGAAGTCATCACCTTTCACACTTTTCTGATCGCGGCCGGGTTGCTGCTTTGCGGAATTGGTGCTGTCCTGCGTAACAGACATTCGAGTAAACCGGAGAGCGTGACCTCATGAACACAGTTGCTGACAAGGACCAGGTCTGCGAGGCCTTGTGTGACCTGCTGGAAAATGGCGAGGACGTCCACCGGACTGTCGTCGCCCAGACCTTGGGACGTATGGGTTATGTTGAAGCCGTGCCGGACCTGATCCAGGGTCTGCTGGATGAAGATGAAGACGTGCGCACCGATGTGGCCGCGGCCCTGGCGGAACTGGCTGACAGCCGGTCCGCCGAACCACTGATGCAAAACCTGTTGGGCGATCCCTGTTGGGAGGTCAAGCTGGCGGCCATCGATGCCCTGACGAAAATGGGCCACAGCGATCTTGTGCCCTGGCTGCGTCGTATGCTGAAAGGCAAGGACGAGGAAATCGTCTGGGACGAAAGCGAATTCTATGAAACCGGCTGGGATGACTGGGTTGATATTCAGGTCAAGGTGATCAAGGCCCTGGCCCGCTTTGGGGATCAGGAAGCCGTACCGGAGATTGTCGAGGCGCTGGACGATGAATATGGCCAGGACCTGTCAGAAGTTGCCTTTACCGCCTTTGCCGGGCTGGGTGATGCCGGGGCAGCGGCGCTGGCCAGCTATGCCACGTCTGACAACGCGCGCCTGCGCCGCCGGGCGGTGACCGTTCTGGGTACCGTCGACAATATCGTTGCCAGTGAAACCATGACCCGGGCGCTGGTGGATGAAGATGCGGATGTACGCGAAGCCGCTGGCCGGGCTGTTGCGACCCGTGATCCCGCGGATCCGCGCCTGGAAATGCTGCTGCTGGACAGGAAACCCGAAATCCGCGCCGCCTTTGTTGCCCTGTGCGGCCGATATTATCCCGGTCGTCTGTCGGACATGCTGTCGGAAGACAACAATGTTTTGCTCGCTGCCGTCCTGCAGGAAATCATTAAAGACCCCGCGTTAATAGAAGAAATGGGCCTCAAAGGCCGGTTGCTGGAAATCCTCGATACGGCGGGACCGGAAACTGCCGCCCTTGCCACCAGTGCCCTGATGCAGGTGTCGCCTGAAGACATGGAAACACCTTTGTTGGAGAAACTTGCTGATCCGGAAACTGCGCTGGAAATCCGGCTGGCCGTGATCAAGGCCGTTGCTTCCCGTCCGGGTGAGGCTGTGTTGCAGGTTCTGGAAGGCGTTCTGGGCGATGACCAGCGCCAGGTTCGCCTGGCAGCCATGACAGCATTGGCTGATTATTCAAAGGTGGCGGAAGACTTTTCCGATGAAGCCGGTGGCGTGTTGCTGGCAGCTCTGCGGGGTGAAATTGTCCTGCCTCCGGAAGATTCCGATGAGACCCCGGAAACTTTTGAAGAAACCAGCGATGAAATCGCTGCGGATGCGGGTGACGCTGATCCCGCAACGGATGTTTCTGTTGAAGATGCGGGCGAAGAAGTGACGGTCTCGGAAACCATCGAGATGGCACAATCCGTTCAACCGGTCCGTTCGGTGGCTGAAATTGAGGCCGAAGAGACCGTTGCTGCAGCAAGCCTTCCGGAAGAAGTTGAAATCGAGGTGCGGCCCGGTTCAACCCTGGCGGCTTTGCTGGATGACGAACCCGGAACCGTTGACGAAGAGCCTGTTGAGTCGACACCTGTCGAACTGACGGAAGAAGATCTCGACTATATGGAACTGACCAACCAGAAACCGCGGCGCAAGGTGATGTCCCCGGAAACCACGTTGGCTCCCCATCAGGATGTGCGCCGTTATGCCGCACGGGTTCTGGGTGATTTTCCCCAGGAGGATGTCACAATGGCCCTCGCCGGGGTGCTGACGGATGAGGACCGTGATCTTGTGATTACCGCCCTCGACAGTCTGGCCCGGGCTGGCGCGGAAACAACCGCGTTGCCAAACGAAGTGGTGGATGCGTTGCTGGCGATCAGCGAGACGCAGGACAATGATGTGCGCATTGCGGTCAGCAAGGCCCTTGCACATGTGAATACAGGGGAGGCCATAGCCCGGATGCAGGCTTATCTGACAGATTCCAGCAGCTTTGTGCGTGCCGAGGCCGTTCACGGCCTGGCTCTGGCAGGTCAGGTTGATGCCGGTGTTGAGGCCTGCCTGGGTGATGAAGCACCGTCTGTTCGTATGGCGGCCGCCCGTGCCCTGGCGCAGGAGGCTTCTGATGCCACTGTCCAGCGGCTGGTTGATTTCTCCATGGAATTCGAAGCCTTCCACATTCTGGACGTGGCCGCCTTGTTGGCTGACCGGCATGCGGAAACAGCCCGGACGCTTTATCTGCAGATTCTTGATGATGGCGGGCGCAAGCGTTACTGGAAATCCGCCATCGAAGCCCTTGAGAAAATTGGCAGGCCGGGAGACCGCGCCGCCCTTGCCGCCTGACAGCGGCTAACCAGGAGATCTCCATGTCCATGACAGCCCTGACGGAAGAGCGGAGCGAAACCGAAAATACCGCACCCGCATCCCTGAAAAGAATGCTGGTGGCCCTGGATGCCTCGGAACACGCCAATCGCGCCTTGGAAGAATCCATTCGCCTGGCCGTGGCGGGTGGCGGGCACGTTACCGGCATTCACGCCTATGCCGCGCAATTGCATGACCGACGCTTCAAGATGATGGAAGGTGGCTTGCCGGAACGCTATCACGAAGAAGAGGAAATGGAATATCAGCGCGTTGTCCATGATTCGCTGATCACCAAGGGCCTCGGCATTATCACCGACAGCTATCACGATGTGGGGCTTGAACGCTGCCAGCAGGCAGATGTGGAATTCAGGCGTCTTAGTCCGGAAGGCAAGAATTACAGTCAGATCGTCGACGCAACCCGTACGGGCGAACATGACGTGCTGGTGCTGGGGGCGCTTGGCCTCGGGGCCGGTCCGGGCAGCCTGGTGGGCACGGTCTGTGAACGTGTCACCCGCCGCAGTGCCATTGATACTCTGGTTATCCGTGACACGGACAGAGCAATCGGAGACGGCCCGATTGTGGTTGGCATTGATGGCTCCGAACTTTCCAACGGTGCCCTGATGACAGCGCTGGATGTCGCCGAACGGCTGGGTGCCGAAGTCCACGCCGTTGCTGCCTATGATCCCTATTACCATTATGTGGCCTTCAACAAGATTGCCGGGGTGCTGTCCGAAGAAGCCGGCAAGGTTTTCCGCTTCAAGGAACAGGAACAACTGCATGAGGAACTGATCGACGACGGGATTGCCAAAATCTACCAGTCCCATCTGGAAGTCGCCCGCTCCATTGCCGAAGACCTCGGGGTCAAACTGAAAACCACCCTGCTGGATGGCAAGCCCTGGGTGGCCATATTGAAATATCTCGACAGCGTCAATGCCAGCATGATTATCGTCGGCAAGACAGGGGTGCATGCGGATGATGATCTGGATATCGGCGGCACTTCGGAAAACCTGCTGCGCCAGGTCTCTTGCCATGTCTGGCTGACGCAAACTTCCTATATCCCGCCATTTGAAGTGGTGGCCGAAGAAACCGTGACCTGGAGCGTGGAAGCCGAGAAAAAACTCTCCCGCGCACCGGAATTTGTTCGAGATATGGCGCGTCGTATGGTGCTGCGCCATGCACAAAAACTGGGTCATACCTTTATTACCTCCGATGTGGTGGACGAGGTGATGAAAAGCATGATGCCAGGCTTTGGGGATGATGCATCGAAGGCCGCCCGTGACCGGACGGTCGCCTGGAGTGATGACGCCAGCAAACTGATCGACGATATCCAGGACAAGGCCGTGGCCGACAATATTCGCCTGCGCGCCGTCAAACGCGCCCGGCGTGACCAGGCTGACGAAGTAGGTGTGCGTCACGTTACGCCGTTTCTTGATCTGGTGGATGCAACCGCCCTGACCTGGTCGGCGGCAGCTCTGGCCCGTGTGGCCCGTGTGCCAGAGATGGTGCGCGATACCGTCAAACTGGAGATCGAAGATCTGGCGCGGCAACGCGAGCAGGACCCGGTCTCACTGGAACTGGCGGAGGAGGTTATTCTCGAAGTGCGCAAGAACATGTGTCCAGTGCCTGAACAGGGCGCGGACGGCGGTTGATACATGACAGCCGCTGACCCGCCCTATCTGGTCGCCCTCAATCTTACGCGGCGCTGTAACCTGCGCTGTGAACACTGCTATCTGGATGCCGGAACCCGCGCCGAAGGCGGGACCGACGAACTCACCACAGCTGAAGTCAAGGACGTCATTGACCGGATTGCTGCCCTCAGCAGTGGCTGCATGGTGGTGATGACGGGGGGTGAACCCCTGTTGCGTCCCGACATCGAAGACCTGGTTGCCCATGCCGCCGACGCCGGTTTGATGGTGGTGCTGGGGACCAATGGTTTGGGTCTGACGCCGGACCGCATTGACCGCCTGCAAAAGGCAGGACTGGCGGGGGCGGGGATCAGCCTGGATTCCCTGGATCCTGCGTTTCACGATGATTTCCGGGGCAGCGCGGGTGCCTGGGGAAAAACCATGGCGGCCCTTGATGCCTGTCGTGACGCGGGCCTGGTGTTTCAACTTCATTATTCTGTTACCGACGATAATGCCCATGAATTTGAAAGCATGGTGGATTTTGCCAAGTCCGCCGGTGCTCTGGCGCTCAACGTCTTTTTCCTGGTCTGCACCGGGCGAGGCGAAAAAGTCACGAATATTTCGGCTGCCACCTATGAAGATGTGTTGCGCCGCGTAACCAGGGCGGCCCACGATGAACCACAATTAATGATCCGTGCCAAATGCGCACCGCATTTCAAGCGCATGGCCCTGGAACTTGATCCTGACTGGCCCATTACCCTGGCTCAAGGGTATGAAGCCGGTGGTTGCCTGGCAGGGACCCGTTATTGCCGCATCACGCCCGAAGGCGGAGTGACTGCCTGTCCATACATGGAGGCTGAGGTGGGCTCTGTGCGGGAGACGGATTTTGCGGAAATCTGGCAGTCGGCGGAACAGTTTCAACAACTGCGCGACCCGAAACCGGAAGGTCGCTGCGGGGATTGTGAATATACCAAGATGTGTGGCGGGTGCCGGGCCCGGCCTTTTGCCCGCGACGGCAACCTCATGGGGGAGGATTTCCTCTGTGACTACACCCCCGGCCAGGGGGCCGTCATCCAACCCCTGGGAGATACCGGAAGCAGCCTGGTCTGGTCAGAAGAAGCGAAAACCCGCCTCGGTCGCGTGCCGCCCTTTGTCCGCCGAATGGTGCGTCGGGGCGTGGAGGATTTTGTCCGGGAGCAGGGCCGCGACCGCATTGAAGCTGACGACATGGCCGCTGCCGCTCGCAAACGTTTTGGGGAAGGCGGTATGCCCGCCCGTTTCGGGACCGGTTTCAAACGACCTGGCAGCCCGCATGCCGGAGACGGTTCATGAGGGATGTTGTTGTCATCGGCGCGGGGATCTCTGGCCTGGCTGCCGCCTGGCAGCTTCGCGCCCAGGGCTGTGATATTACCGTTCTGGAACGCCAGACCCGAACCGGTGGCAATGCCATCACAGAACGCAAAAACGGCTTTTTGATTGAACACGGTCCCAGCACGATCAATGCGGCGGTGGACGAGGTTCGCGTGCTGTCCGAAAACCTTGGGCTGGATCCTTCTGTTGTGCCGCTCAGCGATGATGTTAAACGGCGGTTTCTGGTCAAGGACGGGGCGCTTCAGGGTGTCGCCGCCCACCCGCTGGGATTTTTCACATCTTCCTATCTGTCGCCCGCAGCCCGCCTGCGCATGCTGCTGGAACCCTTGATATCAAAAGGAAGTCCGGATACAGCCGAATCTGTCGAGGCCTGGTTCAGTCGCCGTTTTGGCGGCGAATTTGCCCGCCGTGTCATGGACCCCCTGGTGGGTGGTCTTTATGCCGGACGGGCGGATGAACTTTCCCTGCAGTCAGTTTTTCCCCGCCTGCTGGATATGGAACGGCAACATGGCTCCATCATCCGGGCGGCCCTGAGCCACCGCCTGCGGGGCGGGGTCATGCCGGGCAAGCGACTGTATTCCTGGACTGAAGGTATCGGGACCCTGCCGACTGCTCTATCCACTGGCCTGACAGATTGTATCCACACCGGCGTGACCGTTCGCAGGATCACCGGGCAGCAAGGTGGCTATCAAATTGACACGGCCGGTCATGGCCGGATCGCCACCCGCTCCATCTTGATCGCAACCCAACCTCATGTGGCGACGGCATTTTTGGAAAATGTTGCACCTGACGGGGCTGAAGCCATCGCTGCCATCGACGCACCGCCTCTGGCCGTGGTGTTTCTCGGCTATCGGCGGGCTGATGTGGATCATCCCATGGATGGCCTTGGGTATTTGTCACCGCGGTGCGAAAACAGGGCCCTGACAGGAGCCCAGTTCCCGTCTTCCATGTTTGCCGGTCGGGCACCCAAAGGTCATGTGGCCCTGACTGGTTATCTCGGAGGGGCACGCCATCCTGAAGTCGGGCGCATGGGTCGGCGTGAACTGATTGACCTCGCGCAACAGGAATTCCGTGGGCTGATGGGTGCGCGCGGCGAACCCGTCGTCACCAACGTGCGCAGCTGGCCGCGGGGTATCCCGCAGTACAGAAGCGGCCATGCCGAGCGGGTGGATAGCATCCGCAATATTTCACAGGAAGCACCGGGCATTTTTGTCACCGGAAACTATCTTTGTGGTCCCTCTGTCGGAGCCTGTGTGGCCAATGCCCAAAAGACAGCGACAGACCTGATGGACTACCTGTCTGACCAGCAATATTCCGCAGAAAGGTTCTGTCAGAGGAACACAACTTGCTGAGATGACCCTGTGCCCGTAGCGTATAGGAATGAAGAAACAGAACCCATTTCGCTATTTCAAAACCTCCCCTGAAGTGATCCGCGTCGCTGTGATGATGTACATCAGATTTCCACTTTCGTTGCGCAATGTTGAAGACCTGCTGCACGAACGGGGGATCGATATTTGCCATGAATCTGTTCGATACTGGTGGAGCCGGTTTGGTCCGATGTTCGCCAGGGAAATCCGGAAGAATAGAATTCGTCCGGCACCAGGATATTCCAACTGGCGTTGGCATCTGGATGAAGTATTTGTGAAAATAAATGGTGAATTGCATTATCTCTGGCGAGCCGTTGATCACGAGGGCGAAGTGCTGGAAGTCTTTGTCACCAAACGGAGAGACCGAAAAGCAGCCTTCAAATTTCTCAGGAAAGCCATGAAGCGGTATGGTCAGCCGCATGTGATTGTGACGGATAAATTGCGCTCGTACCGAGCTGCTTTGGATGTTATGGAAAGTGGCCGTCGACAGGAGACCGGTCGCTGGAAGAACAACCGGGCAGAAAACTCACATCTGCCATTTCGACGAAGGGAACATGCGATGTTGAGGTTCAGGCTTCGACAGACGCTGCAGAAGTTTTCATCGGTTCACTCATCCATCCACAACCACTTCAACCACGAACGCCATCTGACATCTCGAATCAGTTTCAAGAATCAACGCAACGCCGCAATTGCCGAGTGGCGCCAGCTTTGTGCGGCGTAAAGGAGACACTTAAGTGCCAAACTGAGACGAGTTCGCATTAGTCTGACAGCACCGCCATAAAAAGGTCCCGTTTTCGGGGCCTTTTTTATGACGGTTTTATACTGAGGTTCATGCCGTAGATGAATTACGGGTGTTGGCTTCCCGGTATTGTCTCACCAGGTTTTCAGCAGTATTGATAAACCGCCGCAAGCGAACATCTGAGCCGGGTTCCGTCATGCGGGGGACGATCCAGCCAACGTAGCTTAAAGCCCGCAACATCATGAACAGGGGTAAATGCGCTGTATCGATTGGCCGGATGGATCTGTAACCATTGATAAGTGCTGCTTGTAGTTCATCGCTGTCCGCCTCGCCGGTATTCCTCAGTAATGTGGTCGCGATTTCAAAAAGCCTGAAACCAAAACCACTGTCGTCAAAATCGATCAACTGCAGGCCGCGTTCAGAAATCAGGATATTCTCGCGCACCAGATCCGCATGAATGAGGCCGTAATCGAGTGTCTCTTCCACATTCCGAAGTTCTTCGATGGCTTCAGATCGTATGTCGCCAAAAAGTTTGCGTTGGGCCGAAGAAAGATGCGGGTTTTCCCAAAACTTGCCCCAGACAGGATTTTCGCCGACCAGACCTTCGCGACCCCAGCTGACGCGTTCAAACTCTTGCGGACGAGACCACCCATCCGAAATGCTATGCACGCGTGCCATGATCTGCCCCAGGGATCGAAATGTTTCTCGCCGGTTCTGTAATTGAAGGGCTTCTCCGGAAGCGCCCATGGGCTTGCCTGAAAGCCACGACAATAAATCTATCTGGTACTCATCGATGGCAATGAGCAACAAATTTTCTGTTGTCGGGATGGGCGTGGGAACTTCCAGGCCTCCTTCAAGCAAAGCTTCCATCCACTGCAGTTCGGAACGCAAAGCCGCGGGGGTCTGATACCCTGGGCGATGCAGCCGCAAGGCGTAGTTGGTACCGTCTTCTATGGTGACTTGATAAACCGTGTTTTCCCTCT
>Ga0233443_1000117_pt1 | contig 99743 bp, 93 predicted proteins | sample SI_123_September_2_FD_182784 | JGI IMG/M metagenome (GOLD analysis project Ga0233443, IMG submission 182784) | Seawater microbial communities from Saanich Inlet, British Columbia, Canada - SI_123_September2016_200_MG | ecosystem: Environmental > Aquatic > Marine > Inlet | place: Canada: British...
GTATCAAAATCAAAATCATTTCGCATGTGTCATTCCTTTTCTTCAGTTTAAAGAAATGACACGGAATTTCTAACGCTCCCCTTTTTTTTTAGTTTTCACATAATATCAAAAATACCCATATTGAAACAATGGTTAATTCCTGCCCATCGTTGATTACAGCCAAGTGTACCTATTCATAGCATCGAACGACTGAACTATACTTCCCGTTATCTACAAATATATAAGTTGATTCCCAATGATATTTTTGGTATACTTAAGTTACATTCATAAATTCAACAAACGAACAGTAGAATCATAGTATTCAATGTTCTTCATAATATGTTTGTAGAAGAGACGAATGTACAATAGAAACTTAGTACAATGTCGAAAGCGACACCCAAGACCGTTACCGATGTTCTGACATCGGATTTCTACTTCACCCCCCAAGCCCTAGCGACTAATGATGCCGCACTTTATGTGGGCGCAACTTCCGTGCGCCAGTTCCGTGCCGAAGTCAAACGAGGCTTGTGGCCGCAACCAACATCTCCTGAGTCCAAACCGCACCGTTGGTCAGTCTGTCAACTGGACAAGGCGTTGAAGGGAGAGTTAACGGTCTCGACAGCCAAGCACCTAACCCCACCTGAGGGACGCCTCTATGCCGCATTGATGCCTGTTTTGCGGGTGGATTGGTAGCAAATGATCTCTCCCCGCCGCTTTCCCCCTAGCGTTACGCCAAGGGCCTTGGACCGAAAGAGTGCTGCGGCGTATTGCGCGCTGTCGCCAAACTCTTTCGACAAGGCGGTGGCAGCCGGTGAGTTTCCTGCGGCAATTCGCTATGATTCGGTGCGAAAACTGGTTTGGGATCGCGTCGCATTAGACAAGGCATTTGACAATCTGGCCGACTCCGGGGAACTATCAGGGGGCTGTGATGACTGGGATTGAAAATATGGGCAAATTTGAACTGGCTTTCTATCAGGCCGTCAAATCCAAAGGGCAGGTTTATCACTATTACCGTCGCAAAAGCCGGCGCTATCGGATCAGCGGTGAACCTGGAACGATCGAATTTGCAGCCAGCTATGAAGCTATCCACAAGTCATTTGAAGAAACCGTTGGCGGCTATCCCGCAAAGTCTATCGGTGCGTTAATTGCGGAATACAGAGCTTCACCTGACTGGATGCAACTCAAACCCAAAACCAGAAACAACTATGAGAGATACCTTGCCATCATCTGTGACGAATGGGGCCGCCGTTTGGCTTCCGGAATGCAAAGGAAGCACGTTTTGCGCCTTCGCGATCAGTATCAAGACAAACCAACAACGGCAAATCACATAGTTTCAACGGTTTCGCTCCTGATGACCTTTGGTATTGACCGGGAATATGCCACTTCAAACCCGGCGGCCAAGCCCCGCCGCCTAAAAACAGGCCCAGGGTATCGAGCGTGGTCAGATAGCGAAATTAACGCTCTGATGCAGAATGCTGAGCAGCAAATCGTCGATATATCAATGGTGGCCTTGTACACCGGCCAGCGCCAGGGCGATGTAATGGCGATGCGATGGGATCAAATAACTGACGGCATGATCGAAGTCACCCAAGCGAAAACCGGACAAACGGTCTGGATACCAATACACCCTGATTTGGTCGCACGGCTTGATGAAATCAAACGTCGAAGCGTTCGCAGTGCTGTACACATCTGCACGACGACATATGGTCGACCGTGGAAGAAAAGTAATCTTCAACTTCGGTTTAAAGCTGCGACTAGGGCGCTCGGGTTTGATGTTCAATTCCACGGGCTGAGAAAAACCGCCGCACGAATGCTGTCAGAAGCTGGATGCACAACCGAACAGATCAAAGCTGTAACCGGTCACACGACTGACGAAATGGTAGCGCATTATGTTAGAGATGCGGACCGAAGGAAGAACGCCCAAGCAGCCATCAATAAGCTGAAAGTGGCAAACTTTTCTGATAAAAGTGGCAAACTTTCAAAACCGGATAATCTCTAATTTCAATAAATCGCTGAAATTACATCATTTATGCTGATTTTGTTGCACTGAAAAACATGCCCTGGAACTGATCCTGTTTCAAGCACAACCCCGCGGTGACGTTAAGCCTTTGGCCAAAAGCCTGATCAAACAATTCGGCAGTTTCGCCGAAGCTGTCAGCGCGCCGACGGACCGATTGCAGGAAATGCCGGGCCTTGGCGAAGCAACCATTGTCGCGTTGAAATCGGTGCAGGCAGCAGCTCTCAAGCTCAGTCAGGGCCGTGTTATGAACAAACCGGTGCTGGCGGGATGGACGGCGCTGGTGGATTATTGCCGGGCCGCAATGGCTTATCATCCCACCGAGCAATTCCGCATCCTGTTTCTGGACCGCAAGAACGTGCTGATTGCTGATGAAATCCAGCAAACCGGTACCATCGATCACACACCGGTTTATCCGCGCGAAGTGGTCAAGCGGGCGCTTGAGTTGGGCGCGTCGGCCTTGATCATGGTGCACAACCATCCGTCCGGTGATCCGACCCCGTCCAGGGCAGACATTGAAATGACCAAACAGGTGCAGGAAGCCGGTGAAAAGCTGAGTATTATATTACATGATCATTTGATCATCGGTCGCTCCGGAGAGACCAGTTTGAAATCTATGGGGCTGATTTAAAACAATTAATTTAGATGCTTGATATATATCAACCGCGTCAATCGGCCTCATGCCCAGATGCATATTTCCCCTCCCAAAAGCAGAAAACTGGTGTAAAATACCGATAGATTTGGGTCTGTGGACAAGGTGGAAATTATGAATTTAAAGCAAACCGGAAAACTGCTGGAAGAACGCCTCGTAATGCTAACGACACGTGCGGAAGAAGCAGAATCCACTTTGCGGGAAGGCCACAGCGCCGACTTCGAAGAATACGCCACCGAAGCCGAAGGCGACGAAGTTCTTGAGAGCCTGGAGGGTTCGGCAGTGGCTGAAATCAGCCAGATCAACGCCGCTTTGGCGCGCATCGAAGATGGCAGTTATGGCGAGTGCGTAACCTGCGGCGCAGCAGTCGGCGAAAAGCGCCTGGAAGCGGTTCCCCACACGCCACAATGCATTACTTGCGCCAGTAAACACGGCTAAAAAATGTCCGGTCAATGCCACAAAAAGCTCGCGAAATCGCGAGCTTTTGGCAAGCATTTTAGGGCCTGATCCGGACTTATATGTCGCAAAGAACGGGCATTATCCACCCGTCATGGCGCAAAAGTTCCTGGCTGAGGAATAATCAAACTCAGCCCTGCAGCATTTCCTCGATCAGCCTTTGTACCGAGAGTGCATCCTGGGCTGACGCCAGGCTGTTGTTTTCGCCGCGCATCCAGACCGCAACACCATCAAGTTGGCGGGCAAAACTATCGACACGCAAATCTGGCACATCTGTAAATTGTGACTGCCATTCATCGCCATCGGAAATTTGTAAATTAAACCAGTCGTGCAAACGATAACTCTTTTTGTCACCCCACAAAGTCAGCTCGACCCGGTCCGGTCCCACACCACCACTGGACCCCATCAAGGTTATCGGCACGGATGCATCATTGTGACTGCAATCCAGCACGGCGCTGATATGGGTTTCGCACAGGGCCGGATCATCCTGGTAAACAGGGGTCGAAGAAATTAACTCAGCCCGACCCATCAGGCGTTCAATGACATAGATAAAGTGCGAAAAGACTTCGCGGGTGTAACCGCCCTGATCACGATAGCGCAACCAGTCCGCATCGGCCTGCCAGTCACGTGGCCAGTTGGAAAAATGCACGATGGCATCCAGGCCGGAAATCGAGCCGATCTCACCCGACTTGATGGCCCGTTCTATTTCTGCCACCGCCCGACACTGGGACTGGGCAAAATTCACAATATTCTTTGTGCCGGTTTCTTCCAGCCGAGCCACAAAGGCTTCGCTATCGGCCAGATCAATGCCCAACGGTTTTTCACAATAAACCGGCTTGCCCGCATCCATGGCCAAGTCCGCATATTCGCGATGCCAGTGCGGCGGGCAAGCGATGTAGATAAGGTCAGTTATGTCTGAAGCAATTAACTCCGCTGCCGACGCCACAATATTCAAACCTGGTGCCGCACCTTGCGCCGCCGTGCAGGCTTCAGCCAGTGGGTCCCAGGCGGCGGTCACTTCGAAAGATGCATGGCCCTGCATATTCGTCAACATACGCTGGCCCATAACGCCGAGGCCGATGATACCGACGCGGATGATTTTGTCTGTCATTTGAAGTCCGTGAACTGGAGGGGAATTTGGTGCGGAGGCTAACATCACCCTGACTAGTCTACAAGAAGAAGTCCCTGGCCTTTCGTCATGCGCGGGCCAAGCCCGCGCATGACGAATCATCAGGGATGATCACAAATATTTCCATTCGTTCCAACCTCCCCACCTCTCGACAACACCTTTTACCTGGTGCACCATCGCGCCTCCCCTCCTCTATCCAACAGGAAAAATTCACGTGCATAATCTCTTTTCAGTTGCGGACAAGATCGCCCTTGTGACCGGTGGCAGCCGGGGTATTGGTCTGATGATCGCCCGGGCCTATGTCGAAGGTGGCGCCACAGTTTATATCTCCTCACGCAAAGCTGATGTTTGTGATGCCGTCGCGGCTGATCTGTCAAAATATGGCACTTGTTATTCCCTGCCTGCGGATATCTCCACTATGGAAGGTGTCGAGTATCTGGCGGCGGAGGTTGCCAAGCGTGAGGACAAGCTGGATATTCTGGTGAACAATGCCGGGGTCGCCTGGGGCGCGCCCGTTGACGATTTCCCGGAACAGGGTTGGGACAAAGTCATGGACCTGAATGTTAAATCGCTATTTTTCCTAACCCAAAAATTGTTGCCGCTGTTGCGTGCTGCTGCCAGTGCTGAAGACCCGGCCCGCATCATCAATATCGGCTCCGTTGATGGGCTGTCGAACACATTGATGGAAACCTGGTCCTATCCGGCATCCAAGGCCGCCGTGCATCACCTGACCCGCGCCATGGCACATCGTTTTGCCCAAGATAACATCAACGCAAACGCCATCGCCCCTGGCCCCTTTGTCAGTCAAATGACCGAGGTCATGCTGGAACAACACGGCGACAAAATGGCCGAAACAATTCCCTGCGGTCGCATTGGCTCGCCCGATGATATGGCTGGCACGGCGATTTATTTGGCATCAAAGGCGTCGGCCTATGTCACCGGCCATGTCATTCCCCTGGATGGCGGTTTGGTGAATGCGACTTAGGGAATAATGAGCCGTACCGGTTGTTCTCCTCGCAACAATTATAAAAACCAAACGAGACACCATGCCTGATCAATCCAATCTGCCGCCTTTCATGCACCTGAACCGACCGGACGCCGCCGCTGATGTGACCCATCTCGATGATGGCTCGATCATCATGACTTGCCCGCGTCCGCTGCCGCCACACCCGGACAGCCTGATTGAGCATTTGCTCGACAATGCCCGCGACGTGCCGGACAGGACATTCCTGGCGGAGCGCGAGAACAATAAGGGCGACTGGATTCACATGACCTGGGGTCAGTGTCTGGCGCGCGCCGATGCCGTCGCACAATGGCTGCTGGACCAGGGTTTTGGGCCGAACAAGCCAGTCATGATCCTGTCGGAAAACAGCCTGGCCCAGGCCGCCATGATGTTCGGGGCCATGTCGGTCTCAGCCCCGCTGGTTCAGGTTTCACCGGCCTATTCCTTGCTGAGCACCGATTACGACAAACTGAAATACATCTATGACCTGACCGATCCGGCCCTGATCATGGTCGAGGATGGCACACGCTTTGCCAAAGCCCTGGCCGCTTTGCCTTTGGGTGATACACCCGTGGTCTGCGTCAAGGATCACTTGCCCAATAGCATCGATTTTGCTGAGCTGCTGGCCACGCCCAAAACTGCGGCCGTTGATGATGCCCGCGCCAAAATCACCCTGGATACGGTCGCCAAAATTCTCTTTACCTCTGGCTCCACCGGCATGCCCAAGGGCGTGATCAACACCCATCGCATGATGTTAGTCGTGCAGTCCATGCTGGAAGATATCCGCGATGCCGGAAACGAAGATGCTGTGACGGTGGTGCTGGATTGGCTGCCCTGGCATCATACCTTTGGTGGCAACGCAACCATGAATTCGATTTTGCGCAATGCGGGCACGTTGTATATCGACAGTGGCCGTCCGGTGCCGGGCCTGTTTGAACAGACCATCAATAATTTGCGTGAGATCAATCCAACCTTTTTCTCCTGCGTACCTGGGGCCTACACCATGTTGGCCGAAGCCCTGGAAGACGACGCGGATTTACGTAAATTTTTCTTCAGTCGCCTGACCGGCATGTCCTATGGCGGGGCCGCCCTGCCCCAGGCCTTGTACGAGCGTATGCAGAAACTGGCCATCGCCGAAATCGGCCAGCGCATCAATATATCCACCGGCTATGGCGCCACTGAAACAGGTGCCTTGAACACCGCTGTCTATTGGACCACTGCCCGCATGGGTATGCTCGGTCTGCCCATGGCCGAGGTGCAACTGAAACTGATTCCGCTGGGCCAGACCGACACGGCAGAAAAGTTCGAGCTGCACGTCAAAGGCCCGCAGATCACGCCGGGCTATTACAAGCGCCCGGACCTGGATGCAGATGCCTTCGATGGAGAGGGCTGGTTCAAGACCGGCGACGCCGTAACCTGGGTTGATGAAAGTGATCCTCTGCAAAGCCTCTCCTTTGCGGGGCGCGTGACAGAAGATTTCAAGCTGACCTCCGGCACCTGGGTGCATACGGGCTCGCTACGCGTCGAGGTCCTCGCCGCTCTCAGCCCGTTGGCTGGTGATGCCTTGATCTGTGGCCACAACCGCGATCACATGGCCCTGGCCATCTGGCCCAACCCCTCGGCCCTGAAGGCCCTGGCACCGGATGCCGACCCGGCCACCTACGCCGGCGACCCCGCCGTCCTTTCCGCCCTGAAAGAAAAGATCGACGCCTGGAACCAGGCCAACCCTGGCAACAGCCGCCGTATCCACCGCGCTTTGTTCATGCTGACCCCGCCGTCCATCGACGCCGGCGAGATCACAGACAAACGCTACATCAACCAGCGCGTCGCCCTGGACATCCGCGCGGCAGAGGTGGAACGGTTATATGCGGATGAAATAGATGCAGGGGTTGTGAGCGGTTAATCAGGTATCTCTTCAACACCCCTACATCATCAAAGATGAGGAAAAATAACGAAAAAAACTGTCAGTACGAAGCCGGTCAGATCACTATACCTGCCCTTAAAAAACAATGGAAAAGTGGCATTACGGCAATTACCGACACCTGATTGAACACGCGTTTGAATTTCGTCCCCATCCAATCTCTCGCTCCAGCCCCCAATCATTGCATCCATTTCATTCAATAGACGATCATAATAATCGTTCAGCAAAAAGACTTTCAGCAATAACCTGATCAAATACAAAACAAATTGGGCACTGGCGAAAACCGTAATCCAGATATTGATCGTACGCAGCTCCAATTGCGGCATCGTCGCCAGAAGATCAATACCGTCAAACCAGTGTCTCTCTTTTTCTATAGCCAGCAAGACAAATACTGCTATCCCAAGCCAGAACAGACCTTCAAGAGCCCTTATCATTCTCAGTAGGACACGAATATTCCTTAGCTCGTCCAGCCGTTTTGAAATGGCATCAGTTTCAGGTTTATCTGAATCAGAGGTAACCATCAGTCAACTCTGTGCCGTCAATATGTATGCGACCACAGCAATTGCTGCAGAAGCTGTCCTGAACGCCCTGATGCTGTACGTACCAGTAAGAAATGATGGGCCTTCAAATTCTGTATAAGTAAATACAAAATTCATCGCGGCTTTCAATTCAGTACGTATTCCGGGTTTCGACAAACGCTCTCTGATCGTCTTGAACACAGGAACAGCCATCTTGTATATCTTGCTGTGTAAAATCTGGGTCGATACAAGCAACATCGAAAAAGCAACAAGCATATCGGGCACCATCCCAAAAATGGGGGCTCCATTTAATTTTGCCACCAAAATGGAAATCAACAAGATGCTGAAAAGAAACGACGCGGTTTCAAATAATTGAAATATTCGAAGTAGAGCCGCTGCAACCTTGACCTGCAGATCAGCCGGAAAATATTGACCAATAACCATAGTTAGCTCTGTCTCCTCACCATAAAGTCGATCTTGGCGACACATTCTGAATTCTTTTGCTGAACAGTGTCAGCGCCCACGGCACTCACTTTTGGAACCCGGCCACGAAAATTGGTGCCCAGTTTCGGTTCACCACAGGCCATCACAAAGTCATACCGGGCTTCCCCGATGGCCTCGCAAATCCGTTTGCCATATTCACCTTCAGGCCCATAATATGCTGCGATCTCATCTTCATCTACTGACCAAAGGTCGTACTTGTTTACGACTGTTAAAATCGAATTGATCTTGTCGTGCATTCCCCGGCGCTTCATCAGCCACCTCTCAAGAAAGACAAGATCTTTCTCTCTCTGGGATTCCAGATAGCTACTGTTAATCTCTCCATCGCTATCGGGCAGATAAGCTTGGGGAGAATCGTCTTCCGGCCGAATACTGTATGAATCGTTGTAGCCGTAGCTGACGACATTGACGATCCCGAGGAAATGTTTTGTCGGCAATTTGTCGAGGGCTTCTTCCAGGACTTCAAAAAATGCTTCGTTTCCGGGCGTGTCAGCGACCAGAAAAGGAACGCCCGGGCGGTCTGCCATATATTCAACAATGTCCTTTGTTGATTTAAATTTTGCTTCCGCATGCTTTCGTCCCGCAATCACATTTTCGACCAGTGCCGTTTTTCCTGTGCCAGTATTCCCGACGACCAAAACTCTGGACTTCTTCAATTCGATGAAAAAAATCTTGATCATCTCATGAACCGTCGGAACTACATCCGAAGCGGTGTTGATGACTTTTTTCAAAACGCCGACACCTGAAGATATATCCATAAAGTATCCTAACAAACCATTATTATTAGAATTTTTTTCATCATCACTATTCATGCCATACTCCTGTATGCGTTTGGATTCTAAATGGTGTTATCTTTACTATTATATATACTATTAGTTTAGTTGTCTTTCAATAAGCTCTTTTGACGTGGATCAAATTTAAAATTGCGCCAATCCCATGGAGCTTCCGATCTGCGTGACAGTTTGACTTTTGGCTTAGCCACAAATGGCCTAAGGTTTCAGGATGAATGCTTTGCTCTCCAAAACACCCTCACAAAAGTTGCCCGCCTCCATGTGTGCCGCCTGTGGGGCGCAGCTGTTGTCTATGTGTGCGTCGCTGGACAGGGCGGGCCGGGATGAGCTGGAGGCGTTGTTGGAGCCAGTGTCACTGGCGTCGGGGGATGTGTTGTTTGAGGAAGGCGCGCCCGCAACACGATCCTTTAATCTGATTGAGGGCTGCCTCAAGCTTTACAAATTGTTGCCGGACGGGCGGCGGCTGGTGACGGATTTTTTGTATCCGGGCGATTTTCTCGGACTGGCGGACAAGGACCATTATACCTGCACGGCTGAAGCTGTCGGGGCGGCTACCCTGTGCCGGTTTGAACGCTCGGCCCTCGATGATCTGGTTCAGCGTCAGTCCTGTCTGGAAGGGCATTTGCTGGATCGGGCACGGGCCGAACTGGCTGACGGGCGGTCGCAGTTATTGTTGTTGGGCCACAAGACAGCACGGGAGCGGGTGGCGTCGTTTATTTTGACTCAATCGGCGCGGGCCGTGCAGCGGGGATTATCGGCATCGCCCGTGGAAACGCCCATGCGCCGGGTGGATATTGCCGATCATCTGGGCCTGACCACGGAAACTGTAAGCCGCACCCTGACAGGTCTGACCGCGGACGGCATGATCGGGGTGGAGGCCGGGCGGCGCATTATCATTCGGGAAACGGATCAACTTGCAGCATTGGCTGCCGGGCACAAATTCCACAAATTCATCAAAAATTGATCCAGATCAACGCGGTTGATCATAATCATTGCTATGAAACCTATAGGTAAACATTCAATTTCTGGAGGATTTTGTGATGATGATCGGTGTACTGATGGCAATTGTTTTTGGTGGCTTCATGGCTGCTTTGTTGTGGGGTCAGCTGAATTCGAAGGGTGATTTCGAGTAGGCTGCGTGACCACTTGAGAGAAAGGCCGCCCTTTTGATTTTACTTCGGGGGGGCCTTTTTTACGTCCAGAACCCAGTGTCTTTATTAACGCTGAAACAATTTCAGGATCAGCCCTGGACCGGAATTGGCGATGGACAGGGCCTGAATACCGAGTTGCAGTTTGATCTGCAGGGCGACCAGATTGGCGCTTTCTTCGGCCAGGTCGGCGTCGACGAGGTTGCCGACCCCTGCTTTCATGGCATCGACAAGTTGACTGGTGAAATCTGTCTGGATTTCGATGCGCCGGGCGGCGGACCCGAATGACGCCAACGAACTGGCCACACTGTCGATGGCTGAGTTGATCTGGGTAAGGGCTGTGGCAGCACCGGAGGCACTGAAAAGACTTGCGGTCTGGATGCCAAGCGATGTGGTGTCCATGGAGCGGCTGTTAACGCTGATGGTCGCACCCTGGACACTACCCAGGACCTCAAGGTTTGAGGCACCGGATGTGATCAGGTTTTTGCCATTGAATTGAGCCGTCTGAACAATTGTGCTGAGCTGGTCCCGCAATGCCGTAAAGTCATTTTGCAATGCGTTACGCGAGGCCGTATCCAGACCCGCCTGATTGGCCTGCACCACCTTGGCTTTCATTTCGGTGAGCAAGTCGGCCACGGCTTTGCCGCCCATGATGGCAACGCTGAGGGTACTGTCACCGGCGGCAAGGGCTGTTTTAACGGCTCCCATGCCGGCAATGTCGCCGCGCATGCGCTGGGCAATGGCATAGGTAGAGGGATCGTCTTTTGGGCCGTTGACCCGCAGGCCCGTGGTGATGCGAAGCTGTGTTTGCTCCAGCATGCGCTGCGTCGCCCCCAGATGCCGCAAGGCAACCATGGCACTGACATTTGTATTGACCGAAAACGACATGGATTTCTTCCATAAGACTGGCTGCCAGACGAGGCATTACCTATGGGGTGAATTCGCAATTGCCGTGCCAACAACCACAGCGCCGAATAGGTGGGGTTATCTGCAAAATTGCAAGCAACCGATCCGGGGCACACTGCAAAGCAGGCAATATCTGCCCCCATTCATCGAAAATGGCTGATTACGGCCAAATTCGCCCAACCAAAACAGGCAATTATTGCCGAATCGACCGGATATTCGCCCTATTGCAGCCTGTACACCCGATCAAGGCGGCAATAATTGCCGCAACGTCATTTTACTTGTGTTGAGCGCAGCAAAACCCTAGAACATGCGCCATGAACAAATTTTCCCCGACAGAAGCGGTACCAGGTCCCCACACCGGTCGCCGTAGCGAACTTTTGATGCCTGCAGGCTCGCTCGACAAGCTGAAAATCGCTGTGCTTTATGGGGCCGACGCGGTTTATCTGGGCACGCCCGATCTGTCGCTGCGGTCCAAGTCGGAATTCACCCTGGAAGAGGTTGTTGAAGGCATCGAATTCGCCCACAGCCACGGCAAGCGCGTGTACCTCACCCTGAACCTGTTTTCCCACAACAAGGACATCGACAAGCTGCCGGACTATGTGGAAACGGTGCGCAAAGTTAAGCCCGACGGCCTGATCGTCGCCGACCCAGGTGTCTTTATGTTCGTCAAACAACAAGCCCCTGAGCTGGAACTGCATGTCTCCACCCAGGCCAATGTATGTTCCTGGCAGTCGGTACAGTTCTGGCAAAACCAGGGCGCTTCCCTTTGCGTGCTGGGCCGCGAAGTATCCTTTGCCGAGCTGACCGAAATTCGCGAAAAATGCCCTGATATCAAACTGGAAGCCTTTGTGCATGGCGCCATGTGCATGACCTATTCCGGGCGCTGTTTGTTATCGAATTTCATGGCGGAACGGGGTGCCAACCAGGGGGCTTGTGCCAACAGTTGTCGCTGGAAGTACAAGGTGCACATGCAGTTGAAAGACGGCACCACAAAAGAGCTGAAGCTGACCGAAGAAAATCTCGAGCTGTTTGATTTTCTGCTGGAAGAAGAAATGCGCCCAGGCGACATGATGCCCATCGAAGAAGATGATCGTGGGTCTTATATTCTGAATTCCAAAGACCTGTGCATCATGCCGAAGCTGGATGACTATTTGCGTATCGGTGTTGATAGCCTGAAGGTCGAGGGACGTGGCAAGAGCGTCTATTACGCGGCCCTTGTCGCCCGCGCCTATCGCATGGCCATTGATGACTGGTATGACGATCCGAAAAACTGGAACGCCGACGATTACATGGCCGAACTGCTGACCGTGCCCAGTCGCGGTTATACCTATGCCTTCCATGAGGGCCGCCTGACCAACCATTCACACGGCTACGAGAACACCGGCACCCTGGCAGACTGGGAATATGCCGGCACGGTCATGTCCGTGGAAGACGACGCCTTTTTTATCGAAGCCAAGAACAAACTGGAAGCCGGTGACGTACTGGAATTTGTGCCACCTCTGACCGCCAGTTCAGGGGGCCGCGAAACCATCTTGCTCAGGATTTATGAATTTGAGCGCGTCAAAACCGGCAAGGTCGTCGAGGTCATCAATCCCGGCCACGAGACCCTGTTCCGCCTGCCGTTCTCAGCCTTTGACCAGGAAGACATCGCCACCTTGCGCAATCGTATTCCGGCCAACACCATCATCCGCAAGGAACGCTCCCTCACCCCGGAACAGTGGGATCGCCTGAAGCTGGATACCGAGACCCGCCTGATCGAAGCCGACAAGGGATCAGACGAAGCCTATGCGGCACGGCGCGAAAATCTGCAAACGTCCCAAGCCGAAGCCGACAGCACCCGCCGCCCCCGCACCCCACGTCTTGGTGTCGAAGGTTGTTGCGGCAAGGGCTGTAACGGCTGCCTCGTCTTCTGGCACGACCCGGTCTATGAAAAAGCCCGGACTTTGCTCGCCAAAAAGAAACAAGGCGAAATGTTCGACCGCGACATGCGCGATGATGTGGTCGATCAAATCGAACAAGCGGCCAGCTAACACACTCCGTCACCCCGCACTTGATGCGGGGTCTACGCCTGTAAGGTGAAGGTATCCCTCCTGGCGTAAGCATGGATCCCGCATCAAGTGCGGGATGACATTTCTACTAACCCTTCGCCGCCGTGGCTTCGATCTCGATTAACATGTCGGGTGAAGCCAGGCCGTTGACGATCAGCAAAGTTGACGCAGGTACCGTGGCATCGCCAATGACCTTTTTACGGGCGGCGCGATATTCGGCAATGTGGCGACTGTCGGTCAAAAAGACGGTGAACTTCACCAGATCCTTTTTGGCCATGCCCCCATCTTTCAGACAGGCAAGAATATTGCGAAAGACCTGCTCCGCCTGCTTGCGGATGCCCGGCTGCAATTTACCTTTGGCATCCAGACCGACCTGACCTGAAATCACCAGCCAGTTGGCACCGGCGGGCACGGCCACAGTGTGGCTATAGGCCCCAAGGGGCGTGGCGACGGTTTTTGGATTGCTGGCTTTGTTCATGATTTCCACTCCTGTAAACGTTGATTTCCCCCAGATTAGAGAAAAATTCACTCAGAAACATCCCGGAAACCTTTTTAGTGCGCAGACAAGGCATATTCCTTTCAACAGCACCCAAGCAAACAAACGAGGAAATCATGTCAAAACCAATCACAAAATCTCCGTGGGCCAAACTGGCCGCAAATGTTGCCATCGTTCTGGCCGTCTCCGTCATCGCCTCAGTGTCATGGCGTCAACACATCATGGCCAGCATCCAGGCACCAACCATGGAACAGATCGAAATGTTCACGGACATGGACGAAGCCGATTATGAAGCCGAAGACGCAATCATAGAGGTCGAAAACCCACCGGTTTACGCCACACACTAAATCCGGATCACGCACTCACCATCGGCCTGCGATCCACCCAGGGCCGGGCCTGTTCCAGTTGTCCGGCGAGGCGAAATAAAGTGGCTTCGTCCGCATAACGACCGATGATTTGCATGCCTAACGGCAAACCATTTTCACTCCATTGCAAGGGCAAGGTCATGGCGGGCTGCCCGGTGGCGTTGAACATGGAGGTAAAGCCGGAATATTGGCCCAGTCTGCGAATATGTTCGTCGCGGGCCTCCGCCGTGAAGGCAAAATATCCCAGCGGGGCCGGATCGCGGCACAAGGTCGGCGTTAGCCAGACATCAAATGTATTGAACAAAAGTGCTATATCGCGGCTCATGGCTTGCAGGTCTTCGATGGCGGCAAGGTACTCCGCTGCACTGACACGCTGGTTGCTTTGATACATGCGCCAGGTCACGCCTTCAAAATCGGCCTCGGTGGCACTGCGACCCAGCTTTTTCTCCCAGGACTTTACAGCCCAGCCCAACATGCCAACCCAGACCCGGCCAAAGGCCTTCAAGGCACGGGGACGATCCAGTGTGGGTTGTGCCTCTTCCACTGTATGGCCCAGGCTTTCGCATAATTTCGCCGTATCTTCCAAAGCTGCACGTACTTCGTCGGTCACAGCCACACCCGTTAGCGGCAAACTGGAAAAGGCGATGCGCAATTTGCCCGGATCGCGCCGGACTTCTTGTGCATAAGGGCGTTCGGGCGGGGCTGGAAAATAAGGATCACCGGGCATCGCACCGTGGGTAGCATCGAGTAACGCGGCACTGTCCCGCACCGTACGACTGACCACATGTTGGGCCACAATGCCGTTGGCCATATCACCAGCCGGGGCCATTGAATTGCGCCCGCGTGTCGGTTTCAGCCCCACCAAACCACAGGCCGACGCGGGAATGCGAATGGAACCACCGCCGTCATTGGCATGAGCCACCGGCACGATGCCAGCCGCCACGGCAGCACAGGCCCCCCCGGAGGAGCCACCCGAACCCAGTTCGGGGTTCCAGGGGTTTCGCGTTACTCCATAAAGTTCCGGCTCCGTCGTCGGCAGCAGGCCAAATTCCGGGGTGTTGGTCTTGCCCATGATATTCAGACCGGCACGTTTAAACCGCGCTGTCAGTTCGCTGTCTTCTGGTGAGACATAGCCCCGCATAAAACGGGAGCCCTCTTCCATCTTCACCCCGGCCAGTTCTGCGCCGATGTCTTTCATCAAGAAGGGCACACCCCTGAACGGTCCATCTGGCAAATCTTTGCTGGCTTCGCGGGCAAGATCATACAACGGATTAATGATGGCATTGATTTCAGGATTGAGCTGCTCGGCACGCTCGATGGCACCTTCCAGCAGCTCTATGGGGCTGATTTCGCCCTTTTGCACCAGCTCAGCCTGGGCCGTGGCATCCATCCAGGCGATGTTGTCTTCCTGTGTGCTCATGATTTCAATTCCTTTTTCGCGTCTTTTATTTTCCGTGGCATTTCACAAAGCCTCATCTGACCTTTAGCATAGGCCCAATTCGCCAAAGGGGAGAAGACTTTGTCTGTACAAAATAGCACCATACTCATCACCAATGTCACCAGTTTTGTCGGTAAGCCGGGTTGTCAGGCCCTGCTGGACGGCGGGGCCAATATCATGGTCCACGACCGCAGTTTCGCCGAAGCTGAGGGTCGTGCGGCCTTCGAAGCTGAAGTGCCGGGCGTGCATGCACTGGCCGCACAAACACCGGAAGAAATTGTGGCCGAAGCTGAAGCCCTGGCCCCTGTGGACGTACTGATCAACAATGATGACGGGGCCGCCAAGCGGGCAAAAATTGAAGACGCTGACCCGGCTGATTTACGTGAGGCCCTGGAAAGCATGGTCGTCTGGCCTTTTGTTTTGACCGGTGCCATGACCCCGGCCATGAAGGCACGCAAATCCGGCAAGATCATCTTTGTGACCTCCGCCACGCCACTGCGTGGTTTGCCCAATTATTCCATGTATGTGACGGCGCGGGGGGCGACAAACTCCCTTACCCTGTCCCTGGCCCACGAACTGGCGGGACATAACATCCAGGTCAATGCCCTGGCCCCCAACTTCGTCGAAAGCGAGGCATATTTCCCAAAGGTATTGAGAGATAATCCCGAAACCCTGGCGAAGATCACGAAAAACATCCCGCTCGGTCGCCTGGCCAAACCGGAAGAAGTCGGCAAGGTGCTGGCGTTCCTGTCGGGTGATGGTTCTGATTTCATCACGGGCATGGTCATGCCTTATGCCGGCGGTTGGGCTTGACCCATACCGCCCATCAAACAAACTGGTTGGGCTTGACCCATATCGCCCATCAAACAAACTGGTTGGGCTTGAAGCGCGCGTTGATTTATTTCTCCAAACACTGAAAGAAACTAAATGTCTGACAAAATTTTTGATCTGACCGGCAAGGTAGCCGTCATCACGGGTTCGACCAAAGGCATTGGCAAGGCCATCGCTGAACAGATGTCTCGCGCCGGGGCCAAAGTTGTCATCTCGTCCCGTAAAGCAGGTCCCTGTGACGACGTCGCGGCGGAAATCAATGCAGCCGGTGGCGAGGCTGTGGCCATACCTTGTCATATCGGCGACAAGGACCAGTGCAAAAACCTGATCGACAGCACGATTGAAAAATGGGGCAAGATCGACATTCTGGTCTGCAACGCCGCTGTCAATCCGTATTACGGATCCATGAGCGACATTCCCGACGATCTTTTCGACAAGACCATGTCAACCAACATCAAATCCAACGCCTGGCTGGCAACGATGGCCGCACCACAAATGCGGGCGCGTAAAGATGGCGTCATCATCATTACGTCATCCATTGGCGGTTTGATAGGCGACGCTAATATCGGCGTTTACTCCATCTCGAAGGCCGCCGATATGCAGCTGGCCCGCAACCTGGCCGTGGAATGGGGCCCGGACAATATCCGCGTCAACTGCATCGCCCCCGGCCTGGTGCGGACAGATATGGCCAAGGCCTTGTGGGAAAATCCCGACATCTACAAACGCGTGACGTCCAGCGCACCTCTGCGACGCATTGGCGAGCCCAATGAAATCGCCGGAGCCGCCGTCTACCTGGCTTCAAGTGCCGGCAGTTTCACGACCGGCCAGACCATGGTCATTGATGGCGGCGTCACTATCGCAGGTTCGCCGCCTGTGGAGTGACAAGAAACATACTGGTGAAATAGAAAAAGGGTGACAGTCACGATCAATGTGACTGTCACCCTTTTTTGAAGAAGTATCGTGGTTATTCTGTTTTGGTTTTGGTTTCGCTTGCTTCGGGCTTTTTGGGTTCGGCTTTGATTTCCTCGCCCTTTTCGTCGAAGCGTTTGATTTTTGCGGATTGGCGCAGAGTTGTCATCAGTTCAACCGAAGCTTTTTGTGCTTCGCGTGAGCGAATTTCCGGCATGGTTTCTTCGAAGGTTGGCTTTTTGCCGGGGCGGCGGGCTTCGACCTTGATAACATGAAAACCGAATTCGGTTTTTACGGCTACCTTCGAATATTCCCCAACCTTGATGGCAAAGGCTGCGGCGGCGAAGGCCGGGACCATGGTCTTTTTCTCGAAGAACCCGAGGTCACCGCCACGTGGGCCGGAAGGACCGGTTGATTTGGATTTGGCCAGTTCAACAAAATCGCCGCCCTTGTCCAGTTCCGCGATCACGGCCTTGGCTTCGTCTTCGGTTTTCAACAGGATATGCCGGGCATGGACTTCGTCCTCGGCTTCGTGTTTGGCAGCTTCTTCTTCATAGATTTTCAGCAGCTTGTCTTCAGTCAGAACCTTGGCGATATGTTGGCCGATATACATGTCCTGGAGAATACTATCACGCGTGAAGATCAGGCGTCGGGCGACCTTGGGGTCCTTCAACATGCCTTCTTTTTCGGCAATCTGAGAGACAATTTTGCGATCAATAATGGCGTCAACCAATTGCGGGAACAGCATCTGCATGGGCATGCGTTTGTACTGGTCCGGCAAGCTTTGATACATCATGGCGACTTCAGAATTATAGACCGGCATGCCGTTTACAGTGGCAATCACATCATCCGTTTTATCCGCCTTGTTTGCCGTATCCTCGGCGGCAGCTGGTAGCGACAGCATCGCCGCAAGCATGGTCGCCGCAACAGTGGCGACAAATCTGGTTCTCATAACACTTCTCCTGAACGTAATCGGGCTATGCGCCCCGTTTACTAGTTATGCCCGCTGATGTCAGCGTGCAAGGGTTTGGTTTCTTCAAATTTCTGTTTCTGTTCGTCACTGGCGCCGACCTGATGTTTGTTTTTCCAATCATCATATGGCATGCCGTAAACGGCTTCCCGCGCATCGTCATAGGACATCTCAATGCCGCGGGTTTCCGCTTCGGCACGCATCCATTTAGACAGGCAATTGCGGCAAAATCCGGCCAGGTTCATGATATCAATATTCTGGGCATCGGTGCGTTTTTGCAAATGCGCCACCAGGCCACGAAAGGCGGCGGCTTCTATTTCAGTTCTCGATTTTTGATCGATGTCTTCGATTTTCATGATTCGGATCCAGCAAGAATTTGGTTCAGGATTTATTCTACAGCGTTATCACCAACAAAGGGATTAGTCGCCCGTTCTTCACCAAAAGTTGACAGGGGACCGTGGCCGGAAATAAAGGTCACGTCATCACCCAGGGGCCAAAGTCGTTCACGGATCGAACGTAACAAGTCATCGTGATTTCCCTTGGGAAAATCCGTGCGGCCAATTGATCCTTTGAACAAAACATCGCCCACCATGGCAACCTGCGAGCCCTCGTGGAAAAAAATCACATGGCCCGGCGTGTGGCCTGGGCAATGGCGAACTTCCAGTTCAACCTGGCCAAAGGATACTGTATCGCCTTCATCCAGCCAGCGGTCCGGCTCAAAGGCACGGGCACCTTCGATGCCGTATTTGGCACCGGCTTCGGCAATATCATCAATCCAGAATTTATCGTCGATATGCGGGCCTTCAATGGGCACACCCATGCGTTCTGAAAGCTCGGCGGCGCCCCCTGCATGGTCCATGTGACCGTGCGTTATCAGGATACGCTCCAGCTCAAGGCCCTGTTCTTTCAGGGCTTCGACAATGCGGTCAACTTCGCCACCAGGATCAACAACAGCGGCTTTTTTGCTGGCATCACACCAAAGGATGGAGCAGTTCTGCTGAAAGGGCGTGACGGGCATAATCGCCGCTTTCATGGCGCTTAGGCGCGAGGGGGTAATGTTACTGTCAGTCATGCCCCAGAACATACTTCCGACGCCGCCAGTTGCAAGCGTTTATGCGGATTTTTTGCCTTAAGAACAGTCCAGATCAAAGGTAACTTTGGCCATACTTTGGCCATTAATCTGCAATTCCAGAAAATGCTCGCCCGAATAGTAGACCCGCGTCGTAATAGGCTTGATCGCGTGTTTCTTTTGCGCCGAGACCGTCGCCCCCGATTTCAGATTAATCGTCTTCCATTTGAAGACCTTTGGCGTGGTTGACCCATTGGCCTTGCGGTGGTGGATGACAAAATCAATCATCAAGGGCTGATCCTGGTCTGACGAGGAGGTCAATTCCAGATCAAAGATCAGGTGCTGTCCAAGGGATATGGCATTTGCCTGAATGTCGAAACTGTCGACTGTCAGGCTCACATCACCATAACCAAAGGCTGACAAGGCACCCTGGTGGCCCTGCTTTAACAAGGTGCGGCATGCATGGCGGACCATGCGCTGTTCGTCCTTGCTGGCACCCTTTAACCAGTGGGTTGCCGTCTCTGCCACCAGATCCGGGTGGTGTTTGGCGATGTCGTTCAGGTTATTGGCCACGGACCGGCGCACATATTCTTCCCCATCGTGGCGCAACGCTTCCAGCAAGGGCAGGATCAGGGACGGGTCCTCGACAAAGGTCTGGATTTTCGGCGACCAGGGCAACAACGGCCGTGAGCCTTCCGACACCAGACGGCGCACATGGCGGTTCTTGTCTTTTGTCCAGGGCTTGATGGCCTTAAGGGTCTTTTTGGGGTTCTCAAGGAAAAAATGGCGTATGGCCGATTCAGATGTAAAGCGGCTGGTCATTTCTTTCAGCAGGTTCAGGGACAGGTCAAAATCCTGCTGGCCGTACAATCCGACATACTCCCCCATGGGCATGATGGCCCAACCGGCAAGTCCGGCATCAGTTACGGCAATGCCATAAAGATCATCCGGTGGGTCGGGATGCAAACTGGCCAGCATGATCTTTGCGGCGGCTGGAAAATTATCTGGTAGATATTTTGCCATGCCCTCGACGATCTTGTTGGACCGTTCCTTCAATTCCAGCTTGTCGAAGTCTTTCAGGACAAAACGGGCAAAGGCCTTTTGATCCAGTTTTTTGTCGTGCCGGGCGAAATGTGTTGCCATGCCCTGAACCAGGGCTTTGTTGAACAGGTTTTTGAAGGGCTCCATCCGGCGGTTGGCTCAGGTCTTCAGCACGGTTAAGCGTTGAATGTTGATCTCGTCGATCATCGGCTTGCCGTCCCGACCGAAGGCGGCGTAATGGGGCGTCTCAAGATGGGTATTGAAGGCATTCTCATCGGCATAGACTTCGTACAGCACAATGGTTTCCGCATCACTTTGATCATGCAGAACCTGAAATTGATGGCAGCCCGGCTCGTCGCGCACCGAAGCCTCGGCGTTTTCAATCATGATCGGGTTGAAGGCCTGGGCGGAACCCGGCTTCAGTTTGAAGGTCACAACAACTGCAAACATCTCATCATCCTATATCTGAATTGAAAAACCACCATCGACCGGAATAGCCGTGCCGGTCAAAAAGTCCGAACCGGACGATGCCAGAAAAACAGCGATGCCCTGGAAATCATCCGGCGTGCCCCAACGGTTTTGTGGGGTGCGCTCGATAATCTTGTCATGCAAGCCATCGACCTGCTTGCGGGCGTTGCGCGTCAGGTCCGTATCGACCCAACCCGGCAGGATGGCATTGACCTGAATATTGTCCGCTGCCCAGGCAGATGCCAGGCCTTTTGTCATTTGCACCACACCGCCTTTGGAGGTGCCATAGGGCACGGCAAAGGATGCGCCAAAGATCGAGAGCATAGAGCCGATATTGATAATCTTGCCGCCCCCTGCCCGCTGGAAGGCCGGATAGATGGCCTGGCAACAAACAAAGACGCTGTTGAGATTGGTATCAATGATCTTGCGCCATTCGCTTAAACTATAATCCTGCGGTGGTTTGCGGTCGTTAATGCCCGCATTGTTGACCAGGATATCGACCCGGCCAAATCGTTTTTCGGCCGACTCAACCATGGCATGGCATGAGGCCTCGTCGACCACATCAACCGCGATGAATTGTGCTTCAACACCTAATGACGTCAGATGATCCACAGCTTCGCGGGATTTTTTTTCATCGCGTGCAGCAACCACAATATTGGCACCGGCGCGGGCTATGCCTTCGGCCATGCCAAGGCCTAAACCCCGGTTGCCGCCGGTAATAATTGCCACCTTACCCGTTAGATCAAATAGTTTCATTCTGTGCCCCCCGCGTGATATCTGGACTAGCTTTGAGCTGCCTTGGCCTCGCGTCGACGGGCGTGCAAAATTGGCTCGGTATATCCGCTGGGCTGTTCACGTCCCTTGAAGACCAGATCGCAAGCGGCCTGAAAGGCAATGCTGGCGTCAAAGTCAGGCGCCATGTTGCGATAGGTCGGATCACCGGCATTTTGCCGATCCACCACTGCCGCCATGCGTTGCAGGGTCTCAATGACCTGTTCTTCGGTGCAAATGCCATGGTGTAACCAGTTGGCAATATGTTGCGATGAAATGCGCAAGGTCGCACGATCTTCCATCAATCCAACATCATTGAAATCGGGCACCTTGGAACAGCCGACACCAGCATCAACCCAGCGCACAACATAGCCCAAAAGACCCTGGGCGTTATTATCCAGTTCCTCAGCGACGTCCTGGGCCGACAAGTTTTGCCCGGCCATCAAAGGCACAGTCAGAATGTCATCCAGGTTGGCTTTCGCCCGCGATTTCAACTCGTCCTGGACAGCGGACACCTTGACCTGGTGGTAATGCATGACATGCAGGGTTGCTGCCGTGGGCGATGGTACCCAGGCACAGTTGGCCCCGGCTTTTGGGTGGCCTATCTTGGCCTCCAACATCTTGGCCATTTCGTCCGGCATGGCCCACATGCCCTTGCCGATTTGGGCCTTGCCCTGAAGACCCGCAGCCAGACCGGTATCAACATTCCAGTCCTCATAGGCAGCGATCCAGGGTTCACCCTTGATGGCATCTTTACGCAGGAACGCCCCGGCTTCCATGCTGGTATGAATTTCATCGCCTGTCCGATCCAGGAAGCCCGTGTTGATGAACACCAGGCGATCTTTGGCTGCGCGAATGCATTCCTTCAGATTAACGGTAGTCCGGCGTTCCTCATCCATCACGCCGACTTTCAGCGTATTGCGCGGCAGGTTGATGGCGTCTTCTACGGCGGTGAACAAATCAGCCGTAAAAGCCACTTCTTCGGGGCCGTGCATTTTTGGCTTCACGATATAGACACTGCCAGATTTGCTGTTATTGCCCGCGCCGTCGGCAAGATCATGTTTGGCGCACAGGCTGGTCATCAGGCCGTCCAAAATACCTTCCGGAATTTCATTGCCGCCGCTGTCCAACACTGCATCGGTTGTCATTAGATGCCCCACGTTGCGGACCAGCAACAGACTGCGGCCTTTCAGCGTAAGGTCACTGCCATCAGCACCAGTGTAGGTCCGATCCGGGTTCAGGGTGCGCACCAGCTGTTTGCCACCTTTTTCAAAGGCGTCTTCAAGGTCGCCCTTCATCAGGCCCAGCCAGTTGCTGTAGACAATTGTTTTGTCCTCGGCATCCACAGCGGCGACGGAATCTTCACAATCCTGAATGGTGGTAATGGCCGATTCCAAAAGGATATCTTTTTTACCAGCCGGATCATCCTTGCCGACGGCATGGTCCCGATCAATCTGGATTTCCGCGTGAAGATTGTTGTTTTTCAGCAATATCGCCGTGACGGGATCAGCGCCGAGGAAACCAACAAACTTTTGTGGTTCAGCCAGAGCCGTTTCAGTGCCATCAGCCAGGGCAATGACAAGTGCGCCGTCTTTAACATTATAAGACGTCACGTCCGCATGACCGCCAGCCGCGAGTGGCGCGATCTGATCGAGGAAGCCGTTGGCGAAGGCGATGACTTTACCGCCACGCACCGGGTTATAGCCGCCACTACGTTCCGCACCACCGTCTTCGGAAATGGCGTCTGTGCCATACAAGGCGTCGTACAGGCTGCCCCATCGGGCGTTGGCGGCGTTCAGGGCATAGCGCGCATTCATTACCGGCACGACCAGTTGGGGCCCGGCGATGACGGCAACTTCCGGGTCTACATTTGTGGTGCCGATGGCAAAGTCATCACCCTCGGACACCAGATAGCCGATATCGGTCAGGAACTGTTTATATTCAGCTGCATCGTGGGCCTGGCCCTTGCGCGCTAAATGCCAGGCGTCGATTTCGGCCTGCAGGCTATCGCGTTTTTCCAGCAAGGCCTTGTTGCGTGGTGCCAGTGCCGCAAGAATGTCGGCCAGGGCAGACCAGACGTCATCAGCCGACATGCCGGTACCTGGAGCCATCTTTGTTTCGACCAGGGTGTGGAGAACTTCAGCGACCTGCAGGCCAGACTTTTCAATACGCTTTGTCATGATTCAAACGTTGCCTTTATTGAATATTGAATTGTTGCAAGAATTTGCGATGCATTGCCAGGAAAGGCTTTAACAGAATATCTACTTTGGAATATATCAAATATGACATCTGACGACCATAGGGCAAGCGCGCACTGCGTCCAAAACCTGCTTAATCAAATTTGCACTGGACGCCAGTAGCTACAACCGGCAAATTACAGCTCAACAACATTGAAACATTTGGCAGGAATATTCGGGAAATGATTACCAAAGGCATCAAGGAATTATGCGCTGAAGCAGAAGAGATCGTTGAAACCTGGACGGTCGCGCAAGCCATGGAACAGTACGGCAACGACGATGTGACTTTTGTGGATATCCGCGATGTGCGTGAATTGTGGCGCGAAGGGGCCATCCCCGGTGCCTTGCACGCCCCGCGTGGTATGCTGGAATTCTGGGTTGATCCCGCCAGCCCCTATGCCAAAGAGGTTTTTCAGTCGGGCAAACGCTTCGCCTTTTTCTGTGCCGGTGGCATGCGCTCGGCTTTGGCGGCCAAAGCTGTGCACGAAATGGGTCTGGCCCCGGTTTGTCATATAGAAGGTGGATTTGCGGCCTGGAAAGCGGCTGAAGGGACTATCGAGGCAGTCGAGAAAAAATAGCGGTCAAAGAAACGCGCCGAAATGCACAGCCAACCCGAGCACCACTGAAGACAGCAGATAGCAGGACAACGTATAGGCCCGGTTCCAGACCAGGCCCACGGTGGCCCCACTGACATTATTCAGGTTGCCGATGGTCAGGGTCGACATGGCGACGGGCGATGAGCCCACGGTCATGCCCCAGGCCGCGAGGTAACTTGTCGCCAGAACAACTGGCGCCACCCCAAAAGAAGTTGGGTCTGGTAAGGCACTACCCAGGATCATCACCGTGATAATGGCGTTCAAGCCCATTAGTCCGCCTGAAATAATGAGACCGATGACAATGGCCGGCACCAAAAAGGCCGGTGCCCCCGTCCACGCCAGGGCAGAGGAAATCATTTGCGGTTCCAGAAAATGAGCGATGATGGCCCCGGCAAACCCGGCCGTGGACAAAATCGTCAATTCCATACGGTAGCGCGGGACAGTTTCACGCACAAAGCGGCCCAGATTTCTCATGACATGGGCCGAAGTGGAAACTGATGGCCGCTGTCTGCCCTGGACGACAAGCCATAATAAGGTCACCAAAGGCGCACCCGTCATGACCCCGGTGGCCAGGGTAATATCAAACTGACTTTCCAGGCCTGAGCCGATGGCAAAAATGGTCAACAACAAACAGGTTGGGTACAGAAATACCATCCAGCTTTCGCTTGACTGGGGGGGTGCGACCGTAACGGCGGACCGGGGATAAGCAAGGCGATCCAGAAACCAGCCCAGGGACATCTGCAACAGGGCGATGACCGCCCCCGTCGACAATACATATGGCCAGCGGGCACCCGGCAAGGCCTGAAGCACAATCGCCAGAGAGATCGACATCGGCGACCACAGCAGACTGGAGGTAAAGCCCCTGAGCAGTGCCAGCATGGAACGTTTGGCCCGGATCAGACGGATACGTTCATCACCACCGACGGAGGCCAGGGTGTTTGCTGAATTGATCATGGGGCCAAACATGCTCAGGCTGCCGATGCTGATGATGGCTCCAAACAAGGTGCCGCCCGTCCAGAAGGCGGTGTAGCGTTTGCCTGGTTTTTGCGAAAGAAGCAAACTGCCGCAGCGACGAACAATCTCCGAGCCATCTGCTGCGGCCCGGATAATGCCGAGGAATAACAAAAATGTGCACATAAAGACGCTGCGTTCCAGGCCCTGGATGATCAAACCGAGCGGATCCTCCGTCGCCAGGGCAACACCGATCAACAGCACGGCGCCAATGGCCAGAGCCTTGCCCGCAACCGGCAATTCAGACCATTGGGCAATAATGTAAAAAGCCACGGCCACAGCACCAACAGCCCCAAGTACCGGATTGCCGAGATATTCGGCGAACAGGGTCAGTCCTGCCGCACACATGACCAGAATGCCGATGAAGGCCGGAGGTATTTTATTCATGAAACTCTTAAGCTTGAATAGACAAGGTCATTTGGCTTGATCGCCAGACCAGCGGCGGAACAGGTTATGTTCAATACCGAACTGATCCAGTGCCTTGCCGATGCTTTGGTTGATAATATCCTGAATGGTTTCCGGCCTATGATAAAAGGCGGGCACAGGCGGCAGGATGATCGCGCCCAGATCAGCCGCACGTGACATCAGATCAAGATGCCCTTTATGCAGGGGCGTTTCGCGAACCATCAACACCAGGGTGCGCCGTTCCTTCAGGGAAACATCGGCGGCGCGGGTAATCAGGTTGTCGTTATAGGAATTGGCGATGCCGGACAGAGATTTGATGCTGCACGGGGCAACAACCATGCCTCGGGTCTGGAATGAGCCGCTGGAAACAGATGCCGCCAGGTCCTTGTTGGCATACACGACCTCGGCCATGTCTTTTACTTCGCTGACGGTCAGATCCATTTCGATTTGCAGGTTACGCCCGGCTGATGAGCTGAGGATCAGATGCGCCGGACAGTCCGTTGTCTGCAAGGCACGCAGCATCTCAACGCCATAAATGACGCCTGAGGCACCTGAAATTGCAACAACCAAGGGTTTGGACATATTCTTCCCGTTTGAAATGGTGACGATCACCTTGCGTATCTAACTATGAATTCGTTGATCTGTCATGCCCCTCAAGCGACAACGAGACAAGATGTTATCTCGACATTGCCCAAAGTGATGATCATAATCCGCCTTCTTTTCAACAACTTCCGGCTTCCGAATGTATTTTGTTTTCTCTGTCCTTATTACTGTCACCCTGCTGATCAGCGCCCCTGCATACGCCAAACCTTTGACGTTTAGCGTCGAACAGGTGTTTGTTGATGAGGACAATCACGACTTGCGTCGCGTCGGGGAGCTTGAGTTCATCAGTGGCATTTCTGTCACCAGCGACAACAAACGCTTTGGTGGATTATCGGACCTGCATGTCAACCCGGATGGCCAAATGATCGCCATAACAGACAAGGGGAACAGATTGGCTGCCCAACTGGTGTTTGACCGCCACGGCAGCCTGGTTGGCCTGACCAATGGGGATATTACAAAGCTTCAAACTCCAAAAGGCAAAAAGCTGAAAGGCAAGAAAAAGTCCGATGCCGAAGGACTGACCCGGACAAAAGACGGTTGGTTTGTCAGCTTTGAACATAAACAGCGCATCTGGTTTTTTCCGGGCACTGATCCGGCAGTAGTCGCGGCGACAAAAATTTCTCCACCCAAGGGCCTGAAAGACATGCCTGCCAATGGCGGGCTGGAAAGCCTTGTTGAACTGGTCGACGGCCGACTGCTGACCTTCAGCGAAGATCTGGAAAATGCGCCAAGCCAAACCCAGGGCTGGTTGCGAACTGGCAAGGCTTGGGAAAATATATATCTCAGTCGCTCCGATGACTTCGCCCCTACGGGCATGACCCGTTTGGCGTCCGGCGACATTTTGGTATTGGAACGCAGCTTTAGTATTATGAAAGGTCCAGCCGCCCGGATCAGATTGATCGACCAGACGGATATCAAACCCGACGCCCTGCTTATGGGTCGCGAAATCGCCCGACTGTCCGGATCACAAACTGTGGATAATATGGAAGGCATCAGCGCCGTTATGACGCTACATGGAGAGCGGATTTATTTGATTTCAGATGACAATTTTAATCCCTTGCAACGAAACCTGATTTTCATGTTTCGCTTTGCGGAGTAGGCAAATAACGACAGGCCTATTCTCACAACACTCCGTCACCCCGCACTTGATGCGGGGTCTACGCCTGTGTCGTTATGTTCAATGCCTCCCAATTGGTTCGCCGCATGGATCCCGCATCAAGTGCGGGATGACGTGGGAGAGGACACCGCTCACCATCACCCCTCAAATTCAAGTATCTGTTTGAAGCCAAACGAAACGGCATTGTCGATCCACGTAATGGACAAGGGCCGAAAGCGATAAAGCGATGTTTTTTCCATGCGCTCAGCGCCCGGCCCGGATGCGAATTCCTTCATGAAGGCGTATTTGGCATTCAGGGCATCAAGACCGGTCTGGCGCTCACTTGTCTCGACCAGTTCCTCGCCCACACCCTGCAACTGCAAGCCTTGAATTAATTTGTAGTCGTCAACATTGTCCGCGATCGTCCCGGCACAGCCCACACCCATGGCGAGGTCCCGGGAATGGCGTGTGGAATTTTCCGAGAACCAGAACAGGTCAAAATGACGCCTGGCGTAAAAAACTGAGGCTGCATGAGCACCGTTCGGTCCGCTGGTTGCCAGGTTCAGGACCGTGTGGCTGTCAAGATAAGCAGCAATGACTTCTGACAGTTCTGTGTCATTCACAATACGACCTCCGATGATTTCCGGAGAAGTCTAACAGAATCAGATCGTCGTTTCACCGTAATAAAGGTTCACCACATGTTTGGCCTCGGCAAAGAACAGCCAACGCTCGGCAACCATGCCGACCATCATCAGCAAGGCGGCCAGGCAACTGAACAGCACAGCCGGTACACCACTTGCCAATCCGGCGAGAATGACCAGCAAGGCTGGCAATACAAATCCGAATATAATGGCAATACGGCGCAGCTTGGCGGCATGTTTGCGGGCCACCTTGAAGCCCATTTCGGTATTCAGATAATTGGCTGAGGTATTCGGGGTTTCCAGCAGCCGGACTTCACCCAAGTCGCCAAGCCCGGTGGCGGTTCCCGAAGTGGACGTGACCGGGGCGTGATCTATTTGCCGCCAGAAGCGAACTTTTGCAGCCAGGCCAAACACCAGCAAGACGACTGCCATGACGCTTACTTGCATCGACGGCAGGCTGAAAATATTCAACAGAGCCAAAAACCAGACTGCGCCCGTCATAAGCGCCAGAATAACATAATTCACCGGCACGATGGTCTGATGCCATGCTGGAATGGTCTTCAGCGAGGCGTAAATCTTGCCCGTGCAATAAACCGTCACCAGCGACAGAACAGCCACGGCAATTGCTGCCAGAGCAATACTGCCAGAAATCTGTTCATAGAAAACCCAGGCAATGCCCAGCACGGCAGCGGGCACATAGGTCAGCAAAGCCAGCACCCCTTCCCGCGCCAGCCACGACGAGCGCCATTGGCTAACAGCCCGCCAGGCGCGCTCCGGACGACCCAGATGAAAAGTGGAGCTCAACAAACCAAAGGTAATGGCGGCAAGGGCCAGGCCCAACCCCCAGAAGCCCAACCAACGATCTGCTGGCAACAGGCCAAGGCTGGCAAACACACCAATAAAGACAAGCAGGCCATAACCCAAGCCAGAGGCCGTGGTGAAAAAGATAACGGAATAGGCCGGGTTCATCGCACGTCTCCTGTCGTAGATAACAACCGGTCAACCCAACCCAGAAAACCGCCCTCGGGTGAAGCATCCTCTAGCGATGTGGCTGAGGTAATGGCGCCGTCCTCGTCCCGTCGGGGCCGTGGTGGCAGATACTTATTTGTAGGACGGGTTTGCATTTCCGGCATCAGATCATAGCCTTCACGTGCGGCTACCAGACGCGACACATCTGAGGCCGGATCGCCCAAGTCTCCAAAGTGACGTGCCCCGGCCGGACAGGTCGCCACACAAGCTGGCACCCGATCCACGGCTTCCATATTCTGGTTATAAATCCGGTCGACACAAAGCGTGCATTTTTTCATCACACCGACATCGGCATCAAATTCCCGCGCTCCATAAGGACAAGACCAGGAACAGAGCTTGCAGCCAATGCACATATCTTCATCGACCAGAACAATACCGTCTTCAGTGCGTTTATAGGATGCGCCGGTCGGGCAAACGGTGACACAAGGCGCGTCTTCACAATGCAGGCACGAGCGTGGGAAATGGACCGTGCGGCCCGCATGTCCTTCCCCCACTTCAAAGGCATGCACACGGTTGAACCAGACGCCAGTTGGATCAGTACCATAAGGGTCGCTGTCCGTCAGGGGGGCATGATAGCCGCCCGTATTCCATTCCTTGCAATTGACGGCGCAGGCGTGGCAGCCAACACAAATATCCAGATCAATAACAAGGCCCAGTTTGGTGGGCGACGGATTGGCGGGCAACGACGTCATGTTACTTGCCTCCCTTGCGGAAGTTGGCACCAAAACGCGAAACCTTCGGCGGTTCAGGCATATTGGGTGGTGTCGACAAGACCGGGAATTGCGGCAGGGTTTCTTCTGTGCCTGCACTGGCCTTTTCGATTTTCACCCGCACATCATACCAGGCCGCCTGCCCGGTCACCGGATCGGAGTTGGACAACTGCGTGCCGGTTTTGGTGGGCAGTAATTCGTCGATCAAATGGTTCATCAAAAAGCCGTCTTTGACTTCGGATGATTTGGGATCGATGCGCCAGGCCCCACCGCGCTTGCCAATGGCATTCCAGGTCCAGACCGTATTGGTCTCAACGCCATCCATCAACTTGACCTGAACCTTGATCCGACCGGATCGACTGGTCAGCCAGGCCCAGTCATCGTCGACCAGGTCGTGCTTGGCGCCCAGATCACGGGAAATATACAAGGCGTTTTGGCCATGGATTTGCCGCAGCCAGGCATTTTGTGTGCCCCAGGAATGGTACATGACCATGGGTCGCTGAGTGATCGCATAAAGCGGGAATTCCTCAACCCCTTCGACGCGGGCCTCGAAAGTCGAATACCAGGTCGGCAGCGGATCAAAAGCCTCGTGGATACGGTCCCGGCGGTTATCCGGGGGCTGGATATCACCATGGCCGTCAGCGGCGAGACGAAACTTTTGCATTTCCTCGGAATATAGCTGGGCGATAATAGGTTCTTCGTTAACGATGAAGCCCTTTTTATGCGCGTATTCCAGATAGTCCTTGTTGACGTGTTTGTAGTACTGAATGTTGGCCGGGAATTCCTCCTGCCAGAAACACTGGTGCTTGATGTATTCCTCAATCTGGTGGGCGTTGGGCTCGCCGGTGCCGGTGTCTTTGCCGTCGCGCCCGCGCCAGCCCGCCAGCAAACCAATGCCGGGGCGGCGTTCGTGATAGGTAATGTAGTCGCGATAACCATCCGGGTATTTCGGCGTCCCGTCTTCATTGACCATGCCGTTCAGTCCCAGACGTGCGCCCAGGTCCAGCAAGACACTTTGAAAGGGCCGCACATCCCGGTCAGGTTCCATGACAGGCTGGCGGATGGCATCGCCTGCCGCGTGGGCCGTGCCGATGGGCCGATCCAGCATGGAGATACAGTCCCAGCGTTCCAGATAGGTCGTATCCGGCAGGATCAAGTCTGCATAGGCCACGGTTTCTGAATAATAGGCATCGGAATAAATAATGCGCGGAATTTTGTATTCGCCCGTATCCGCGTCCACATCCGTCAGCATCTTGATGGTTTCATCCGTGTTCATGGAAGAATTCCAGGCCATGTTGGCCATATACATGAACAGGGTATCAATCTTGTAGGGATCGCCCTTCCAGGCATTATTGATGACCATATGCATCATGCCGTGGGCGGCCATGGGGGCATCCCAGGAAAAGGCCTTGTCGATGCGCTGGGGCTTGCCGTCATCGTCGATCAGCAGATCTTCAGGGCCGCGCGAAAAACCAAGATGCGGCCCGCGCAAAGGTGTATTGGGTGATACCTGATCTGGGCGTCCCGAGGGGCGCGGCAAGCTGTCGAGCCCTTTGGGATAAGGTGCCTTGAAACGCCAGCCACCGGGACAATCAACCGAGCCCAAAAGCAATTGCAGGATATGGATCGACCGGCACGTGTGAAAACCATTGGTGTGGGCCGATATGCCGCGCATGGCATGCATGCTGACCGGTCGGCCAATCATGGTTTCGTGTTTACGCCCGGTCCAGTCGGTCCAGGGTTGTTCGATAACGATTTCTTCTTCGAAGGCGACGTGGGCCAGTTCTGTGGCAATGCGCTTGATCGTTGCCGCAGACACGCCGCATTGGTCTTCGACGGTCTCAGGTGCGTAACAATCATCAAGATAGCGTTCGGCCAGAATTTCGAAAGACGGTTTGACCTTGCGGCCATCCGGCAATTCATAATGACCGTTCAGCGCCCCGTCGGCATCAGCCGAGGCCGGATCACCAAGGGCCCCTGTTGTACGGTCCCAGCATTGTGGCTTGCCATCTTCATCGCGGGCAAACAGACCATCATCAGCCGTACCAGGCGCATCAAACACCAGCCAGGAAGCATTGGTGTAGCGTTGGAGGTACCCCGCATCCACCTTGCCCGCCCGCAGCAATTCATGCACCAGCGACAATATAAACAAACCATCTGTTCCGGGTCGAATGCCAATCCATTCGTCGGCAATGGCGGAATAGCCGGTCTTGACCGGATTAACCGAAATATATTTGGCCCCGCGGGTCTTCAGTTTGCCAAGACCCCGCTTGATGGGATTGGAATCATGATCCTCGGCAACGCCAAACATCATGAAATATTTGGTCTGATCCCAGTCCGGCTCGCCAAATTCCCAAAAGGCCGAGCCCATGGTGTAGAGACCAGCCGCCGCCATATTAACTGAACAAAAGCCGCCATGGGCAGCGTAATTGGGGGTGCCAAATTGCTGGGCCCACCAGGATGTCAGGGACTGGCTCTGGTCACGGCCGGTAAAGAAAGCGAGCTTGCGAGGATTGGTGGCACGGGCGCGGGCCAGCCAGGCTGTGGCAATATCCAGCGCTTCTTCCCAGTCGATTTCCTTGAATTCACCTGAGCCACGCGGGCCAACGCGTTTCAAAGGCTTTTTCAGGCGGGCCGGGGAATTGTGCTGCATAATCCCGGCAGCACCCTTGCCGCACAACACACCCTGATTCACGGGGTGATTACGGTTGCCTTCAATATACTTTATTTCGTTGTCCTTGATGTGGACCTTGATGCCGCAACGACAGGCGCACATATAGCACGTGGTATATTTGATTTCGTCTGCGCCCTCAGGCGATAGCTCAATATTATGGTCTTGCATTTGAACCTGTGACGTCCCCGGTGTTGGCATGAACGAGAATGGCAATAATGGCGGGCTTTTTGAAGTCGACAACGCACATATATTACATTTTGCTTATATAAAGCAAATTCATTCCGTTATTTTTTGGAATTACTTCAACTCAGCCCTAATAACCGCAAAAGCGAGGTGCCTGATTTATCGGCGGCAAATGGCGGTGGCCTGGGTTTTTCCCATGCTGGCCAGTTTCACCGTCACTGTCGCCTTATTGCCAACAATTTCCCAGAATTCGGTGCCCCGGATCGGGCAAACCAGACGGGCCACTTCGCCCTTGTCCATGGCACTCAAGCTATTCAGTTTGTTGGCTGCCGTGGCGCTGTACATATCGACGAGGATATCCAGCTTGCCTTTACCAATGACGGAGACTTCCTGGATTTTCCAGCCACTGTTCACAGGGACCTGCAGGTTTTCCTGCAACCAGGCAGCACCCTTGTCCGTCGCCTCGTCGTCCCCGCACGAGGAAAGAAAACCGGCGACAATGAGCAATATGGCGAGTTTCAAGGAGAATCGAATATTGCCGGACATAACAGGGCCTCATTTATTGTTCGGTAAACTTCTTTTCTGAACAGCAATCATAACTGCCTAAAGGTTTCAGGACGGTAAAGCGTCGTCAATTACAGGTGCCACGAAATTACAGGTTCAGCAGGGCTTCAATCAAGCCGTAATCCACTTGTCGTTGCCTGTGCAGACGCCCTTCTTGCGGGGTTTGGCGGACTGGCTTTCGATAATCGTTTTGCGCAGGCGCTTCAGATTGCCCTCATTGAATTTCAGGATCTTGCGCGAGCCTTCATTGGGGGCATATGACCGGGCCCAACGCATATGACTGACCGCCTTATCGATCAGCGGCACCACTAACGTTGCCGGGGCCCGATCCAGATGCCCGCCGTAGTCCTGCCTCAGTTTCTGCAATTTATGGGCAGCGACCAGACTTTGTTGTTGGTGCAGGTTATACAGCCGGTTTGTGGCCTCGACTTCATTGGCCGACACCGGTCCGGTCCACAAGGCTAATCCAAATGACATTGCCGCCAGCAAAGACAAAACAATCAAGCGCCCAAAAATGCTTCCGGTTCGAAATTGCGTTTTACCAGTCATATTTCATCCGACATTATTTTCTCTAAATTCAGCCCACACCTGCAGGCGAGCCCACGGTTTGATAATAGTATACTAAAACACTTTGGACTGTCTGCAAATTTCCCTCTGAGAAAAACCGCTCTGATCACTGCATATGACTATGCAGAGTATGTGTTCACCAAAGAGGCAGCCAAATGATCATGGATAAATCCAGCCAATACCCGAAAAACATCGCTTCACCTGTAACCATTGATCTGCTGGCAGCCCGAAGTAGCTACCGGGATTTTGGCGCAGCGGAAATATTTGTCGACCGGATCGACACCCAACTCATCGAAGTTTCGCCGGAAACAGCTGCTGCCAAACTGATCGTCGACTTGCTGTTGTTGTTGCCCCGGCTGGCCCCGCTCACCCGCTCACAGATCATCAGGCAGCGCCACCAGATCGTAGAGCCGATCAGATTGTTAATCACCCCACTGATCTCGGGCGAAACGCCCTATCTGGAAGGTACAACAACCCCGGAACAAATGTTCATCAGCATGCTGAACTGGCTGAACAAAAATGGCCACACGCGACGGCCTGAGAATAATAATATGTGCCGGGCGGGGATCGATGGACAAAGCTTTGCCTTTGATAAGGGCGTTCTTGCAGTCTATCTGACACTGGATGTTTTGCTGGACGGGGCAGACCTGCGCCAGGCCCTGAACGGTAGTGTCAAACTGAATATGCCGCAAATGTTCAACTGCCTGTGCCACTTGCTGCTCAGGTTTTCAGTCTGGCAGGAAATCGACAATATGGACATTCTGGATATCGCCGAAGCCCGCAGGAAACTGTTGTCTGACTGTTTGCGTCAACTGCATGACGATCGTGTCACACGCATGGATCCAGATCCCGCCTTGCCTGTCAGCCATAGCCCTGGAAAACCTTTACACTAGAGCGAGTTCGGATCAATCCGAACCGCATCTGTTCATATCTGCCTTGCATTGCAAGAAGTTAAGGACACCCTGTATTTTAAATAGAAGTTAAACCACCCTAATTAACCTGAAAGAATCTTTGCAAGTTATCTGGTATCACGTCCGCAAATCAGCCAACCTGTTAAAAATGAATTGATGGTTTGGGAGGTTGAAGGTGAGTTGGGAGTCAGCAATTGAGGAACTGCGCAGGCGCGAGGGTCTCGCCCGCCGCATGGGCGAACAGGTCAAAGTCGACCGTCATCATAATGCCGGTAAACTTGACGTCCGGCAACGCATCGATGCCTTGCTGGACAAGGGCTCCTTTCACGAAACAGGCTCGATTTCCGGCAAAGCTGAATATGACGAAGATGGTAACCTGGTCGACCTTCGTGCCTCCAATTTCATCATGGGTCGCGGCAAGATCAATGACCGGGTTGTCGTTGTCGCCGGAGACGACTTCACCGTACGTGGTGGTGCCGCTGATGCCTCCATTCGGGAAAAGCCGATCTTCGCCGAACAAATGGCCAATGAATATCGCTTGCCCATCGTGCGTCTGATTGATGGCACCGGCGGTGGTGGTTCCGTAAAATCGCTGGAGATGGACGGCAGAACCTATATCCCTGCCAATCCGGGTTGGGAATGGGTCGTGCGCAATCTGTCGACCGTGCCGGTTGTGGGTCTCGCCCTTGGTTCTGTTGCCGGTCTTGGTGCTGCCCGCGCTGTCACCAGTCATTATTCCCTGATGGTCAAAGGTCTTTCACAGATGTTCGTGGCCGGGCCGGTCGTGGTCGCCAGGGTCAGTGGCCCGATTACCAAGGAAGAACTTGGCGGATCAGAAATTCACACACGCAATGGCGCCATTGATGACGAAGTGACAAGCGAAGCCGAAGCTTTTGAGCGCACCGCCCGGTTCTTGTCCTACCTGCCCTCCTCCGTACACGAGCTGCCACCCCGTGGGCCGGTCACCGATGATGTTAATCGCCGCGAAGAAAGCCTGATTTCAGCGGTACCAGTGAACAAGCGCAAAGTTTACAAGATGCGCAAGATCATCAATAGCGTCGTCGACGAAGACAGCTTCTTTGAAATCGGACGCCAGCATGGCAAATCGGCCATCACCGGCTTCGCCCGGCTTGACGGCTGGCCTGTCGCGATCCTTGCCAATGATCCCTATATCTATGGTGGTTCGTGGACAGCGGACGCCTCCCACAAGGTCACGCGGTTCATCGATCTTGCCAATACCTTTCATTTGCCTGTTGTGCATCTGGTGGATAATCCAGGCTTCCTGATCGGCCTTGAAAGCGAAAAGGCAGGCACTATTCGTCACGGTGCCCACGCACTGGCAGCGTTGTATCAGGCGGATGTGCCCTGGTGCACGGTCATTGTGCGCAAGGCCTTTGGCGTGGCCGGCGCTGGCAACAGCAATCACAGCAAACTCTTTTTCCGTTATGCCTGGCCTTCGGCGGATACCGGCTCTTTGCCCATCGCCGGTGGTCTGGAAGCAGCCTACAAGTCTGATCTGGAAGCCTCGGATGATCCGGACGCCTTGCTGGCTGACATCGAAGAACGGTTAACCCGTGTTTGTTCCCCCTTCCGCACAGCAGAAGCTTTTCGCATTGAGGAAATCATCGACCCCCGTGATACCCGTCCGTTGCTTTGTGAATTTGCCAATCTGGCAGCACCTTTGCGCAAACCAGGACCAGCCACGGCCCCCTACCGTCCCTGATTGCCATCAAATCATCTAATTGAATCCCAATACAGGAGGCCCGCTTGGCCCGCAAAGAAATTAAATCAGAAGTCGCCGGCACCGTCTGGCTGGTCGAAACAGAAGTCGGCGCAAAAGTAGCTGAAGACGATACCTTGATCGTGCTCGAATCCATGAAAATGGAGATTCCGGTTGATGCGCCACAGGCGGGTATCGTTGTGGAAATCCTCGTCGCGAAGGACGATCCGATTGAAGAAGGCCAAGCCGTCGCTATTATCGAAACGATTTAGGTGCTGCGCCTGCGGGCCAATTTTTGCACCAGGTTATCAGCGACACCAGGACGGCTCCAGGGGCAGACGGTTGTGCAGATTGAACAGCCGAGATGTTCATTGAAATAGGGAATGCATTTGTCGAAATCTACCGACCAGCGTTCCACGCCACGCACATGAACCTTGCCAGAGCGTATTGCCCCAGGCACGCAGGCCTTTTCGCAAATTTTGCAATTGGCACAAAAATCATCGACGCCGAATTCATCACTTTTTTGCGCCACCAACGGCATATCTGTCAGCACAGCACTGAGGCGAAAATTAGAGCCCAGGCGGCGGTTGATAATGGAGCCATGCTTGCCTAATTCACCAAAGCCACATTCAAGGGCAGGCGGTATCTGCACAAACTTTGCATGAGTGGGTGAGCCAAAGGGTTCGGCATGATACCCCTGTTCGCGGATCCAGCTGGACAGGGTGCGAGCCGTTTCAAGGACTTTGCCATAGATATTCAATACTTCAGCACCGGCGATCTGGCCCGGTACATTCAGCATTTTTTCAAAATCTTGTTCACCACCGATCATGATCACCCAGGGGTCGGCAGGTGGGTCAAAGCGGTCATAGGTCCAGTCCGGATCAAAGGCCGTGATGCCCACAAGGTCTGCACCCCGATCCAGCGCTGCGGCCTCGACCAACTTTGCCCAGACATCCGGTTCATTTTCGACTGGCGTATCAGCCACATCGGACATAGGCGTATCAAAAATAACCTGTCGCCGTTGCAGGGCATCCAATACATCAACAATCAGGTCCTGGCTGCCAAACCACTTCTGCATTTTTCCGTGGGCGATTGAATCCGGTTCCTGCCAATAGACCGGAGAGGGTCGGCGAAATCCGACTTCACCAACCCCGTTGATATCGTTGCCCGAAACATCCGGCACCAACGCCATCAAATCTTCATTGGGTGTATATTCATGGTCGATATCAGGTGAACGGGTTTTCATGGTGTGTTCGCCTATCTGTTATCCAGAACAAAACTTTATCAAGCAGGCTCCCCAGGTGCAAACGATTGCCTTACATGGCAGCGATGTTAGCCATAACGGCAGTGAACATAGGTTCCAGTTGATCATAATTCCGTTCGATTTCCGGCCAATCATCGGACTTACCCGCCGCCTCAAGCCTGGCACATATATCCGCCAGACCGTCCGCACCAATAGATCGGGAAGCCGATTTCAGCTTATGCCCGGCAGCACCAATCTGGGCCGCGTCTTTTGCCTCATAGGCAGCATCGATTTCACCGACGGTCTCCCCGGCTGGACCAACGTAATCCTGCATGATTTCGCGGATTGTTTCTTCATCATCACCAAAAGTTTCACGCAAAAACTTTGGATCGACGACACCTGAACGAGTGTTTACATCCGCTTGTGCAGAAGGATTACTCTCATCCGTCTTCACCGCCGGGGGCGCCACGCCTGCCTGGGCTGCAGGCATCCACTTGCGCAAGGTGTTTTTCAAATCCACCATGGCCAGGGGCTTGGACAAATAGTCATCCATACCGGCGGCAATACAGCGCTCGGCCTCCCCTTCCAGGGCATTGGCGGTCACGGCAACGATGGGCGCACGGCGATTACCATTTTTTTCGTCCGCGCGGACAGCCGCTGTCAATTCGAAGCCATCCATATAAGGCATGTGGCAATCTGTCAGTAAAAGCGCATATTGCTTGCTGCGCCACGCAGCCAGGGCCAGCTTACCGTCGTCAGCCATCTCGCAAACATAGCCCAGCTTGTTCAACTGCCGACCGATAACCTGGCGGTTGGTCGGATTGTCTTCGGCCAAAAGGATCAGGGTGCCCGCGGCCAGCGCCTGCGCTGTCGTTGGCAATTCAACCTCGGCAATTTGCGTGTCTTCTGCCTCAGGCCTGGCCAGGGGGCTGGCACGTCCTGCTGCCACGGCAACTGCCTTCACAAGCCGGCCGCGATAAAGCGGATGGCCATCCAGATTGACGGTGTTACTGTTTTCAATGCGCGCACTTCTGCGTCGGCCCCGGGCCAACAAAACGCACTTCATACTTGTCGCCGACAAATTCTCTGACAATTTGCCATCCATATTAAGAACCGGATCAACATCCACAACGACGACATCAAAAGGTTTGCCGGAAAAGGTTTTTTGTTCCAGGGCTTCCAAGGCCTGTTGCATGGAAATTGCGACCACACAGTTAGCATTTTCTTTTTCCAGATAGCTACGCATCACCTGCGGCATCATGGAACTGTTGGTTACAAGTAAAATGTCGAGCCCCGAAAGATCTTCCCTGTTCCTGGTACTCTGTTGGTCTGGTTTTTTCAGAGAGACCTCAACACTGAAGGTCGAGCCACTGCCGATCTCACTGTCGACACTGATCTTGCCGCCCATCAAATCGGTAATGTGTCGGCATATGGTCAAGCCCAGACCGGTTCCGCCAAAACGGCGAGTCGTCGAGTTTTCCGCTTGCGAAAAGGCCTCGAACAATCCTTCCAGGGCATCTTTGGAAATACCAATGCCCTGGTCCACGACTGACAATCGAATTGTGACCGCGTTGTCATCTTCAGAAACCCGGTCGGCGCGGACGATAACCTCGCCCTGTTCGGAGAATTTGACCGCATTGCCGGTCAGATTAAAAACAATCTGGCGCAAACGCACGGGATCGCCCAGCAAAGTCGCCGGCAAATCGGGATCAACATAACTGACAATACGAACACCCTTGCGATCAGCACCCGGTGCAATGGTCGCAGAAGCGCCTTCAATGATATCTTCCAGCGCCAGCGGAATGCTTTCAATGGTAAGCTTTCCAGCCTCAATTTTGGAAAAATCAAGGATGTCATTGATAATCGTCAGCAGACTGTTACCTGAATCGCGAATGGTATCCAGAATTTGGGTTTGGTCATCATCCAGTGTGGTTTGAGAAAGCAGATCAGCCATCCCCAGAACACCGTTCATGGGGGTGCGAATTTCGTGGCTCATGGAGGCCAGAAAGTTTGCTTTTGCATCTGATGCTGCTTCAGCGGCATCAAGGGCGCGTCTTAACTCCTGCTCCGCCGCCTTGCGTTCGGTAATATCAGTGTAGGTGCTGACAAAACCGCCACCCGGTATCGGTCCGCCCCGGACTTCGATGTAATTGCCATCCGGTCTTTGCCGTTCAAAAGCATGAGGTTCGAACAGTCGGGCACGTGCTATTTGTTTGCTAACATCATATTCCGGTGAACCTTTGTCAAATTCGTGATGTTCGACATCATATTTCATGAAATCTTCAAAATCGGTGCCGACCCGGGCCAGTTCTTTCGGGTAACCTCTGATTTCAAGAAAATGGTCATTCCAGACCTGAAGCTTCAGATCATCACTAAAAGCGACAATCCCTTGTGCCATGGACCCCATGACTGCATGCAACATTCTTGTTTGCTCTTCCAGATCCGTTTCTGCCAATTTCAAATCTGTAACATCCGTGCGAATTGTAACCACACCACCATCCGCAAGAGGATAGTTGTTGTCCATCAACCAACGGCCATTCACATCATGAACCGCCCCCTGGTCCCGCGCGCGCAAACGCAAAAGGCGCTCTTTCACCCATTCGTCAATGGTTTCGCCGGTCTTCTCATGGGCATTAGTCCGCTGGCATCCCTCACGCAGGATTTCTTCATAATTCCGACCGGGAAACAGAAGTTCAGATACGGCCGAATACATTTGCGCGTAACGTTGGTTATGAATGACGAGACATTCGTCGCTGTCATACATGGCAAATCCAACCTCCAGCGCCTCAATGGCATCCCGTAATCTGCCGCGTTCACGTTCAACCGCATCGCGCGACTGCTTGATTTCGGCTTCCCACTCAGAGCGATAGGTAATGTCATGGAAGATGGCAATCACTGATCCGTCAGAGGCGCGTTTACGGATAACCTCAAATACCTGCTCACCGAACCGCTCCTCTACTGAATCCGTTTCCAATGTTCGATAAAACTCAAGACGATTGGCGACCAGCTGTTTGATGTCGATGTCAACGTCACCGTAGTCACCCCGTTCGGCGCGATAGATTAAATGGTCATGCATGGAAGCGCCGGGTGCGGACAGCCGGGCAGGTAAATCGGCAAGAACCCGAAGGCGTTCACTGAAAGCAACAAACTTCATATTCGGATCAAGAATGAAGAAGCCGTCTCCGGTTGAATCAAGCGCCTTGGTCAGGTACTCCCCGACAGCACTAACGCTGTTGTTACCGCCGCTCTTGTCTGTCCCAAACCTGATCAACAAATAGATAATCAGGAGGGATAATCCGGCGCTCAGAGCCAGAATAATATGGCGGAACCAATCCGTTTCAGGCGCACCAGAACGGTCAAATGATCCCGTTATTGACCATAAAACGAGTGTCAGGCCAAAGACCAAAAGTCCGACTGCAATTGATCCCCACTTTGGCATTCATTGGCCTTTTTCTTTTTTCCAATACCGCATCACCTCGCGATTATACTACTACAAGTAGGCTTTACGGCAAAACCTATCCGCCCTAGCCATCAGCATTAATTTTTCCGATCAACTCACCCAACACCTCAACGGCCTTGTCATTTTCAACCTGGCAGGTGCCTGCTGCCTTGTGGCCACCGCCGCCATAAGTCAGGCAAAGTTCACCCACATCTGTTTCGGAAGAGCGATCCAGGATGGATTTGCCTATCGCGTATACTGTGTTCTGCTGTTTCAGCCCCCACAGCGCGTGAATGGAAATATTGCAATCCGGATAAACAGCGTAAATCACAAACCGGTTTCCGGCATAGATGACTTCTTCGTCACGCAAGTCCAGGACAACCAGATTGCCGTGCACTGTACCGCATCGGTCCAACTGATCCTTGAATAATTCATCATGTTCCATGTAAAGATCAACGCGTTCCTTTACATCCGGCAAATCCAGAATCTGTGCAATTGTGTGTTCCCGGCAATAGTCAATTAATTCCATCATCAGGTCATAGTTCGATACCCGGAATTCCCGGAAGCGCCCCAGGCCGGTGCGCGAATCCATCAGGAAGTTCAACAGGTCCCAATCGTTGGGATTCAATATTTCACGTTTGTTGAACTGCGCGGCATCGCCCTTGTCTACGGCCGCCATCAAATCAACGTCGACCGAAGCAAAGCCATCCTTGCCGCCATAATGGTCATAGACCACCCGGGCCGCAGAGGCTGCATCAGGATCAATAATATGATTTTCGGGCAGGGCCCCGCCACCCCTTGTGACTTCACTTGAATGGTGATCAAAGGCCAGGTGACAACCAGCGACATAGGGCAGGTTAGTCGTAATATCGTTGTCGGTAATTTCGATCTTGCCATCCTGCATGTCCTTTGGATGGACAAACTTGATCTCGTCAATCAGGCCTTTTTCTTTCAGCAAAACGGCACAGACCAAGCCATCAAAATCACTACGGGTAACAAGGCGAAATTTGTTCTCGGACAAGGTAACCTCCCAATCATTTTCTTAAAAGATATCCAGCACTTGGTGGCCGGTTTTCAAAACTATACTAAGGCTATTTGCACAGGAGAATCCAGATGCCGATGCACCTTTGATTTTATGAGTTTTTGTCAGCAAAGGCTCATCCGGTTTAAACGAAATTGCTGCTGCCTCGATTATTAACGCCCACCCTGATTTATATGAAACGCAAGGTTTCCGACAAAGCAGGAATCGCACTAATATTTTGGCAGCGGGTCCAGACTTGTGGTGGGGTTTGTGGTCCGGGGGCCGCCTCCGGCGTTTGCCAGAAATTCATGATTTCCTCTGATCTTTGGACCATAAAAACATTTTCTCCGGCACCTTTATCTGAAGCAGGAATTTTGTAGCGAAAAGCATGGCGATCATAGCTACCGGTCATTGACGTACCACCTGGCGTCACAATTTGTGGCCCATTAATCTTCAAATGTCGGCCAGCATTACACCAGTCACCGTCGATGGCATCGGCAAATGCGGGACTGGAAAATCCGGCCAGTAACAATATGAAAACAAGAAACTTCACAGCGACATGGCTCATTTTCAAGACCTTTCTGCCCATCGACATCATTGTTTGACCGACTATGTCACATTTATGTCTTGCAGGTCTTTTGACAAGTTCGTTACTGAAAGCCGATTGCCGCCGTCAAAGACCGGGGATCAATCCGAAGTCGCGGATTGCTGACCCTGAACGGTGAAGAAAGAGGCCGATTTTGGTTGCGCGGGCAATTCTACTTCCAGCGGGATCATGCGGGCGACCGGACTGGCCACGCCGTTTACAATCAGACCCTCAAAGCGCGACGGCATGGGGTTCCGCGCAATCGGCACCGCATCCGCCGCCGAGTAAACACAGATATAAAGGGTTCTGGAGCGGGCAGATTTGTTGGCTCGGGAACTGTGCTGCAATCGGGTATGCATCAGGCAGACGCTGCCTGCCTTGCCCATGACAGGTACTTCCTGCCGCGCCAGTTCTCTGGTTGTTTCTTCGTCAACCGTGCCGGTAAAAACACCGTCCTGAAACAAGGAATTCACGGCCCCGCGATGGGTGCCGGGTGCAACAAGCAGACAACCATTTTCCTCAGTGACATCGTCCAGCATCAGCAGCGCTGTAACAACATCATCGTTCGTATGCGGCGTATAGGGAAAATCCTGATGCCAGTGAACAACCGTATTGTTACCGGGCAATTTCGAGTTAATCTTGCAATGATGATACTTGATGTTGGGGCCAATGAGATCAGCCACCATCCCGACAACAGCCGACCCGCGCATGACTTCCATGTAAGTGTCGGATATCTCTGACGGGTTATTGACCCGTCGCAAGGCCGGGTTCCCGGATGTATGTTCAGCGCCGATGTCGAACCGTGGCCGGTTATCTACGGTTGGCGTTCCCCACGGTTCAGTATGGCCGCGACTTTCAGCCACCCAGTCAGTGAACTCACCCTGCAGCCGCTTCAGTTCTTCGTCTGTTACGGCATTTTCAACGGTTACATAGCCTTCTTGCCAGAAGGTAGCGATATCCGCATCAGAAAGTATGTTGGTTTTGCTATTCATAAGCTGACAGTAAATCTATTTACGCGACCAATGCAAATAACACTCTTTTCCTTCACAGCGGCCAATACTCATCAGCTCTCGGCCTTTTTGCGCTGGACCGTGCGTTCTGGTGGGAATGACAACAAGACTGTTGTTCCAAGGCCCACCTGGCTTTCAAGGGTCAGGGTACCACCGTGCATTTCCATAAACCGCCTCGCCAGAGGCAACCCAAGGCCCGTACCTTCGTGAGAAACTTCCGAGCTTTCCCGCACCTGGCCAAAGGGTTCAAAAACCCGATCCAGATCCTTGACATCGATGCCCGGTCCGTTGTCACGAATTGAAATTGTCAGCCCCATATCTTCTTGAAGTTTTGTCGATATGGAAATGCGACCGTTTTCTTCCGTAAATTTAACGGCATTGCCCAAGAGATTGATCAGAATTTGTTTCAGGATGCGTTCATCGGCATGTATTTCTGCCACATCCGGATCAAGTTGAACGTCGGGATAGATATATTTCCCGCGGGCCTTTCCACCGATCAGTCGCAAGCATGCACTGATTGTACCTTCAACATTGACGATACTCTCGTCCAGTTCAAATTCGCCTGCTTCAACCTTTGAGACATCCAGAATATCTGTAATCAGGGACAAAAGATGGCCACTTGCAGCGTTGATATCGCTGGCATAGTCGACATATCTTTGATTGTTTAGTTTACCAAACATCTCGTCTTTTAATATCTGGGAAAATCCGTTGATGGCGTTCAGGGGCGTACGAAGTTCGTGGCTCATATTTGCCAGAAACTCGGTTTTCGCAAAACTGGCGTGCTCCGCCCGTTCCTTTTCTGCTTGCAAGGACATGGTGCGTTCCAGAACCCGTGACTCCAGGGTGCGGTTTAACTGTTTGAGTTCCTCGCGCGCCTGATAGATCAAGGTAATATCAGAACCTGTGCCCCGGTAGCCAAGAAACTTGCCGTGAACATCGAAGGAAGGAACGCCATTGACTGAAAGCCATCTTGGCCTCCCGTCCCGCCCCATAACTTCATACTCGAAATCGCGAAATGGTTGATGCAGTTCCAGTCTTTGTTGATGACGCTGCCATTGCCGTTCACTGCCCGTTGGGTTGAAATATTCGACGTCCAAACGTGTTTTACCGATGATGTCCTCAGGCTCTATCTGCACGATTTCAAAAAATCGTTTGCTGATTCGACTAAACTTGTATGCGTCGTCATATTCCCAAAACCAGTCAGCCGCAGATTCCGCAAATTTCACGAGTTCTTCTTCGCTGTGTTTCAGGGCATTCACCGCCTCTTCACGTTCCTGCATGATGCGGGCCAAAACGTCGCGGCTTGTTTTCATCTGATCACTCAGCCCCTCCCGTTCCAGCCGGGTTTGCCGGCCAGCAGCGTGAAACAGCCAAATCCCCATGCCAAGTGCCGCCGTCATGATCGCAAGGGCAAACCTGGTCAAAAATTCGAAGCGAGACCAGTTTTTCTGGTTATTGCCAACAGCAATCTTATCGGCAATGCTCCGACGCTCAATCAACTGTCGGACCATCGTCAACGCAGCAACCATTCCTGGCGTCAGTTGATCAAGGTCTGCCTGGCCAGGTTGATCAAACAAGGAAATTTTCTGACTTGTAATTTCTATCTGCCTGGTGATTTTCCGTACTTCGCCAATATTCAGTTCCGGATATTGTTCATTCAAACGTATCAGGTCGCGCAAACGCCCCAGCAGTTTTCCACGCACCTGGTCCAGTTTTCGCCTTTGCTCAAGATCGTTTAATTTAATGAAGTCGCCGACCTGACGATTGAAATTCTCAACGTCAAATACCAGAAAACTGAGATCGGCTGCCGCGATTTGACGCTGCGGGGCCAGATCTTGCCTGATTTCAGACTTCGAATATTCAGCATAAGTCCATGTCGCCGTACCCGCCAGAAAAGCAGATACGACAATCAGGATCATCACCCCTGATTTCGTGAACCTGCTTTCATCGAACAGCGTCATTTCTGCTCCTTGAACTTGCAATCAACTAACTAGAGCGATTCCGTTTAAGCAGGAATCGCCCTGGTCTGAACCTGATCTGAACCCGGTCCGAACCTGATCAGACAAAGTATGAGCCCTTGAAGCAATATACCAAACTTTACAAAACTTAAAACCTCAAGAGGTTCAAGCACACTTGGCGAAAGCCATTATTTCACATATTGCACTGCCCCGGGATTATTTGTTTGCGCTGCCTGGCACACATCTAGTCGTCCCACGGTGCCAACGTCTGGTCATTACCTGCAATTAAGATAGTCTGACGCCATGAAAAATTCCAAACCACCTCGCCGCCCGACATTGTGACAAATCGCCAGACTTTTTCAGTCGCTGTTGGCGGCATGATCGCCATGGCTGCGGCCATGGGAATTGGCCGCTTTGTATATACCCCGATCCTGCCCTTCATGGAATCGGCTCTGGCCTTGTCAAAATCTGATGCTGGACTAATCGCTACGGCAAATTTCGCCGGGTATCTCACCGGTGCCCTTTTGGCATCTTCGCCAGTATTGAAAGGCAGCCGTCGTCTGTGGTGTATTGGCATGTTGGCCGTCAGTGCAGTACCGACCGGTATGATGGCGGCAACAGTTTCCATCGAATTCTTTATGGCGTTGCGATTTGCTGGCGGGTTTGCCAGCGCATTTGTTCTTGTTTTTGGTTCTGCTCTGGTACTGGAAACCCTGGCCCGACAACACAGAGCAGATTTATCTGCTTTGCATTTTGGTGGTGTCGGTATTGGCATCGCCTTTTCAGCCGTCCTGGTGGCCCAAATTGACGGACTGGGATTTGACTGGCGTGCCCAGTGGCTTGCCTGCGCCTTTGTGACATTGGTGGCCGCAATTGCTGTCATGTTTTTGATCAAGCCCGAAATGGATGTTGCTTCCCCCGCCGCGAACAAAGTTGATATTATCCCGGCCCAGGATCAGTCCGCGCCACGTTTGTGGCCCCTGGTGCTGGCCTACGGCTTGTTTGGTTTTGGTTACGTGATCACGGCAACGTTCATTTCAACCATGGTCAGGACACAAACAGAAATCCAGTTCCTGGAGCCATATATCTGGTTGATTGTCGGGCTGGCAGGCGTGCCGTCCGTTTTTATCTGGACAATCGTTGCCAGGCGCTTTGGCACGTCCCAGGGTTTTGCCATGGCCTGCCTGGTCGAAGCCATTGCTGTGGCGCTGAGTGTGCTGGCATCGGGACCTGTGGCCATGGTTACAGCGGCAATTTTTCTGGGTGGAACCTTTATGGGAATCACAGCCCTTGGTTTGATGCGGGCACGTGAGATCAATACCGGAGATTCACGCCGCATGCTGGGGCTGATGACCGCCGCGTTCGGGGTTGGCCAGATGATCGGCCCCAGCTTTGCCGGATACGCCTGGCAGTTTGGCAACAGCTTCCTGTTCCCATCAATGACGGCGGCACTCGGTCTTGCCATCGCAGCCGCCCTGACCATCAAGCCGATAAAACCAGGTCGCCCGGCATAAGCGATTCCGGATTAGATGGAAACGTTCTGGAATTTAGCCTGTCGGGGAGAGGACGTGAATAATACGATCCGCGATCATTTCTTTTGAGCGCGCACCATAGTCTTTCATATGCGGCGAAACGGCATGGGCCATCAGTGCAGCAAGACTTTCCCATTTTTCGATGACGACAAATGTGTCTTCGCCAAAGGCGGTCTGAAATGGCCCGACATCCGCGGTGTCGATAGTTGCACCATATTCAATACAGCCATCTTCGGCATGAACTGCGGGTACATTTGCGTTGAACATTTCCAGCAAAGCAGTCCGCTGGCCGGGTTTCGCCGTGATAACAGCCACAACATTGACCATTTCCATTTATTATCTCTCCTGAGTGTCAGATTTTACTGTTTCTGTGATATTTGATCCGCAACATCAGTTCCGGGCCAAGCGACAAGCGCCTATACTAGAGTGAAACTGTATGTGACGGAAACTCTCAATCAATGAAAATTTGCCCTGCGAGCCCCAAAAAACATATTATTAACAAGTCCCTGTCACATTGCAGAAACAATTCTCCCTTAAGTTCATCGCCTTTAGTTGTTTAAAAAAATTTGTGAAAGCCAGTCTAAATGAATCCTCTGCAAATCCAGCTCGTCCAGGACTCTTTCAAAGCCGTTATCCCGATACAGGCCCAGGCCGCTGATCTGTTTTATGACCGGTTGTTTGAGCTGGACCCTTCCCTGCGCGGGATGTTCAAGGGCGACATCGTTGAACAGGGTCGCAAGTTGATGAAGGCTCTGGCCACGGTGGTCAGAGGACTGAACACAACATCCAGTATTGTGCCGACTATTCGAGACCTGGGTGCGCGTCATCTCGATTTTGGTGTGACGGACGACCAATATGATACGGTGGGTGCCGCCCTGATCTGGACCCTGGAGCAAGGTTTGGGCGAGGCATTCACGACAGATGTCATGAATGCCTGGATTGAAGCCTATACCCTGATTTCCAACACCATGATCGAGGGGGCCAATGCAAGCAGAAAATCGGCGCCCCCTGCCCCATCCAGAGTTCCCCCGCCTGCAACAATGCATACACCGGAACCTGAGGTATCAACCGCGAACGATGCCATGAAAGAAAAACTTCTGGAAGAGATCAAGGATTTACGGAACGAGATCGAGCGGGTCGGTAACGTTGCCGGGGAAATTGGCGATATCGCAAAGCAAACCAATCTTTTGGCCTTGAACGCCACCATTGAGGCTGCCCGCGCGGGCGAACAGGGCAAGGGTTTCGCCGTTGTCGCGGGTGAGGTAAAAGTGCTGTCAGGTCAGACTGCCGAGGCAACAAAGGAAATTTCTGAAGTCGTGACGCGCTTGAGAAAACGGGCTGATACAATTGCCGAATTGTTTTAGCCCCCTGGCATTTGCCTCATTTCATCGCCCGGAAACAAACCAGATAAGAAATAAACCGGATATTATGACAACAACAGAGTAGTAAGCCCATGACTTCACAAAATTCTGACTCGACAAAAACCTTTGATTTGGCGAGCGCCAACAAGGAGCTTCTTCATGAAAATCTGGAAGAAGCATTGGATCAGACACGAGCACTTGACGGCATTCTGGATGATATTGATGCCGGTCGAAAATTTTCCGGTGATCTGGTTTTTGCTATTTCCGGTCTGAACGGTCTGTTGAACCGCATCGCTGTAACTGATGGCTATCAGGTTCTCGGGATCATCAGCCATCGCCTTGATGATTATTTCAGTTCCATCAAAGATCTACCAGCGAACGTTATGGCTGACCTGAGGAAGTTTGTTGAAGTCCTGGAAGACCTGCTGGACAGTCCCGAAACAATTCCAGGCGACGCATCAGAGATTGTTCGCATGCTGCCAGCCAAAGGTGGCTTCGACGGAAACGACATCGAAGTTCGCAGTATTGAAGTCATGCTGGTTATGCTGCCAGGCACGGCCACACGATTTGTGGAGCGGGAATTGCAGCAATGCGGCTATCGGGTCACGCGGGTGTCCAGTGTCTTTGAAGCGTTACCAACGATCGTCCGCACCAAACCTGATCTCGTTGTTATCTCCGGCGTCATGCAGGAACTGAACGGCATCGACCTTGCCATCGGTCTGTCGGCCATGCCTGCGACACGCAACGTGCCCATCGCCCTGATTACAGCCTTGGGAGAAGACGACAGTTATCTCAGTCTGCTGCCAGAAAATGTCCCGGTCATTCACAAGGGCGATCCTTCGCAGATGACCTCTTCAAAGCCCTGGACGATATGTTCCTGATTTAGAAAAACCTGTTTTGTTGCGATGTCGCCGTGCTCGCGCTTGACACACCGGTGTCCGGTTTAATTGTCAGCCTGCAAGAAGATGTGGTTGTGCTTGTTTCCAACCGACACTAACAATTTACGACTGGAATCTGCCAACAACAACTCCGTCACCCCGTACCTGGTACGGGGTCTACGCCTACAAAGTAAAGGTATCCCTCTTGGTGTAAGCACGGATGCCGGATCAAGTCCGGCATCACGGCGTGTATAGGTGCCAGAATTACCTAAATAGCCAGGTATTCGTGGCGTAGTTCCTTGTTGTCCAGCACTTCAGCCGCTGTGCCATCGAAGGCAACCTGGCCCATATCTAGGATGATGGCGCGGTCGGCCAGATGCAGGGCGGCGATGGCATTTTGTTCGACAATGATTGTCGTCATGCCATGCTCCTTGATCTCTTCAAGGGTTCGCTCAATTTCCTGTACAATGACCGGTGCCAGCCCTTCATAAGGCTCATCCAGCAACAACAGCTTCACATCGCGGGCAAGGGCGCGGGCCACGGCCAGCATCTGTTGCTCGCCGCCTGAAAGCGTGATGCCTTCCTGTGTGCGACGTTCAGCCAGGCGGGGGAACAATTCAAACAGGCGTTCCTTGGACCAACCTTTCGGTGGCGCGATTTGTGCGATATCGATATTTTCTTCCACTGTCAGACCCGGAATGATACGCCGGTCTTCGGGCACCAGGCCAACGCCATTGCGGGCGGCCTGATGGACTTTCATGTCATGCAGCGGTTGGTGATCAAGCCAGATCTCACCGTGCTTCAGGGCAGGATCATCCAGCCGGGCAATGGCCCGCAGGGTTGACGTTTTGCCCGCCCCGTTGCGTCCCAGCAAGGCAACGATTTCGCCTTCACGCACATCAAAGCTGACACCCTGAACAATGTAACTTTCACCGTAATAGGCATGCATGTCCCAGACGGACAGAAAGGCCGGTTGTGTGCCCTTGGCGGGAATCGGCCTCACGCCGGGGGCTGCACCCTTGAATTGAGCGTCACCCAGCAACGAGCCCGGATCATCTTCTTCACTGACACTCAGTGTATGTATTTCAGCCGAGGTCATAGATGTGCTCCTCCAAGATAGGCTTCCTGCACTTTGGCATTGCCTTTAATTTCTTCCGGCAGACCTTCAACAATGGGCGTACCTTGCGCCATTACCGTGATCTTGTCAGCAAGAGAAAATACCACGTGCATGTCGTGCTCAATAACGACCATTGTTATGCCCTGCGCCGCAATGCCTTTCAGCAAATCAACGGTTGCGTTTGTATCCGCCCGGGCCATGCCTGCTGTGGGTTCGTCCAGCAGCAACAATTTCGGCTCTTGCACAAGACACATGGCCAGTTCCAGCCGCCGCTTGTCGCCCCGTGACAGCGTTGCCGCTGTAATCTTCAGTTTATCACCAATGCCCAAATCCGACAGCATGGACACGGCCTTGTCCCTGATATCACCTTCGCGTCGTAAATCCGGCCATGCGTTCAGGGTAAAAGCACCATCCCTTTTGGCAAAAGCCGGGATCATGACATTTTCCAGCAGGGTCAGGTCACCAAAGATCTCTGGTGTCTGAAATACCCGGCTGACCCCGGCCTGATTAATCTCGTGCGGCGAAATGCCCAACAAGGATGTGCCATCAAACATGACCGTGCCGGTATCCGGCTTGAGCCGCCCGACAAAGCAGTTCAACAAAGTCGATTTCCCGGCACCGTTGGGTCCGATAATGGCGTGCACGGTTGATTGTTCAATATCCAGATTGACATCCGCCAGAGCGGCCAGTCCACCGAAGCGTTTGTTAACATTCTTGACCTGTAAGATACCCATGATACGCCCCTATTCCGCCGGTGTGGCGAATTTGGCCGCCGCATCTTTTTTGCCATCACCACCGCCACCGCGGCGGAACAATTTTCCGATCCTGCTTAGACCTTCCATCAACCCGCCCGGCAGGAAGACAACAATGATCACAAACAGCGCACCCAGTGTCAGGTGCCAGCCTTCGCCCACGAACAAACCAGCGACCGCAGTGGCCGCATGTTGCAGAGGTTCAGGCATGAAGCTGAAAAAGCCCATGAGGATATTGTCGTTCAGCGAGGAAAAGATATTTTCAAAATATTTGATGGTGACCGCGCCCAGCACCGGACCGATCAAGGTACCCGCGCCGCCAAGGATCGTCATCAATACGACTTCGCCACCAACTGTCCACTGCATGCGCTCGGCACCTGCCAGAGGATCAGTCACTGCCATCAAACCGCCAGCCAAACCTGCGAACATGCCGGAAATGACAAAGGCCGCCAGAGTATAAGGTCGAGTGTTGAGACCGGTATAGCTCATGCGTTCCTGGTTTGATTTCACTGCCCGCAACATAACGCCAAAGGGCGAACGGAAGATACGCAGGGAGACATAGAAACAGATGATCAATATCACGGCACAGAAATAGAACCCGGAGAAACCTGACATGGACAGGCCGAAAAAGGTCGTCGACGGCAAACTGGTCTCAACTGAACTGGTTAAAAAATTGTCCAGATATCTTGGATCATGCAGCCTCAGTTGCAGACCCGTTTCACCGTTGGTGATCGGCGTCAGAACTGAATAGGCCAGGTTGTAGGCCATCTGCGCGAAAGCCAGTGTCAGGATCGAAAAATAAATGCCCGAGCGACGCAAGCTGACAACGCCGATCAACAAGGCAAACAGGCCACCCATAAGGGTCGACAGAAAGATCGCTGGCACCACATTCATGGTCAACAGTTTAAAGGTCCAGACCGCTGTGTATGAGCCGACACCCAGGAAGGCAGCATGGCCAAATGACAGATAACCGGTGAGGCCAAAAAGGATGTTAAAGCCAATGGCAAAAATGCCAAAGATGGCAAATTTTTGCAAAAGGTCAGGGTAACCTGCACCGAGGGGATTCATAATTATCGGAGCCAGCAAGACGACGACGATGAAACCCAAAAATAATGGCAGGTCACGTTTGTTGATCAAATTATGCATCATGGTCTAGCTTTCCATCACGCCTTTGCGACCCATCAACCCACGGGGGCGAACAAGCAGCGTGACGACGGCAACAAGGTAAATAATGATCTGATCAATACCCGGGAAAATGTTTTTAACCTCATTCAACGAGGCAAAGGATTGCAGGATGCCTAGCAGGAACCCGGCTAAAATCGCCCCTGGTAAACTGCCCATGCCGCCAACGACAACCACCACAAAAGACAGCACGAGGAAGTCCATGCCCATATGATAATCTGGCGACAGGATCGGCGTGTACATCACCCCGGCCATGCCAGCGACAATGGCCGCGAGGCCAAAGACAATCGTAAAGCGACGGTCTATATCGATGCCCATCAAGCCAACCGTTTCCCGGTCCGCCATGCCGGCACGGACGACCATACCAAAGGTGGTAAACTGCAAGAAGCAAAAGACAGCGGCAATAACGAAGGCGGAAAAAGCCAGGTAAACCATGCGCCACCAAGGGTAGACAACCGACCCGGCCTTGAGACCAAGCCAGGATCCCACATCGGCGGAACCAGCAAAAATTTCAGGAGCCGGTTGCGGAATTGGGTTGGCACCAAAAATGGCTTTAATAATTTCCTGCATGACAATGGCCAGGCCAAAAGTCACCAGAATCTGATCAGCGTGGGGGCGTTTGTAAAAATGTTTAATCAGGCCGCGTTCAATCACCACGCCAATAAGCAGCATGATTGGTATGGCGAGGAGAATGGACACCGGTACAGAATATTCCAGCAGCACCGCGCCAAAGTCACCGAACCAGGCTTCGACGTAGGGCGTCTTGATTTCCAGCGGTGTGCCCCAGGCCGTTTTTTTGGTCGGGTCCAGCGCGATCATTTGCATGCTGAGGACCGATTTCACGGTCACAGCACAAAAAGCACCCAGCATGAACAAAGCACCATGGGCAAAGTTCACAATACCCAACGTGCCAAATGTCAGCGTCAGACCGAGGGCGATCAGGGCATAAGCCCCGCCCTTGTCCAGTCCGTTCAACAATTGCAGCAGAATAACGTCCACAGCGGGCCCCTTGTGCTTAATAAATGGTACTTCGGTAATGTCTCGGTCAGGAAATTTCTTCCTGCATATACAGGTAATCAGTGATCAAGGATATCTAATTGCCTGAACAAAAGAACCGGCCGCCCGGATGACCCGAGCGACCGGCACTTGTTGCTTCTTACGCTTTACCTGCGTTACAGGCGCCGAGGTTACCGCCAAAGATTTTGGGGTCATACTCAACCTGGCTACGCGGGGTGACTTCCACAACTTCGAGAATATCGAACTGTGAAGTCGGGTTTTCGTTACCCTTCACAACCAGTACATCCTTGAAGCACTGGTGATCGTCGGCACGATATTCGGTTGCACCGTTACCGGCACCATCGAACTTGTGGCCTTCCAGGGCTTCAACAACACCACATGGGTTGAAGGTACCGGCGCGCTCGCAGGCATCCGCATACATGATGGTCTGTACATAACATGTGTGTGCAGCCTGTGATGGCGGGAAGCCATATTCCTGACCGAAGGACTTAACAAAGGCTTTTGAGCCTGCGTCCTGCAGCGACCAGTGCCAGTTTGTTGAACCAAAGATGCCCTTAACGTTCTTGCCGGCACCTTGAGCCATCAGACGAGAATACAACGGCACAACAATGGTGAAGTCCTTGCCGTTCACAACCTTGTCACGCAGGCCAAACTGAACGGCCTGTGTCAGGGAGTTGATCATATCCTTGCCATAGTGGTTCAGGATCAACACATCAGCGCCCGAGTTCAACACAGGTGTGATGTACTGCGAGAAATCACCGGCACCCAAAGGTGTGCGCACAGCGTTAACCGTGTTCCAGCCAATGGCTTCCGTGGAGTTCTTGATTGATTCTTCCTGTGTCCAGCCCCAGGTGTAATCAGCTGTCAGGTGATAAGCGTTACGGTCAGCGCCATAGTTCTTTTTCAGCACAGGGGCCAGAGCCGCACCAGACATATAGGCGTTGAAGAAGTGACGGAAACCGTTGCGCTTCTTGTCCTTGCCTGTGGTGTCGTTGGAGTGGGTCAAACCAGCCATGAAGATAACGCCAGCTTCCTGACACAGACCTTGTGTGGCGATAGCAACACCAGAGGATGAACCACCGGTAATCATCAGGGCACCATCTTTTTCGATCATGCGCTTGGCAGAAGCACGGGCAGCATCAGACTTGGTCTGGGTGTCACCTGTTACGTAGGCTACTTTCTTGCCGAGGATACCGTTCCCTTTAAGGGACAATGGCTTGATGGTGTTCAGCATGCCGCCGTCACCTTCGCCATTCAGATGTTTTACGGCAAGTTTGTAGGCGCGCAACTCATCGCCGCCTTCATCAGCATAAGCGCCTGTTTGCGGCACGTTGAAACCAAGGGTCACCGAGCCACCGGTCGGGGCGTTGGTAAAGTTGGCTGCATAGGCTTTGCTGTGGAAAAATGTTGGCATGGCCAGACCGGCTGCTGCCGCTGTAGTGCCCTTCAAAACTGTACGACGATTGACTGATAGTTTCTTCATCAAGAAGTCTCCCATATGATTTTTTGTCTGAAGCGCTCCCGACCGTGTGTCGGTAATAAATTCTCAAATTGCCTCCAGCCCTGCATCCTCTGTAAATTTTCTCTGTCACCTTTTCAATAATTACTTGAAAATGCTGATGTTTCTTGTCAATAATTGGATTGAAAATTATACAGTTTTGTAAATTTCTCGTTTCCCCCTGAATTTCCCGGTATTTTCCCGTATTTGCAGGACGTTGTTCATGGCCCGTATCCCCCTTGGCCCCAAGATCAGATCCCGGCGCAAAGACCAGGGGTTGACCCAGGCAGCGCTGGCCAGCGCAATCGGTATATCTGCGTCTTACATGAATTTGATTGAGCAAGACAAACGCCAGATCGGTGGTGCCTTGCTTAATCGTATCGCCGAAAAGCTGGTCAGTTCACCGGAAGATTTGACTGGGGAAGCCGAACGCCACGTGATCGATGATCTGGAAGAATTGATCGCCGATCCCCTGCTTCGTCCCCTGATGATTGATCCTCGATCTGCCGCTGATCTGGCAGCAAAAAACCCTGAGTGGGCCCGGGCTCTGGTGACGCTCTACCGGGCCTGGCTGGATCAGTCCCGATCTGTGATGGCCCTGACAGATCGCTTGCAACAGGATCCCTTTCTGGCAGAGAGCATTCACGCCATGCTCAGCCACGTCACTGCCATTCGTTCAACATCTGAAATTCTCGATCAGGAAAAAGACCTTCCCGCCGAACAAGCAGCCCGTTTTCACAGCATCCTGTCCAGCGAAAGTGAAAAACTGTCTGACGTCAGTATGACGCTGAATACCTGGTTCGATGCCAGCAACATCAACACCCGGTCTGAAACGCCTGCGGAAGAAGTCGAAGACCTGTTCTCATCGCACAACAATTATTTTGCAGAACTGGAAACAGCGGCGACATCCCTCGCTGAAAAAATTACCCGCGGGGATCGAGTGCTGGAAGGTGATATGTCCGACTATGCCCGGCATAAACTGGGTGTGTTGATCCATCATGAAGCTGAACTCCCGGCGGCAGTAGAGCGGCTGGGGAAACTATCGGCCTGGGACCCGGAAACCAGAACCCTGACTTTGTTGAGCACCGCCGCCCCGGCAAACCGGCGCTTTCTGGTGGCCCGTCTGATCGTCGAGCTCAGTTTGCACGACTTGATCGATGATTTGGTGCGCCCGGAACCTGTTTTGTCATCAGATGCCTCCCGCGAGCGGGCTGGACACGCGCTCTCCGCTTATGCCGCAAGTGCCATGTTGTTACCCTATGACAGTTTCCTCGAGACCGCCCGGCAAGTACGCTTCGATATTGATGCCCTGTGCCAGCAATTTTCCGTCAGCTATGAACAGGTCTGCCAACGCCTGGTCGCCCTGCGTCGCGCGGGCGATGAAGGCGTGCCTTTCGCCCTGATGCAAACCGATCCGTCCGGGTCAACAACAAAACGCTTCCCGTTACCGCAACTTCCCCTGCCCCGGCATGGCAGCGCCTGCCCCCTTTGGGCGATCTACAGCGCTTTTCAGACACCTGGCAGAACCGTGCGCCAGATCGTGCGCTTCCCGGACCGGAGTCGGTTCGTATTTGTAGCCCGCAGCATCGGCAAACTGTCGATGACATTTCACGAACCGGAATTCATGCACTCAATGATGCTGGCCTATGATGTGCTGTATGCGGATGAGGTTGTTTACTCGGATGGCCTTGATCTGACCCATGCAGATAATGTCACTGACGTCGGCCCCAATTGCCGCTTATGTCCGCGTGAAGATTGTCAGTTCCGCCAGGTTGACCCGATCCTCGAACGTCAAGTGGAATAGTCAGCCCGGATTGATAGCCGGGGTTATTTCTACTAACATCTAACCACAGACGATCTCTCGCGACGATTTTTAGCACGCATTTTTTACTGTCGACAGGTATGAATATTGTGAGCAACAGCGAAGGCGCAGGCAAGGGAACCAGCATACTGATTGCTGAGGACGAGCCCAATATTGTGGAATCGCTGTCCTTTTTGCTGGAGCGTGAAGGCTATGCCGTCAGTGCTGTCAGTGATGGAGATACGGCCCTGCGCATCCTGCAACAAGCACCACCCGGCCTGTTGATCCTTGACGTTATGCTGCCGGGTCGCAACGGTTTTGAAATCCTCAAAGCCATCCGCAGTGATGGCAGTTTGACGAAACTGCCGGTGATCGTCCTGACGGCCAAAGGCCAGGAAAAGGATCGAAAGACAGCCCTTGATCTGGGTGCCAATGCTTTCATCACCAAACCCTTTTCAAACCAGGACCTGGTCGAACAGGTCAACCGGATCTCCTCTGGTATAGCCTGATCGCTATGGATCGACTGAAGCAAAAATTCAGCGATATGCAAGCTGTTGTGACTGTGCTGGCTGTCTTGCTGATGATGCCGCCGATCATTCTGATTTTTAATAATGCAGGTATTGTCGGGCAAATTCCGGTCGTGGTTGCCTTTATCTTCGGGGCCTGGCTTGTGTTGATCCTGGTGACATGGTGGCTGGTTCGCGTCTCCAATAATATGTCCCCCGAGAAGCCAGAAGAAAAGCCGGAACAGATAAACAACCACACACCACTCGTTGGGACGGACATATAATGCTGTCTTCCCAGCTTGTACTTACGACATCATTTCTTTATGTAGCTTTCCTCTTTCTGATCGCCTTTCTCAGTGACCGGGCTTCAAAATCTGGCTCAACAGGTCTGCTTCAGTCGCCGCTGGTCTACACCTTGTCGATCTCGATCTATTGCACCTCCTGGACCTTCTACGGAGCGGTGGGGTCAGCCGGTCGCAACGGTCTGGAATTTGTGGCCATTTACCTGGGCCCAACCATGGTCTTTGTCGGCTGGTGGTGGTTCTTGCGCAAACTGGTCAAGATTGGGCGCAGCCAGCGCGTCACTTCCATCGCCGATTTGATTTCATCGCGCTATGGCAAAAGCACCACTCTGGCCGTGCTGGCAACCCTGATCGCCGTCATCGGCACCACACCCTATATCGCCCTGCAATTGAAGGCCGTGATTTCCAGCCTTGAAGTTATTACCGGTGCCACTGAAACCTTTGCGACAACGGCAGAACATTATGACTCCCGTATCCGCACTGCTTTCTGGGTGGCGACAGGCATGGCCATTTTCACCATCCTGTTTGGGACGCGCAATGTTGATGCCAATGAACGTCATCACGGCGTTGTCGCCGCCATCGCCGTTGAAGCCGTGGTCAAGCTGGTGGCTTTGCTGGCGGTTGGCATGTATGTGGTCTTTGCCATCGCCGACGGACCGGGTGAATTGCTTTCCAATCCCCGCATCACCGAAGTCATGGCCACCAAGAATATTTTTGGCGAACGCTGGATTACCCTGACCTTTTTGGCGGCCGCCGCGATCATCTGTTTGCCGCGACAGTTCCACGTTACTGTCGTTGAAAATTCCGACGACAATCAGCTGAAAACTGCCGCCTGGATGTTTCCGCTGTACCTCTTTTTGATCAGCCTGTTCATCCTGCCCATTGCCGCTGCCGGTCTGATCTTTCTGCCGGAAAATGCCAACCCGGATATGTTTGTGCTGACCCTGCCCCTGTCGCAGGGCCAGGGCAACCTTGCCCTGCTCGCCTTTATCGGTGGCTTTTCCAGCGCCACATCCATGGTTGTAGTTGCTTCCATCGCCCTGTCGACCATGGTTTCAAACCACATCGTCATGCCCATCGCTTTGCGCCTGCCCTGGTTGCCTCTGGATGCCAGCGGTGACGTCAAACGCCTGATCCTGATGAGCCGACGCTTCAGCATCTGCCTTATTCTGGGACTTGGTTTTCTATATTACCTTTTCAGTCACGAAGGCGGTGCTCTGGCTTCTATGGGATTAATCGCCTTTGCAGGTGTGGCCCAGTTCCTGCCCAGTGTTATTGGCGGCCTGTTCTGGCGCAACGCCACTGCCCGCGGGGCCATTCTTGGCCTGGTGGGTGGGTTTGCTGCCTGGGCCTATACGCTCTTTCTGCCCAGTCTGGCGGGCACAGCTGAATTGACAGAGTCCCTGATTGCCAACGGCCCCTGGGGAATCAGCTGGTTGCGACCGGAAGCTTTGTTCGGACTGGAAGGCGTCGACCCGTTGGTTCACGCTGTCGCATGGAGCATGAGCATCAATGCATTTCTGTTTGTCATGGGCTCACTGTTTTCTGAGGCCCGTCCACTGGAAAGACTTCAAGCCGCCTTGTTCGTCGATGTCTTCAAACGCGACGGTGGGCCGGAAACGCAGTTTATTGAACGCTCCGCCAGCACCAGCGATCTGTTTTCCCTGGCCCAAAGGGTGCTTGGTCGGGACGAAGCCAGCAAGATGTTTGCGACTGATGAAGCCAGCAACAACAATAACGAAACCTCCCTGATTTCCAGTCCTGAATTCATTGCCCGGCTGGAACGACGTTTCGCCGGAAACGTGGGCGCGGCCTCTGCGCGGGCCCTGATATCCCGAGTGGTCACCGGCGAGCGCATTACCTTTGACGCCGTGATGAAGATCGTTGACGAAGCCCAGCAGGTCATTGAATACAGTCATCAACTGGAACAAAAATCCACCGAACTGGAACAGACCGCCAGCCAGCTGCGTGATGCCAACGAACAGCTCACTCAAATTGACCAGCAGAAAGACGATTTCCTTAGCCAGGTTAGCCACGAGATGCGCACCCCCATGACGTCCATTCGCTCCTTCAGTGATATCCTCAGTAACGCCGAAGACCTGGGCGATAACCAGTCGCGTCGCTATCTCGGTATTATCTCTAACGAAAGTGAACGCCTGACCCGCCTGCTGGACGAAATCCTGGAGGCCAACAGACTCGAACGTGGTGAGCTGACACTGAATATCGAAACGGTGCTGGCAGACGCCGTACTCGCCCGCGGCATTGATACCTGCCAGGGCCTGGCCAACCAGTCCGGCGTGACCATCAACCGAACCGGCGAAACAGACCACGTCATGGTCAAGGCAGACCCGGATCGATTATGTCAAATCTTCATCAACATTCTCAGTAACGCCATTAAATACAACGCCTCGGATAATCCCGTTGTCGACATCAACAGCCGGACAGCTGACGGCAACTATATCGTTGAATTCACAGACAACGGCCCCGGCGTGCCGGCTGCCGATGGCGAACGAATTTTCGGCAAATTCACCCGCCTTGAGGCCTCCGCCAGCAATCGCCCCGGCTCTGGCCTTGGCCTCTCCATCGGCCGCGAACTGGCCCGCAAATTCGGTGGCGACCTGCGCCTGGTCTCAGGCGGCGAAACCGGCGCCCGTTTTGTCTTGACCGTGCCGGTGGTTTAAACGCTTACCGTCAAGCCCGCGCATGACGGTAGATCTACAAACTCCTTGAGGTGCACCATATGGCGCATCGTTTTCTCAAATCACAAATAGCCTTTCACCTCGCGGCTCATGACGACTTTGCCTTCGCGCCACAGGGCTTCGTGGTTGGCCTCTATAGTGCGCAGGTCATAGAGGTAATTGACCATGATGCCACTGGACTGGGCATGGCCACGGGATGATGTGTCACCCATCCAGTTGATGCGCTCCAGCCTCGCCCCGTTCCCAAGGTGAAAACGGGCGACCGGGTCCAGAGGTAAATCTCCACGTTTTTCCTTCGCCAGATATTGCGCACAGCTTTGCATGAGATTCTTGCGGGCGTTGTCGTCGGCATCTGCGGCGGAGACCTCATCAAGATCATTGGCCTTGCGCCAGTGGTTGAAGCCAGGCACTGGCGATAATGTCGAGAACATTTTCAGGTGAGGCAGTTCAGCCTTTAGTTCTGCGGCGACCTGTTTAATCAGGAAATTGCCAAATGAAATGCCTTTCAGACCTGCCTGACAATTGCTGATGGAATAGAAAATCGCTGTGTCGGCCTGTTTCTGGCGCATCCCCGCACCTTCGGCTTCGTCCTGTAACAAGGTTTGCACAGAACTCGCCAAGCCTTTGGTCAGGGCAACCTCAACAAAAATCAATGGATCTGCCGGCAGGGCCGGATGGAAAAAGGCATAGCAGCGTCGGTCTGCTTCCAGACGTCGCCTGAGATCATCCCAACCGGTGATGGCATGCACGGCTTCATAGGCAATCAGTTTTTCAAGGATCGCCGCCGGGGTGTCCCACGAGATTTGCTCGAGATGCAAAAAGCCCCGGTTAAACCAGGATTTGAACAGATGTACAAAGTCCGCATCCACGACCTTCAGGGACGGGTCATCCTTCACATAGGCTTGCAGGTCTTTACGCATCTGGACCAGGGCCACGGTACCATCGGGGGCCATATTCAGGGCGCGTATCAAATGCTGGCGGGGTGTTTCGACAACCCGTTCAAGTTTCAACCGGTTTTCCGCACTTGAGTTTGCCAGAAAGACTTGAATAGCATCCCGCAGTTTTTCAGAGTCCGGCTCGAATTTGCCCTTCAGCGTCTGAAAAAACCAGGCCTTATCCTCGTCCGAATATCCCTGATAGCGATCCAGGACTTCACGGGCCAGAGCTGTCCCCAGGGCCTCGCCCTTTTGGCCCAGCAAACTGTGGCACAGTTCCAGCATTGTGGACTTGCTTTGCAATAACGGTTTGCGCCCGCCATATAATAATTCACGCCCCGCATCCGCAATGGACGTGACCATACTTTCAAACATTCAGAGCCTCATAAATCAGCAAGTGTTTCGAGAACTTCTATATAGGCAGCTTTAGCATTTTTCCCATGGCTTGTTCAGGCAAGCTTTATGATTATTAAACAATCGTTATACTGCGCGTGATCGACTTTCCTTTCTTTCCTTTGAGTATTTCCATGAACCAAAACCTGTATGCCCTGATCCAGAGCCGCTTTCCGGCTGACACGTCAAAACCATTCTTGATCCTGCCCACAGGCCGGACGATATCTTATACCGAGGCAGATCAAGGCGCCGCACGTTTTGCCGCTGTGTTGGCAGATGCCGGGGTCACGCCCGGTGACCGGGTAATGGTGCAAACGGACAAGTCCCCGGAAGCCGTGATGCTGTATCTCGCCTGTTTGCGTCTCGGCAGCATCTACATCCCCCTGAATACGGCCTACACGCCCACGGAAGTTGACTATTTTCTGAATGATGCCGAACCGACTGTTCTGGTTTGTCGCCCCAAATCGCTGGTTGCCCTGTCAGCCATCGCGGCCAGGGCGGGCGTTACAAAAACATTTGTCATGGACGTTGACGGCAGCGGCAGCATCACCGATGCAGCAAACACAGCGACACCGCTTGAGGCGATTGCCAACTGTGACAGTGATGACCTCGCCGCAATCCTTTATACCTCGGGCACCACCGGGCGCTCCAAGGGGGCCATGCTGAGCCATCAGAACCTCTCATCCAATGCGCTGACCCTGCATGAAATATGGGCCTTTGAAGACGGCGATATTTTGTTGCACGCCTTGCCGATCTATCATGTGCATGGATTATTCGTCGCCCTGCATTGCGCGCTGATGAACGGCTCTTCCATCCATTTCCTCGACAAGTTTGATCCAGACACTGTGATTAGCCTTTTATCACAATCGACCGTGATGATGGGTGTGCCAACTTTTTATACACGCCTGCTGGCTGAAACCGCCTTTACATCCGAAGTCAGCAAAAATATCCGGCTGTTTGTTTCAGGCTCGGCCCCCATGCTGGCCGAAACCCATGTTCAGTTCACCGAACGCACCGGCCACAAAATCCTGGAGCGCTATGGCATGACCGAAGGCGGCATGATCACCTCCAACCCTTATGATGGAGATCGAGTGCCCGGCACCGTCGGCCCGGCTCTGCCCGATGTCGAGGTCAGGATTTGTGCCAAAGACGGCACACCCGTGGCCGCCGGTGAAATCGGCGTGCTCGAATATAAAGGCCCGAACTTGTTCAAGGGTTACTGGGGCATGCCGGAAAAGACCGCTGAAGAGTTTCGCAGTGACGGTTTTTTCATCTCTGGCGATAATGCCATCATGGACATTGACGGTCGCGTATCGATTGTCGGTCGCGACAAGGATCTGATCATCACTGGCGGCTATAATGTTTATCCAAAAGAGATCGAAATCGAAATCGATCAGATGGATGGGGTTATCGAAAGTGCCGTGATCGGATTACCGCACAAGGATTTTGGTGAAGGTGTCACCGCGGTTGTCGTGGCAAAAGATGATGGCGGCGTGACGGAAGACGCCATAATCGATGCCTTGAAGGACAAACTTGCCCGCTTCAAGCAACCGAAAAAGGTTTATTTTGTCCCGGAATTGCCACGCAATGCCATGGGTAAAGTGCAGAAGAATGCCTTGCGCGAAACCTATTCAGGAACCTATGATTCCTGATCTGGCGTGTCATCGTCTGAGGCCAGTTCCGTCACCAACTCTTCAAAGCTCTCCTGGATATCTTCGGCGTCAACGTCGCTTGCAGCCAGGACTTCTTCCAGTTCCAGTTCAGGATTTAAGTTCGCGCTCATGGGTGTCGGCGACATAATCACAAAGTCACTTGTGTCTTCGGCAGCCAACGCTTGGCGTTGCGTTACCCGCCATAGTCCAAAGAAAAAGAGTGTGGCCAGGGAAAGTCCGATCACCTGGAAAAATGCCTGATCCCCCAGATAGTCCATGGCAAATGCCGTTATGGGTGCGCCAAGGCTGGAGCCAATGCTGGTGGCCAGCACCAGGGTGCCACTGGCAGCAACCATCTGCCCCGGATTGAGATAGTCATTTGTATGGGCAATGCACAAGGCATAAAGAGGTGTTGAGACCCCCCCAATCAGAGCGATATAGAAATAGAGCAGCCAGCCCGTGCCTTCATGGCGGCTTGCAAGCACAGCAACAACAATCCCGATTGCACAGGTGCTGATGATCACCTGGCGTCGTCCTATGATGTCGGACATGCGGCCAATGGGAAATTGCAAAACAGCGCCGCCCAGAACCAGCGCGCCCATGAAAAATGAAACCTCCGACACGGACAAACCAATGTTGGTGGCATAGACCGCCCCCATGCCAAAAATCGCACCCATGGTCAAACCATTGATCAGCATGCCAAAAACGCCCAGTGGCGACACCTGATAGAGCTGAAACAGATTCACCGATTCCGAGGTCTCGAACTCTGGTGCCTTGCTGACCGACAACAAAATCGGAATAACGGCGAAACTCACCAATACCGAGATCAGCACAAACAGCTCGTAACTGGAGGGACTGGCAATATTCAACATGAACTGACCGCCCGCCAGACCGCCCAGCGAAATCAGCATATAAAAACTGAGTAATTGCCCACGGGTGTTATTTTCCGAGGCATCGTTCAGCCAGCTCTCCGCCACGATATAAAGCCCGGCATAAGCAAAGCCCGTGACAAAGCGCATGGCCCACCACATCCAGGGATCAATGACAATGACATGAATCAGGATCGACGTTGACGCCAGCGAGGCCATGGCCCCGAAACTGCGGATATGGCCAACCCGCGCCACAATCCCCGGCACTATCGTCGAACCCGCCAAAAGACCGACAAAATAGCCCGACATCACCAACCCGGTCGCGGTGATACCAAAGCCTTCCATAGACGCCCGCAAACCCAGAAGTGAGCCTTGCAGACCATTGCCCAGCATGATCAATGCCAGGCCCAGAAACAACGCCCAGCTGTTGGATATTACCTTGATCAATTCGTTCGACTTTCGGAATATTTCCCTAAAAATCGCTTATGCCTGATGATGCAACCCCGCACAAGCAGGAATATGCATCTGAACATTCGCAGTTGATTGTAACCCTCCAAAAAGAAGGGTAATTTTTCTGTCATACTCCCAAAATCAACATCCCAAACCGGACAAAAGAATGACCATGCCGAAGAACAAAAACACCCCCCCTGAATATGACCTGGCAATTGTCGGTGGCGACGGCATTGGCCCCGAAGTTTGCGCCGCAGCCCTTCAGGTCATCAAGGCCGCCGTTGGATCTGAACGCACCTTGAATTGTGTGGAATATGAAGCCGGCGCGAATTGTTTTACCAGGACAGGCATTGCGTTCCCGGAAAAAACGCTTGAGGGCTGTCGACAAGCGGATGCCGTTTTGCATGGCGCCGCCGGTTTGCCAGGCGTGCTTTATCCGGATGGCACCGAGGCTGGGCAGGATTTCTCTCTGCAACTGCGTATGGCGCTGGATCTTTATGCCAATGTCCGACCGATCAAATTGTATGATGGTGTTCGTTCGACCTTGGTCGGGCGGCAACCGGGCGATATCGACTATGTCATTGTTCGGGAAAATACCGAAGGTCTCTATGCCTCGCGCGGTGGCGGTGTTGTCCTGGGTGACGAGGTTGCAACAGACACACTGATGATCACCAGAAAAGGTGTCGAGCGTATCGTTCGCTTTGCCGCCGAATTGGCCCGCACCCGAAACGGTGCCCCGGCGGATGGTGTGCGGCGGGTCACCATTGTCGACAAGTCAAACGTCCTGAGAAGCTTCGCATTTTTCCGCAAAGTCGCTGACCAGGTCATGCTGGACTATCCCGATATTGAAGTCGATTATGCCCTGACCGATGCCATGGCCGTTTATATGATTGAGCGCCCGGATACTTTTGATGTGGTCGTTTGTGAGAACTTTGTCGGCGACCTGCTGTCTGACCTGGGGGCGGCAACAATAGGTGGCATGGGCATGGCAGCTGCAGCGGAAATTGGCGACCGCTATGGATATTTTCAGGCCTCCCACGGCACCGCGCCTGACATTGCCGGAAAAGGCATTGCCAATCCGGTTGCGACAATTCTCTCAGGGGCCTGGATGCTGGAATGGCTGGGGCAAAAACATAGCGATGATTTCATGATCGCCGCTGCGGCGCGTATCAGGAGGGCCACGACGGATGCCTTGACGTCGGGAGCTGCCCTGACCACAGATACGGGCGGCAAGGCCCGGACCAGCGATTGTGTCGATGCCATTTGCCAGGCCCTTGTCGAAGATGCGTGATCACGGACGTTCACGTCGCGGCAGATATTATTGTCGCAGTATCATTTTCCGGCCCAAAACTTCATAGGAGCCAAGGCGGTCGAGAAAGGACATGCCCAGCAAAGATCCATTCATGTCGGCCTGGTTGATAGTCACAGCAACATCCCTGAATTCGATGGGTCCGATAGACAGAGTGTCGAGACGCCAGGGTGCCCCCCGCCCCCGCCCGTTCGCTGTTTCAAAAATGCGGGTATATTCCAGTCTCGAAAGATCGATGCCAATGCGACTGGCATCTGCGGGACTTAAAGCGATGCCCGTGGCACCGGTATCGATCAGAAAATTGATCCGCGATCCATTGGCCAGACCCGTGACATGAAAATGCCGGTCACTGCCTTTGGTCAAGGTAATCACTCCTTCACCATGTACTGATGGCTGCCCTGGCAGTAGCTCCGATTTTACCCTGACGGCTGCAACCCCGATTTCCTCCTGATAGCTGTAGCCGAGGATCAACACAAATGCGACGCCAATCCAGATGGCAATGTTTCGCCCGACGTTATTGAACTCAATACGCCGACTGAACAAAAGCCCGCTGGAAATCAATGCCAACAAGGCAATGCCATGGACAAAGCTCATCTGGTTGTCCTGCGATCCAAGGCTGCCGGGGAAATAGCTGAACAACCCCCACAAACCGACACCTGCAGCGACGGCCAGCAGCAACCAGACGGCCATACCAACGTGAAAATCCGCACGCTTGCGAGGCAACGGATCACGCCAAGGGCTCTTGTTTTCGGGTTTTTCCACAATGATGCCTATGTTATCCTGATATATCTGTATTTTGATGACGGTATTAAACGAAGAAATACAACCAATCTTTGGACTCTTTCTTTTGCTTGTTCTATATATGGTTGCTGAAGTATCCTGGCGAGCGAAATGGTTCAAAATCCAGATTATAATAACATGCCGATAAATGCTGCAGGCGGCCTTTCCCGTGTTCGGGACAGGCTGGAGCGCGTTAACGAGGCCGTGGATTGGTCGCGATTTGACAAATATTTGCATTGGCTGAAATCTGATTTTGCTGCGAATGAAGGGTTTGAGCCTGTCTTGCTCTTCAAAGCCATGCTGGTTCTTCACTGGCATGCCTTCACAGCACCCGAATTTGACCACGCAATCGAAGACAGTGTCACCATCCGCAGCTTCGTCGGGATAAAACCCCGTGATCCAGGACCACGCCATCTGACAGTCAACGCCTTTCGCCGCTTTCTTGTTGACCGGGGCACAGCGACTGATGCCCTGGCGGAACTGCATCGCCAGCTATCTGAAACCGGATTCCTGGCGGTTGATCACAAGGAAATAGAAACAGAGGAAAACTCGATACCGGACGAGCTGTACAGCCTGGCCAATGATGTCCGGCTAACGCGACCTTCAAGGTGGGTATCCATTGAAAAGGACTTTGTCGATTTCTGGAAGGAATATTGCCACGACGGAAAAATTCCCGTGATGCAAACAACGAGATACGACTCCATTCCTGGCCGTCTGCTTCGACAATTTGTTGTTTTGGATATTGACGACACGGAATTCCGCTTTGCTTTTGCGGGCAGCGCAATCACGGCCCAAAACAAGGGAGATCTTGTCAAAGCCTCTGTCGTCCCAAAGCATAAACAATCTGCTTCAGCAATAAGCCATATGGGAGTCCAGGACGAGTTGATATCGATCTGCCGTGCTGCCACGGACCGTCAGCAACCCGTCGCCACGTCGACCAGTTTTATCAATGGCAATGGCGACAGAAAAAACCTTTGGGCAATCCTGGCGCCCGTAATCGACAGCGACTCAGAAGAAACCCGTTTGGCAGGCGCCGTCCTGATCACCGACACGGACGATGCAGTTTCAGAGAAAACCGGTGCAACTGCGGCAAAGATGTCGATGTTGCCAGCAGAAATTGACCCCTTTTCCCTGGAGACCGATTTTCGCACATTGGGGCCACCGGAATGGCTGGCCATGGAAAATGCCTTCCTGACTTATTGGAATCTGCAACGGGGCATTCATAAAACCCCAATGACCTCCAATATGAAACTGACTGATTTGCCCGAGCTCGAACCTTATTTGACTCTGATACGGGTATTGAAAGACAAGGGCTTTCAGTACGAACTGATCGGCGATCACATCCAAATTCAGAACGAAGGCGATGCGACAGGACAGTTTATTGCTGAAAAACAGGATTTCAATCTCAGGGAATATGGCCACGGTGGTTTGCAGGACGAACTGGGCTCGATCTTCTCCCGCGCTGTTGCACAGCTCCAGCCCATCGGCACGAATACTTACTATGTCAACTCCGGGGGTGCGCGTTGCCAGATGTGGACCATCCACGCCCCCCTGTCAGACGAGTTTGGTGAGGTTTGCATGCTCATCGGTGTGACCCTGATCAAAAAGGTTTCGGTTAATTAATCCCGGCATTATCGGTCAACCTCAGGCGGCAAGTGCCAGGGGCTCAGCCGCCAGCCAGTTCCGCATCAGATCGATTGTTTGATCCGCTTGTTCCATGGTCATCATGTGGGCCGCGCCATCAATGGCGTGGAATATCCCCTGGGGTATCGATTTTGCCATGCACCGCTGCACCGAAGGCCTGGTGACGATATCCTGTTTTCCAGCCAACACCAGGGTTGGGCAGGTTATATTGGGAAGTAGATTTCGATAGTTGCTGCGGTTTGTAGCGGCCTTTTGATGCTGGAAAAAAGCTGTTTGACCAACTTCAAAAGCCTGTTTCTCCATCAACTTTTCAACCTCTTGGCCACGTTCATTTTTGACCACAAACCTTGGCGTGCTGGCTCTGATCATGGCCAAAAAACCCTGCTTTTCTGCGTCTTCATTCATGACAGCGCGACGTTGGCTAACCTGCGCTGTTTCCGGATCACAGGTTGTGCTGAACAGGCCCATTTGCAAAATTCGATGCGGGGCAAGCCTGAACAACTCGAAACACAGATAGCCGCCCAGAGAATGGCCTGCAACGGCGAATTTCTCTGGTGCATTTGCAAGGATTTCTCTTGCCATTTTTTCAAGGTCATCGTAGGCCGGTAAGGGCGTAACCCAGCAATCGGCGATGTCTGCAAGGCCCTGTATCTGGGCTTCCCACATCAGACGTGTGCTGACCAATCCGGGAATGAGAAGCAAGGGGATTCTGTTCGTCACGGGCATTCCTCCAAAATTCATTCGCACGTATTGCGCAAATTTCGAAGGTATAGTGCCTCTTTTAGGAGATCAAATCGACAAGCTTTCGCCTTAGGGAATTTTCCACTTCACCGGATCAGTCTTGGCTCGTTGAGACAGCTCCTGCTTGTGTCATCAATTGCTCCAGTGCTTCATATTGCTGGGCCCCGACAACACCATAGCCACCCGCGACAAAGGTTGGCACACCTGTGACCCCATAGGACCTGGATTTTTCCCAGTCTTTATCAATAGCGTCCTTGAAGCTGCGGGTTTGCAGAACCACCGCCGCTTCGTCGCGAGGCAAACCGGCAGCCTCGACGATTTCCAACAAGGTATCTTCATCTGCGATATTTTTGCCATCGACAAAATAAGCCCTGTTCATGGCGTCATGAATGACTTCGCCGCCGTCGAGGGTTTCGGCCCACGCCCCCAATTCCTGGGCAAAGCGGCTGTTATAGGTGTGGGTGCGCTGGCCATAGTCCAGACCTTCTTCAGCCATCCTGGCTTTCATTTGAGCAAACATGGCATCAAGGTCCATGCCACGACCCGCAAATAATTGCTCGAGGGATTGCCCTTCAAGGGGCGTTTCCGGATGCAAGGGGAAATGAACCCAACGCACCTCAATATCGAAATTCCGCTTTAGTTTTTCTATACGCCCGGTACAGAGATAACACCACGGTCAAACGTAATCGGAAAAAATTTCCAGAACGACAGGTTCAGACATTCCTGCTCCTTGTAAAAAGTGGACGTTAATTATTTGAGGAATCATGTCACGCAGCAAAGTGGGCCACAAGGCGCCAACGATCACATTGTTGGTATTTTGTTCGGAATTACCCGGTAAGTGTTCAAACCTGGCAAGTCTTCAAACACTGTCGCCAGGCCGGCGGGGAATGCGCACATCGCGGTGGACGTAGACGCTGATCAACAGACCAAATCCGATCAGGATTGTCATCATGGCTGTGCCGCCATAGGAAATCAGCGGCAAGGGCACGCCGACGACCGGCACCAGGCCGGTGACCATGGCAATATTGATAAAGACATAGAGGAAAAATGTCACCGTGATGCCCATGGCCACAAGGCGGCCAAAGTGGTTGCGGGAACGCAGGGCTATGGCGATTCCGTAGATGATAATCACGACATAGAGGCTGAGCAAAACCAGTGCCCCGGTCAGGCCAAATTCTTCTGCCAGTGACGTGAAGATAAAGTCTGTCTGTTTTTCTGGCAGAAAATTCAGGTAACTTTGTGTGCCCTGCATATAGCCCCGTCCCGCTAGGCCACCTGAACCCAGGGCGATCTTTGATTGCAGAATATGATAGCCCGCCCCCAAAGGATCACGTTCCGGATTGAGGAAAGTAAGAATACGGGCTTTTTGATAGGTGTGAAGGTAAGACCAGGCAAAGGGTGCCGCCGCGCCAACGGCTGCAAAGACCACACCAAACAACCACATGCGTACACCAGCCATCAGAAATATCGCGCCGGACCCCATGACGATCAACAAAGCCGTGCCAAGGTCTGGTTGGCGTAACACGAGGGCGACGGGCGCCAACATCATCAGTAAGGGCGGCATGAGCCAGCGAAAACGTTCCACTTCATCCAGTGACAAACCATGGAAATATCGAGACAGCGCAAGGACCATGGCGATCTTCATGACTTCGGAAGGCTGAAGCTGGAAAAAGCCGAGATCAACCCAGCGCTGCGCACCCATCCCGACCGAGCCAATGAATTCAACGGCGATTAACAGAGCCAGTGCAATGGCATAAATGCCATAGGCATAGCGCATCCAGAAACGCACATCGACCAGGGCCACAAGGAACATTAATATCAGGCCCATGCCAAAGCGTGTCATCTGGCGCTTGACCCAGGGATCCATGCTGCCACCAGCGACGGAATAGAGCATGGCGAAACCCACAGCCGCCGTTGCTGAAATCAACAAGACCAGCATCCAGTTTATATTCCAGATCTTCTGCCCCAGAGTCAGCTGGACGTCCGTCAGACCGGGGCCATCATGGATCAACATAAGCACACAACCATGTCAGCCCTTCCCCTTGTCCTGGTTTCGCACGGCCGCGACCCCCATCGGGGGCGTGCGCGCCGGGTCCCGCTTTTGTGTGGCTTCAAGAATATCCCGTGCAATGGGACCGGCAACAGACGAGCCACCACCCCCATGTTCCACAACCACGGATATGGCATAGCGTGGTGTCTCAACCGGTGCAAAAGCAACAAACAAGGCATGATCACGTTCACGCCATGCCCGTTCCTTGTTTTTCAAAACCCGCGTGTCGCGTTCGTATTTACTGATCCGCCGAACCTGAGCAGTCCCTGATTTGCCCGACATGGCCATAGCCGGGTCCTTGATACGTGCCCTGAAGGCGGTACCGGTGGGTGAATTTGTAACCCGCCGCATGCCTTCGAGCACGATCGACAAGGCATGCTCGGACAGTCCGAGGGACTGATTTTGCTCCGGGACCGCAGGCTCTTTATCAGCCGTTTTGCCGTCCGTCTCTTTTTCGGCATCCAGCGAATACATCAGACGAGGTCGAACCCGCTTGCCGCCATTGGCCAACTGCGCCGTCATCATGGCCAACTGCAAAGGCGTTGTCAGTACATGCCCCTGACCGATGCCCACATTCAGGGTTTCGCCTCCCTGCCAGGGTTCGCCAATAGTTGCCAGCTTCCATTCTTTGGTGGGCACCAGGCCGGAACGCTCACCACCGACGCCGATACCGGTTATGTCGCCCAGGCCAAAGCGCTCGGCCATGGCGGCAATACGGTTGATGCCGGTTTTGCGCGCAATTTCATAAAAATAAACATCACAGGAATGCTCGATGGCACTGACCATATCCTGCAAACCATGGCCATGTTTTTTCCAGCAGTGGAACGTATGATTTCCATACTTCAATTTTCCACTGCAAAAAGTCTGAAAGTCTTCTGTAACAGCGCCGGATTCCAGTGCCGCCAGAGCGACGATCATCTTGAAAGTGGATCCAGGCGGGTACTGACCCCGCAGGGGTTTATTGATCAATGGTTTGCGCGGGTCATCCAGCAACTCTTTCCAGTCAGCGTGATTAATACCCAGATTAAACGAGTTGGGATCAAATCCAGGTGTAGAGACCATGGAAATGACATCACCCGTATGCACATCCATCACAACAACTGAAGCGCTTTCATTGCCCAGACGATCCATGACCATCATTTGTAGTTCGGCATCAATCGTCAGCACGACATCTTCGCCGGGATCACCATCAACCCGGTTCAGTTGCTTGATGACCCGCCCCAGGGCATTTACTTCGATCTGGCTGTTACCGGCCGTTCCCCTGAGGACAGATTCGCGGGCTTTTTCGACACCACTTTTACCGATGCGGAAACCAGGTAATTCCAGAAGTGGCTCACCCGTCAGTTCTTTTTCTGCCACAACACCGACATATCCCACTAAATGGGCGAAGGCGGTGCCCAGTGGATAGCTGCGGCTTTCGCCTACATCTGGCTGAATACCCGGCAAGTCCGGCAAATGGACATTGACCCGGCTAAACTCTTCCCAAGACAGGTTTTCCAGAACTGTTACCGGCATAAATTTTCTGTTGCGGCGAATTTCGCGCTCAATCCGTCGGCGGTCATATTCGTCAATTTCAACCAGGCTGGACAGCGCATCCAGTGTTTCTGCGATACCGTCCTTGGCGTGTTCCGGCACGAACATGATACGAAAGTTTTGCTGGTTGTTGGCCAACTCTGTTGCTTGCCTGTCCAGGATACGCCCACGCTTTGGCGGCAATAATCGCATGCTGATACGGTTGTCGTCCGCCATGGTGCGGTAGTCATCCGCCCGGATAACCTGGAGATAATAAAGCCGACCGGCGAGCACCGTCATCAACACAGCCTGCACGCCGCCAACGATAGCAGCGCGTCGTGTGAAGGATTTGTACCGGCTTCGGGCTAGTTGCAGCATCAGACGGCTCGCAAGCCTCTGGCAGCCAGGGAAAACAAACGGGTGACAAGCGGGTAAATGGCGACTGTCAACAAAGCCTGCACAACAAAGGCGCGACTATCGATCAAGGTCGTAAAATAGATACTGGCCACTGCCCAGGCAAACAGGATGGCACCCACCGTCACAAGGCCAAAGCCCCACCATTCCACCTGAAAGGTTTTGCCCAAAAAGACCCCCCGTTGGGACACGCCCACCCCGTGCACCAAAACCAGAACCAGGGCCAACAAGCCGACAGGGCCACCGATCAGCACGTCCTGTAACAATCCGGCCAGAAAAACAACAACGACAGGAATCAGGTCGGGCCGGTAGATGCTCCAGTAATAGACTGCCATCAGGGACAGGAAAGGTGTGACGTCAGACAGATAAGGCAGTCCCATGGGGACCGAGGCAATAAAGATGCAAAGCAGCAAGGTAATGCCAGGTATTGTCGCCCTGAGGCCACGACCGAGATAGATTCTCAGGGGAACATCCGTCACGGTTTAATTCCCTTGCGCACCTCGTCAGGCTGCGGAAAGGCATAACGAATGATGCGGACAAACTCCAGTCGGTCATAATCAACAAAGGGCTGCACACGCAGGGCACCTCCCTTGGCAGATGACACCACACCGACAGGCAGGCCTGGCGGAAAAACGCCACCGTGGCCGGAGGTGACGACCTTGTCACCGGGCGATAGTTTGGCGGCGGCAGCCAGAAAATTCAGGTGCATGGTATCGGAGTTATCACCCTCCAGAACAGCGCGATAACGCGATCCTTCGATAACAACGGGCACACGAGAGTTCAGGTCGGTTAGCAACAATATTCTGGAGGCATGTCTGCCAGTTTCTATGACCCGACCCGCCAGGCCTCTGGATGTCACAGCCGCCAGACCATTGACCAGTCCGTCCTTCAGGCCTGCATTTATCAAGGCTGTCCGAATAAAAGGTCCGCCGGCATCGCCGATGACACGGGCAGATACAAAATAGCTTTGTGGTTCGTTTCGAACTGAAACCTGAGATCGGAAAACGGCATTCTCTTGCTCAAGATTTTGCGCCACGGTATGCCATTGACGCAGGCGTTCATTTTCTTCGCGCAAACGCATATTTTCATCGCGCAGGAAAATCAATTCGCGGATTTCGTCCACGGCCTGGTTCACGGCGACAGCCGGTTGCGACAGAACTTCGAGAACCGGCGTTGCCACTTCAAAGATCGCACTTCGCATGCGTTCAATCCCGAGATTTCCTGTTTTGCTGAGCACCAACAGCGTCAAGGCCGCCCCGATCAAAAGAACGAAGGCAAACCTCTGGACCATCCCCCGAAGAGGTGAGGCAACTCTTTCAACGCCGCCAAGTGGTCTCACGTACTCAACCTCTCAATTCAAAAAAACGGATCTCAGCTTTCCTGAGTGGACAGAACATGTTTCAAAGTCTTCATTTCTTCCAACGCCCGCCCGGTGCCAAGGGCCACACAAGAGAGCGGTTCATCAGCAATGGAGACCGGAAGCCCGGTTGCTTCACGCAATACCTGATCCAGTTCACCCAAGAGACCACCGCCACCGGTCAGGACAATGCCCTTGTCGACAATATCTGCCGCCAGTTCAGGGGCGGTATGTTCCAGGGCAACTTTTACGGCTTCGATAATGGCGCCGACAGGTTCTGCCAGACTTTCAGCGATCTGGCGCTGGTGGATCATCAATTCCTTGGGCACGCCGTTCATCAGGTCGCGGCCTTTGACTTCCATCGACTTACCGTTGCCATCTTCTGGTGGCTTGGCTGTACCGATTTCTTTTTTGATGCGCTCCGCACTGGATTCACCGACCAGCAAATTATGATTGCGGCGGATGTAACTGATGATAGCTTCATCCATCTTGTCGCCACCAACACGGACCGAACGGGCATAAACAATGCCACCGAGTGACAGAACAGCGACTTCCGTCGTGCCGCCGCCAATATCAACGACCATGGAACCGGTTGGTTCGGTCACCGGCAAGCCGGCACCAATGGCCGCGGCCATGGGCTCTTCAATCAGGAACACCCGGCGTGCGCCGGCACTTTCTGCTGATTCGCGAATAGCCCGGCGTTCCACAGCAGTGGAGCCTGAGGGCACGCATATAATAACCTGGGGTGATGCAAAGGCCCGACGATTGTGCACCTTGCGAATAAAGTGCTTGATCATTTCCTCGGCAATGGAAAAATCAGCGATCACACCGTCCCGCAAAGGCCGGATGGCTTCAATGTTTCCAGGTGTACGACCCAGCATCATCTTGGCTTCGTCGCCAACAGCCAGAACCTGCTTTTTTCCACCAATGCTGACAATGGCCACAACAGACGGTTCATTCAGAACAATGCCCCGGCCCTTGACGTATACAAGCGTATTCGCGGTTCCGAGGTCGATGGCCATATCTGCCGACAAAAAGCCGAGAAGCGTGTTAAACATGTGGGTTTGGTTCCCCTGATCCTTAAGTTCAAATTCCAGGAAACGGGGGCACAAGCCCCCGCCCCGTTTCAGTCATTTAGTCAGGCGGACAACGCTTGGGGCGCTGTTTTTTCCCGCTTGACCATTAATTTATTCAAGGCATTGATATATGCCTTGGCCGAAGCCACCAAAGTATCGGTATCGGCACCGGCGCCGTTTACTGTTTTGCCGTCTTCCGCCAAACGCACGGTGACATCGGCCTGGGCGTCTGTGCCTTCTGTAACCGCGTGAACCTGGTACAACTGCAACACAGCTGTATGCGGGAACAGGGCTTTCAAGGCATTGAACGTGGCATCAACCGGACCATCGCCTGTTGCCTTGTTCTGAACCTGTTCGCCATCCACATCCAGCACCAGATCGGCCGAAGCCACGACGTTTGAGCCGCAGACGATATTCAAAGACACAAATTTGATGTGATCGTTCCCGCGGATTTGATCATCGACCAACGCGACGATGTCTTCGTCGAAAACATCCTTTTTCTTGTCGGCCAAATCCTTGAAGCGACGGAAGGCGTCGTGCAAGGCATTGTCGCCTAACTCGAAGCCCAATTCCTGTAACTTCTTGCGGAAGGCGTGGCGACCGGAATGTTTGCCCATCACCAATGAAGATTCTTTCAGGCCCACAGATTCCGGTGTCATGATTTCATAGGTCCCGGCGTGCTTCAGCATGCCGTCCTGGTGGATACCCGCCTCATGGGCAAAGGCATTGGCCCCCACGATGGCCTTGTTGTTCTGAACGGCAAAACCGGTCACTTGGGAAACCATACGTGACAGTTTGGTGATGTTGGTGGTGTCAATGTTGGTATCGTACGGGGCCAGATCATTGCGCGTGCGAATGGCCATGATGATCTCTTCCAGGGCTGCGTTCCCTGCCCGCTCACCCAGGCCATTGATCGTGCATTCTATCTGACGGGCACCGGCTTCCACGCCAGCCAGTGAATTGGCCACAGCCAAACCCAGATCATTGTGGCAGTGCGTCGAGAAGACCGCCTTGTGGGCGTTTGGCACGCGTTCCATCACCATGCGGAACATGGCGGCATGCTCATTGGGCATGGCATAACCAACGGTGTCCGGGATATTGATTGTCGTGGCACCTGCCTTGATGGCGGCTTCCACTGTGCGGCACAAATAATCATGATCCGTGCGGGTGCCGTCTTCGGCGCTCCATTCCACATCATCGGTATATTTGCGGGCGTGGGTCACACTGTCGATTACGGCCTGCAAAACATCTTCCGGTGACATTTGCAATTTGTACTTCATGTGCAAATCGCTGGTAGAGATAAATGTATGAATGCGTTTGCGCTTGGCCGGGGCCAGGGCTTCGGCGGCGCGTTCGATATCGGCCAGACCTGAACGGGCCAGGCTGCAAACAATCGATTCGCCGATGATCTTGGAAACCTCGTTAACCGCTTCAAAATCACCGTTCGAGGCGATCGCAAAACCGGCTTCGATAATATCGACGCCCATACCTTCCAGGGCTTCGGCGATGCGCAACTTTTCTTCCAGATTCATGGAGGCGCCGGGCGACTGTTCGCCATCACGCAAGGTGGTATCAAAGACCACCACGCGGTCGTTGGCGGAGACTTCTTTTGGAGTGTTCGTTTCTGTGTTGTTGGTCGTCATTTTCCTGGTCCTTCAAACTTTCCGAGGCTGAAACCGGTTTTCGGTTTCATGCAAATACAGGTGATGCATTCCCCTGAACATCGACGACAAGGCGCCGGGTTCCGCTCAGGGGCAGGTAAGTCGAAGGAGAGCGCCTGCAAGCAGTCCGCTATCCGGGGTCAAAGGCAGGAGCTGAAGACGCAAAGAACCATCCGTCGTGCCTAAAGCACCACGTCCGGTCATTTGTTGTTCAGTCCACGTCTGCATAGTTTGACAGACCCTCTTTCCATTCGTCCGGCATCTGCATTCACGTTCATTCGCTTATGCAGCAACCAAAAAACACCTTAAATCAGCAAGTTGGCAGTAATCGTCGCGGTTTAAGGTTAACAAGTCATGAAAGCCAATAACAATAGCTTCCAAAACCAGCCGCAAACGTCGCAAAATTGCTTGTCTCTTGCCGTTTTACGCCCTTTTACCCCGCCACCGCAACTTGTTTTGGGTTAGAAATCCGTGTTTTGGCCCAGAAAATTGCGATTATCATCAAAAAGACGAATTCGGGCCTTTTAGAAATTCCACTTCTTCCGCTGTGCTGATCCGCCCCACCACGTCATTGCGATGGGGAAAGTGACCAAAACGTTCAACAATTTCCTGATGCCTTATGGCGGAATCGACGCTTTCCTTTTTACCATCATTTTCCGGCAAGGACTGCATGAGTTCCACGCCACGTGCCTGGTCAGCAAGATCTTCGCTGTGCACAAAGGGCAGATAGGTGAACAGTTGCTGGTGCATGAAAAACTGATCTCCGGCACCCGCCTTGATGGCCTTGTTCGCAACCGGGCGAGACCTGTCATCACCGGCAAATGAGCGATCTGATCCCCGGAACAGATTTCGCGGAAACTGGTCCAGCAACAAGATCAGGGCCAGGCTGTTGTGAAGGTCGTCCTCCCAGTCAGCAAAGCCACCCGCCAGTGCAGTGTCGGTTGCAGACAAAAACTTCGACCGGATCAGATCGTCAAAACCATCATCCTTCTTGAACCAGATATCGCGCTTTTGGCCGTATTCCGGACCGCCTGGTGCATCGAACCAGAAATCAAGTACGTCTTGTGGGGATGTGTTTTCCGTCATGACAGGTTTTTCATTTCTGGCTCACAGGTTTTCTGCTTCTTCGCGTAGTTCAACCCGGCGGATCTTGCCGGAAATTGTTTTGGGCAGGGCTTCGCGAAAAACGATCTGGCGCGGATACTTATAAGGCGCCGTCAATTTTTTGATGAAGTTCTGGATTTCTTTTGCCAGGTCGTCAGATGCCTCATACCCCTGGCCCAGGATAATATAAGCCAAAACAATTTCACCACGCATGTCATCTTTTTTGGCCACGACAGCTGATTCAACAACCGCTTCATGTTCCATCAAGGCACTCTCCACCTCGAAGGGACTGATGCGATAGCCAGAAGAAGTGATGACATCGTCCGAGCGACCGACAAACCAGATGTAGCCGTCCGCATCGCGGGTGGCTGTGTCGCCGGTGTAATACCAGCCATTGCGGAAGGATTTGGCCGTCGCCGCGTCGTCCTTGTAATAGCCGTGGAAAAGTCCTGGCGGCCAGGGGTCGGTAATTTTTACGGCGATATGACCAACTTCATCATCAGCGACCACATTGCCATCATCATCAATAACATCAAGATCAATGCCGGGAACAGGTTTGCCCATGGAGCCTGGTCGAATTTCCATGCCGGGAATATTGGCCACGATATTTATGGTTTCCGTCTGGCCATACCCATCATGGATATCGCAGCCCGTGGCTTCTTTCCATGAGCGCATGGCTTCCGGGTTCAGTGGCTCACCCGCGCCAATGCAATGGCGAAGCGAGCTCAGGTCGTAACCGGAAACATCCGTCTGGGCCAGCACGCGATAGATTGTTGGCGGCGCACAAAACGTTGTGACCTTTTGTTCCTGAATGATCTTCAGGTGGGCATCAACATCAAATCCTTCGCCGTCGTACAATAAAACTGCTGAGCCTGCCAACAAGGGCGGACATAACAAACCCCAGGCCGCCTTGGCCCACCCCGTGTCCGTCAGGGCCCAGTGGATATCGTCGGCTTTCAGGTTGGCCCAATAATCGCCCGTAATGCTGTGCGCCAGAGAATAGGCATGATCGCGGCCAACCATCTTGGGCATAGCCGTGGTGCCGGACGTAAAATAGATCAGCATCAATTCATCGGATTTTGTTTGCGGCAATGCGGCCCTGTCAACTTCATCCGATGCAGCGGCACACATGACCTCGAAGCTCGACCAGCCAGGTCGCTCACTGCCAATGACAATCAAATGTTCCAGGGTCGGACAGTTGTCTTTGATTTTATCGACAGCGGTGGCATGGGTTTCTGTGACGACGGCAATTTTGGCCCCGGCTTTATTGATCCGGTATTCAATGTCCTTGCCCGTCAGCAAATTTGTGCCCGGCATAGAGACCGCCCCAATTTTGGTGCAGCCCAAAAGCACATGATACCATTCAGCAATTCTTGGAATAACAACAAGAGCCGAATCGCCTTTTTGGATACCCAGTTCAATCAGGGCATTGGCAAAGCGGTTGGATGCACGATCTAGATCAGCATAGCTGTGATGCACAACATTTTCGCCGCTGCGATCAATGGCAATCAGGGCGGTTTTGTCATTTTCCCGACCTCGCTTGCCAACCACGTCGAAGGCAAAATTGAAATCGTCCGCAACGTCAAAAGAAAATTCAGCCCGCGCGGCCTCGTAATCAAAAGGGGGGAAATTGTCGGCCATCAGATCGTCTCCTGCTGAAAATTATTCCGCCGTTGAAGGGCGGGGTTTGGCCATAACTTATCGCCAATGGCTGACGAAGCCTAGGGCGTTTCCGGGTTTCAGGAGTTTTCCGGCACGGTCAATGGCACCGACAGAAGGCAGCCAAATTCCCGTGGGAAATCAGCACTGACACGGGCATGCACGGCCCCTTGTTTGTCATAGAAACGCGCTTCATCGCTTAGCGGCGCAATAGCTTCATGCCAGATGCCTGGATGAAGGCAGATGCCGAACGATCCGTCACAATAAAATGCCAGCCAGTCTTCCGGTTTCATGTCATCGCCCGTATTGGCCAGGGCCGCAACAAAGGGTGTACCGTCGTTGGGATAAAACAGCTGGCCACCATCGGGGTGATAATTGGCGTGCCAGATCAACAGCTGCGATCTGTCGGGATTGCTGTTCTGGCTTGAAGCCCGAACCGGATCGGTTGACCAACCCAGTATATAGCGGTCATTCACCGCCTCATTTTCACCATATAGAATATCGCCCTGCCACCAGAACCGGAACGTGCCATCCATATAGCCGCCTTCATTGCCAGTACCTTCATCAATGGCCCGCCAACCCTGGGCAGGCCAGGTGACGATCTCAACCGGGTGAGACCGTGGCTCGGTGACGATGGTCCCGTAGTCTTTAAAATTCTCCGGCGTCGCCCGAACCAGCGGCACGTCGACATGCTTCAGGCCCGGTGGGATGGCGGGGTTCATGTAGTCAAATGATGTGCGCAAGTTTTGCCCTCGTTTTCGTCGAATTGCCATCCAACCCATTATGGACATAAAAAAAGGCGCCGACCAAATGGCCGACGCCCCTTTTCAAAAAACCGGGTCGAAAAAGACTTATGTCTTTTCTTTGTCGACCAGTTTGTTTTCGGCAATCCATGGCATCATGGCGCGCAGGCGGGTGCCGACTTCCTCGATGGGATGTTCGGCAGCACGACGACGGCGGGCCTTGAAGCTGGCTTGGCCAACTTTGTTTTCCAGCATCCATTCACGGGCAAAAGTGCCTTCCTGAATTTCGGCCAGAACCTTTTTCATTTCTTTTTTGGTATCTGCCGTGATGATACGGTCACCGATCATGTAATCACCATATTCAGCGGTGTTTGAGATCGAATAACGCATGTTGGCCATGCCACCTTCGTAGATCAGGTCAACGATCAGCTTCACTTCGTGCAGCGTTTCGAAGTATGCCATTTCCTCGGCATAACCAGCTTCGACCAGGGTTTCGTAACCGGCCTGGATCAGGCTGGTCAGACCACCACACAGCACTACCTGTTCGCCAAAGAGATCTGTTTCGCACTCTTCCTTGAAGGTTGTTTCGATGGTACCAGCGCGGCCACCACCAATGGCAGATGAATAAGACAGGGCAACTTCCAGGGCATTGCCGGAAGCGTTCTGGTCAACGGCAACCAAACAAGGCACACCACCACCACGAACATATTCAGAACGCACGGTGTGGCCAGGGCCTTTTGGTGCGATCATGAAGATGTCGATATCGGAACGGGGCTCGATCAGGTTAAAATGCACATTCAGACCGTGGGCAAAAGCAAGTGCTGCACCCGGCTTCATTTGCTCGTGCATGGAGGCGTAATAAATTTCAGCCTGCAATTCGTCAGGCGTCGCCATCATCATGACGTCGGCCCATGCAGAAGCATCAGCCACATTCATGACTTTGAAACCAGCGGCTTCGGCTTTGGCAGCCGTAGCTGAACCTTCGCGCAGGGCGATGGCAACATCGGTGACACCGGAATCCCGCATGTTCATGGCATGGGCGTGGCCCTGGCTACCGTAACCGACAACAACGACTTTTTTGCCCTTGATCAAGTTCACGTCCGCATCACGGTCGTAATAAACGCGCATCTTCATATCCTTCTCTGTTAATCGTACCGGCACTCATTTAGTCCCGGCTTTGGCTTGTTAATATTCGGTCTTCGCCCTGAACGGGCGAAGACATAATTCTTTACATGGGTTTGTCGCCGCGAGAGATCGCCACGACCCCGGTGCGTGAAACATCGACCAGACCCAGCGGCCGCATCAGACCCACAAAGGAATTGATCTTGTCGGTTGAACCGGTAATTTCGAAAACAAATGAGGTAATCGTGCTGTCGACTACACGGGCGCGGAAGATATCAGCTATCCGCAGAGACTCAACCCTTGTTTCACCGCTGCCTGCCACTTTGACAAGAGCCATTTCACGTTCCACGTGGGGGCCTTCAACGGTCAGGTCTGTCACACCATGCACTGGTACCAGGCGGCCCAGTTGCGCCTTGATCTGTTCGATCACCTGAGGCGTGCCGGTCGTGACAATAGTGATGCGCGACTGGTCATCATTTTGATCAACGACCGCCACCGTCAAACTGTCGATGTTATAGCCACGGCCGGAAAACAGGCCAACTACGCGGGCCAGAACGCCGGCTTCGTTGTCGACGAGAACGCCAATAGTGTGTCTTTCAGTCATCTTGTCCATGCCTTGATACTCCTGTGCCCGGAAATGAATTCAACAGCCAGCTAAACGAGAGCCGCACCTTTTGCGGACACCGTCGGCTGGTCATCATTCGGACCAAGGATCATTTCGTAGTGGGCTGCACCCGACGGGATCATCGGGAAGCAGTTTTCTTTTTGGTCGATCATTACTTCTGCAATAACCGGCCCTTCGCACGCCATCATATCGGCAATCAGGTTTTCCACCTGATCCGGATGATCTGCAAACAAACTGTCCAGACCAAAGGCATCAGCCACCTTGGCGAAGTCTGGCAGCGACTCCATATAGCTTTCGGAATAGCGATTGCCGTGCAGCAATTCCTGCCACTGGCGCACCATGCCCATATAGCGGTTGTTCAACAGCAGGATCTTGACCGGCAATCGATACTGTACCGCCGTCGACAATTCCTGGATGTTCATCATGAACGATGCTTCGCCGGTGACGCAGACAACCGGTGACTTGGGATGCGCCATCTGCACGCCGATCGCCGCCGGCAAGCCATAGCCCATGGTGCCGAGACCACCAGAGGTCATCCAGCGATTGGGATCCTGGAATTTCAAATACTGGGCGGCCCACATCTGGTGCTGCCCCACATCGGTGGTGACATAGGCGTCCTTGCCATCAACGGCCTTTTGCAGGGTTTCCAGGACATATTGCGGTTTGGCAATGTCCTTGCCCTGAAAATATTTCAGGCAGTCTTTTTCACGCCATTTGGCGATACTTGCCCACCAGCTGTCGTTGGCTTTTTTGTCGAGCTTGCGGGCAGTCGACTTCCAGACCTTGATCATGTCTTCCAGAACGTGGCCAACGTCACCAACAATGGGGATATCAACAGGTACATTTTTGTTGATCGAAGACGGATCAATGTCGATATGGATTTTCTTCGACTTTTTGGCAAAGGCATCCAGACGACCGGTAACGCGGTCATCAAAACGGGCACCGACACAGATCATGACATCACATTCTGCCATGGCCAGGTTGGCTTCGTAATTGCCGTGCATGCCAACCATGCCGAGGAAACTTTCGTCCGTCGAAGGAAAAGCACCCAGCCCCATCAGGGTCGACGTGATTGGTGCGCTGGTCTGGCGAACAAATTCGCGCAACAGGGTTGATGCCCCTGGTCCTGAATTGATTACGCCACCTCCTGTATAAAAGAGCGGCTTTTTGGCACCGGCAATCAACTCAACAGCTTCCTTGATAGCAGCGAGGTTGCCTTTGACCTGCGGCTTGTAGGAAGAATGCTGCGCCCGTTTCGGCCCGACATAAGGTCCTGTGTTGATCATGATGTCCTTGGGCAGATCAACAACAACGGGACCAGGTCGGCCATTGGTCGCCACATAAAAGGCATCGTGCATGATGCGCGCGAGGTCTGCCGTGTCCTTGACCAGGTAATTATGCTTGGTGCAAGGCCGGGTAATGCCAACGGTGTCGGCTTCCTGAAAAGCATCTGTGCCAATCAGGTGCGACGGGACCTGCCCGGTCAAACAAATGACAGGAATCGAATCCATCAAGGCATCCGTCAGACCGGTAACAGCATTGGTGGCACCAGGACCAGAAGTCACCAGAACAACACCCGGCTTGCCAGTGGAACGGGCATAACCTTCGGCGGCGTGAACGGCACCTTGTTCGTGACGAACCAGAACGTGCTTGATCTTGTTTTGTTCAAAAAAAGCATCGTAAATCGGGAGCACAGAGCCGCCGGGGTATCCAAATACCACCTTCACGCCTTGATCCACCAGGGATTTCAAGACGATTTCCGCTCCTGTGAGCTCTGCGCTAGCCATTGTTCCGATCCTTGATTTAAGTAATAAAAGCACCTTCTGCAGTCGCCAAGGGCCCGAAACCCCTACCACACAACCACATCCAGTGCCGTAAAAACGAGAAGCCGCCGCCCAACAGGTGCCAGACGGCGGAAAACGGCGCTAACCTAGTCCTTCAGACCTTTTCGGTCAATACGCTATGGCGAACAAATGCAAAGATTTCGGCTAATTTTCTTTCCGAATCTTGCTCAGTCACAATATTCCAGTCTTTCATCTGGTTGCGTATCCAGGTCATCTGACGTTTGGCATAGCGGCGGGTTGATTGTTGGGCTGCTGCAAGGGCTGTTTCCCGCTCCATCAGGCCCGCCTGAAACTGGCTGATTTCGGGCACCCCAACAGCCTTCATAATGGGCAAGGTTGGATCAAGATCAAGGGCGAGCAAGGCCCTGACTTCTGCTTGCGCGCCCCCTGCGAACATTTCTTCAAGACGGGCGTCGCAACGGGCATAAACCTGATCACGGGGCGGCAACAGGGCCAGGCGGATCATGGGCAGATCAAGACCGCCTTCCCGGCTCGCCTCAGCCTGCCAGGTGCCCAGGGTTTTGCCGGTTGACGCCAAAACGGCTGCAAGTCGCAATACACGCTGGGTATCAGTGGCCCCGACTTTGGCGGCCCCCTCTGGATCGCGCCCCGCCAGCTCGGCATAAAAAGCGTCGGCGCCAATGGCCGCGAAATGGGCCGCCATGTCGTCCGTAACGCTTTGTGGAATTTGCGGCACTTCGGCAATGCCTTCCTGCAAAACCTTGAAATAGAGGCCCGTGCCGCCGACAAGGATTGGCCACTGACCCAACTTGTGAGCAGCTTCGATTTCAGCCACCGCCATATCGCGCCAGCGAGCCACGGAACAGCGTTCCGCGCCGCTCAGCACACCATATAATTTGTGTGGCACCTGTTTTTTTTCAGCTGGACTCGGCTGAGCCGTAATTATTTCCAGCTCTTCATAGACCTGCATGCTGTCGGCATTTATGATCACGCCGCCGCCGACACCCTCAAGCTGCTGCGCCAACGCAATGGCCACAGCCGATTTTCCGCTGGCCGTAGGACCAGCTAATAATATGACGCCTTTGTGCACTAATTTCTCTCAACGTAAATCGACTGCCGATAATATCCTCAAATTGGGCGATATATACTCATTTGTCGAGCGGCTCATCTAATGGAAAATGTTCTGACCTTGATTGGCAGCCGCAGTTGGGCGCCCCTGAGCGATGATCTGGTGGCCATGGCCATTGGTGCCCTGGAAGAAGCCGGGGCAGAATGTTCTGCCCCCGACTGGCTGTCTGAACACCTTGCCTGCGACATCTTCTTTGACGGCTTCAGCCCTTCCGTAGGCGAAGCGTCGGTGCGTCAGTATCTGCGTGATATGCCGGTCGATATTATCTCTCAGCACCAGGAATACCGACGCAAAAAGCTGCTGTTAAGCGATATGGATTCAACCATTATCGAACAGGAATGTATCGACGAGGTTGCGGCCTATGCCGGTTTGCGCGACCAGGTTTCGGAGATCACCGAAGCCGCCATGCGCGGTGAGCTGGATTTCAGTGCCAGCCTGGTCCGCCGCGCGGCCATGTTGAAAGACATTGACGTGGAAGTCCTGCAAAAAGTCTACAAAGAGCGTATTACGGTAACACCCGGGGCCCGCACCCTGGTGCAGACCATGCGTAAAAACGGCGCCTGGTCCAAGCTGGTCTCCGGCGGCTTCACTTATTTCACCAATCTGGTCAGCATCGAAACCGGTTTTCACGATCACCAGGCCAATCGCCTGGAAGTCATCGCCGGACGCCTGACAGGCAAAGTCATTCCACCGATCCTGGATAACCTGGCCAAGCGCAAAGCCCTGGACAAATGCGTTGACGCCCTGGGCCTGCAAGGGCAAGAAACCCTGGCCGTCGGCGACGGGGCAAACGACATTCCCATGTTACAGGAAGCCGGCCTTGGCATCGCCTTTCATGCCAAACCCCTGGTGGCTGCTTCGTCCAACGCCCGTCTCGACCATGCCGATCTGACGGGTGCCCTGTATGCGCAAGGCTACAGGGATGAAGAATTTGTGCTGGATTGACGCCGTCGCCGGTTAACCCAGATTTTCGCTAATCTGCACCACCGGCTGAACATCCGTGAATTTAGGAATGTCACCCATGACTTCCTGACCATGATCAGCAATCAGTTGCCCAAGCACATCCGGGCTGTCCATCTCTAGAATTGCGATAACCTGAAAGGGTGCGGGGGTTGCCGGATCTGGCGTTGCCAGGCCCTTGATCGCGCGCACACTGATCAGTTTGTCGCCCCACAATTTGTCAACCAGCGGAATGTGGTTGGCGAGGTAATAGTCCATATCAAATTTGGAACCGGGCGTGTTCGGATACATTACGGTAACAGTTGTAGTCATGACGTCCCCCTGATCAAACCGGCCAGGTGCCTGCTGCGCCTGACTTCAAGGTAAACCTTATGGGCTGGAGTCAGCTTGTCAAACGAGGTTGCGGCAACAATTTCGTGATCAGTTTGTTTAGCGAACAAAAAACAATGCCAGCTTTATCTTGTCGGCACAAAAAAGGGCCGCCCGCAGGCGACCCTTTCTCTTGAAACGATGTTTAAAGAACTATTCAGCAGCAACCGGAGGCAGCTGATCGAGAGACGCCTTCAGGGCGGCCTCGTCATAGTCTTCGTCCTTCAGCAGACCGGCATGGTAGTCGGTGTAAGCCTGCATATCAAAATGTCCATGACCTGAAAGATTAAACAGGATCGTGCGACTGACACCTTCTTCCTTGCACTTCAGGGCCTCGTCAATGGCAGCCTTGGCGGCATGAGTGGATTCAGGGGCCGGGACAATACCTTCCGCCCGGGCGAACTGAACACCAGCCGCAAAACATGGATTCTGGTGATAGGCCACAGCCTCTACCAGGCCTTGTTCAGCCAGATGACTGACCATCCCCGCCATACCATGATAGCGCAGACCACCAGCATGGAACCCTGGTGGCACAAAGGCCGAACCCAGCGTGTGCATGCGCATCAGCGGCGTCAGATGACCTGTATCACCAAAGTCGTAGGCGTAGACGCCACGTGTCAACGATGGACAGGCAGCGGGTTCAACCGCAACGGCCCGAACCGATGGTCCACCGCGCAGGTGCGCACCGATGAATGGAAAGGCAATGCCGGCAAAGTTCGATCCACCGCCGGCGGCACCGATGACAACGTCCGGATAATCACCAGCCATTTCCATTTGCAGCATGGCTTCCTGACCAATCACCGTCTGGTGTGTCAGCACGTGGTTCAACACACTGCCCAATGAATATTTGGTATCGTCATTGGAGCCGGCAACTTCGACCGCTTCGGAAATAGCCATACCCAGACTGCCGGTACTATCCGGATCAGCGGCAAGGATGGCACGGCCAGCTTCGGTACGGTTTGAAGGGCTGGCATAACATTCCGCCCCATAGGTTTCCATCAAGGCCCGGCGATAGGGCTTTTGATCATAGGAAATTCTGACCATATAGACCTGGACATCAATGCCGAACAAGGCACCGGCAAAGGCCATGGAGGACCCCCACTGACCGGCACCGGTTTCGGTACTGATCTTCTTGATGCCTTCTTCCTTGTTGTAAAAGGCCTGGGCCACGGCTGTATTGGGTTTATGGCTACCGGCCGGACTGACACCTTCATACTTGTAATAAATCTTCGCAGGCGTATCCAGGGCCTGTTCAAGACGGCGGGCGCGAAACAAGGGTGTGCAGCGCCATTGTTTGTAGACGTCGCGTACGGGATCGGGAATTTCGATTTCGCGTTCCTGGCTGACTTCCTGGCCAATGAGGGCCATAGGAAACAAGGGGGCCAGGTCTTCGGGGCCAATTGGCTGCCCGGTACCGGGATGCAGAACCGGACTTTGTGGGACCTTGAGGTCAGCCGCGATATTATACCATGTCTTGGGAATTTGATCTTCGGGTAGCTGATACTTGATGGTGTCGCTCATTAAGAAATCTCCCTGAACTATTAAATTTACCTCACATGATAGAGAGGCAACCGGCATCTCTTTTGTCAGGCCCAATCCCACAATTGTGGGCCGAGCCATTGGACTTAAACCGGTACTTGAGTGCCTATTTTAGGGAGTCAGCGCCTTTTGACCAGCAAAATCATTCCCCGTGAACACAAAAAAAACGGCGGGGAAAAAACCCCGCCGTTTAAAGCAATTCCAGCTAATGGAACAAGTATCAGCTTTCCTTCAATATTAGTGCGACAAAGCGTAAATCCTCGGCCCGCTGCAACAAAAGCAAAACTGATTTTCGTTTCGATTCCTGTACAGCTGTAACCTTGTTGACCACTTCGTCGGGACTGGAAACCTCTTCCTGACTGACTTCAACAATTACATCTCCGGGACGAATGCCTTTTTCAGCGGCTGCAGAATTGGTCTCAACCTTGACGACAACAACACCTGCAACGTCGGCCTGAACTTCATAACGCTTGCGCAGATCATCAGTGATCGCCGACAAGGTCATACCAAGGGCATCAACCGTACTGGTGATCGTTTTTTCCTGGTTTTGGACGGGCTTTACGGACGCCACCTTGTCTTCTTTTAATTCTCCAACCTGGACCTGAAGGTGGACGGTTTTACCTTTGCGCCAAACTTCAACTTCAATATCTTTACCGATAACTGTTTCTGCAACAATTCTTGGCAACTGTCGGACGTGAGGTACTTTCTTGCCATCGAACGTGAGAATGACATCGCCAGGCTCGATCCCTGCTTCACGAGCCGGGCCATCATCAAAGACACCGGCAACCAACGCCCCCTTGGCTGTTTTCAAACCGAGGCTTTCAGCGATTTCGTCTGACACGGGCTGGATCCGTACACCCAGCCAGCCGCGTCGGGTGCGGCCAAATTCGCGCAATTGGCTGACGACGGCTTTGGCCATGTCAGACGGCACGGAAAAACCAATGCCAACACTGCCACCGGTGGGTGAAAATATTGCGGTGTTGATGCCAATAACATCGCCCGCCATGTCGAACAGCGGTCCGCCTGAATTGCCCCGGTTAATGGAGGCATCGGTTTGGATGAAATCATCATAAGGGCCAGCGCTGATGTTGCGCGACCGGGCCGAAATAATGCCTGCCGTCACACTGCCACCCAAGCCAAAGGGGTTGCCAATGGCCATCACCCAGTCACCGACACGGGCCTTTTTTGAAACGCCAAATTTTACATATGGCAATTCCTTGTCCGTTTTGACCTGCAGGACAGCGATATCCGTTTTCGGGTCTGTGCCAACCAGCTTGGCTTCGAGGCGCGTTCCGTCCGTCAGAATGACATGGATCTCGTCCGCTTCCGCGATCACGTGATTGTTGGTGATGACGATACCGGACGGATCAATAATAAAGCCCGACCCCAATGATGTTGCCTTGCGTGAGCGCGGCTTGCCTTCTTCACCCTTTCCGTCGCCCCGTTCCTGACGATCAAAGAAATCTTTGAAAAAATCTTCAAAGGGTGATCCCGGCGGAAACTGTGGCATGGGCACGTCGCGTTTTTGTTGCTGACGCTGCTGCACAACCTGGGTGGTCGAAATATTAACGACCGCCGGCAACAGACGTTCCGCCAAGTCCGCAAAACTGTCCGGTGCCCCCCTTGCATTTGCTACAGACATGAAGCTGAAGACAACAAGAACAGCCAAGGCAGTTAAAAACCAGAATTTTGTCGTTTGGCCTGAGTGCTTTTCAGCAACGGCGGCGCGTGCTTTGTTGGTGCGAGCGGGGATAACGAATTCCTTCACGGGTGTGATCTCCTGTATCGAAAAGGATAATTTCTAATCCTCATCATAGCGCTGAATATGGTAATAATAAGGCTTTTCGCGAAGCAAATAAGGAAGTTTTGCCTGGTTTGTAACACAATTACTTGAACACCAACGACTTCCCTATCCGCGGACCATCCAAACCACTGCCAGACCTGCAACAGCAGCGACAAGGCCAAAGACCCGCAAAGTTGTCGACGGCATCTCAAGAGCTGCGATTAATTTGCGCTTCAGTCCTTCCGGGAACAGGGCAAAAACAATGCCCTCGATCACCAGAACGAGACCGAGGGCGGCGATGAAATCATTCATTGCCGCCCTCGAATCAAACGTAAAGACAAGTTCGTCAAGGCGTATCTATTGCCCCGGACGCTTACCCATAATGTTGCCAAAGAAACGGAAGAATTCCGAATCAGGTGACAGCACCATGGTCGTATCACCGTTGCCCAATACATTCCGGTAGGCCTGCATAGAGCGATAGAAAGTATAGAATTCAACGTCCTTGCCAAAGGCTTCAGCCGAAACCTTTACGGACAAGGCATCGCCATCACCGCGCAGAATCTGTGACTGCTTTTGTGCTTCAGCAATAATGATGGTGCGTTCACGATCAGCGATGGCTTTAATCCGCTGTGAGACTTCCGCACCCTGGGCACGGTATTCCCGCGCTTCACGCTCACGTTCGGTATTCATACGCGCATAAACCGGTGCACTGTTGGCCTCCGGCAAATCAGCACGTTTGATCCGAACGTCAACCACATCAATACCAAGGCTCCGGGATTCGCTGTTCACTGAATCGCGGATTTGCTCCATCAATTCAGCGCGCTCGCCCGTCAGAACATTCGCCAGGGGAACGCCACCCAATACCCGACGCAGACTTGACGTCAAGATGGTGGAAAGACGCGACCGGGCAATGTTAACGGAAGACACAGATTTATAGAATTCCAGCGCATCGGAAATCTTGTAGCGAATAAAACTGTCCACAACGAGACGCTTTTGATCCGAGGCAATAATTTCTTCCGCGGGCGCATCGAAAGACAAAATCCGGTTCTCAAGAAGTTCAACATTTTGAACAAACGGAATCTTGAATTTTAGTCCGGGTGTAGCTTCCACAGTCACCGGCTTACCAAACTGCAGAACCAAAGCCTGTTGAGTTTGATGAACGGTGTAAACAGAACTGAAAGCAAGGAATCCCAAAATTAGAATCAGGAAGCCAACTATACCGAGAAAACGAGTGTTCATGCTATTGGCTCCTCTTCTTCAGTTCCGGCAGCGGTAAATAAGGCACAACGCCCTGTCCGCCTTTCCCGTCAATGACAATCTTGGTCATACCACGCAGAACCTCTTCCATTGTTTCCAGATACAGACGCTTTGTTGTTATGTCTTTTGCCTGAACAAATTCATTGTACACAGCCAGAAAACGGTTGGCGTCACCTTCTGCGCGGGCCACGACTTCAGCTTTATAGGCACTGGCTTCCTGGATCATCTGCTCGGCTTCACCACGGGCACGCGGAAGGATATCGTTGGAATAACCTTCGGCTTCGTTGCGCAGACGCTCGGCATCAGCCTTGGCGCGCTGCACATCCCGGAATGAATCGATAACAGCTGCCGGCGGATCAACCTTCTGAAGTTTAACTTCCGTTACCTGGATGCCAGAGGAATAGCCGTCCAGAACCTTTTGCAACAATTCCAGAGTCGACTGTTCAATTTTCTGACGACCTTCGGCAAAAGCGGCGGCAATGTTTGTCTTGCCGATGATTTCACGCATGGCACTTTCCGCCGTGGCTTTCACCGTGGCTTCCGGATTGTCGATATTAAACAAATACTGTCCGGCGTCCTTGATGCGCCAAAAAACCGCAAAGTCGATGTCAACGATGTTTTCATCACCGGTCAACATCAGGCTTTCTTCTGATACATCGCGCCGAGCCGTCGTGCGCCCGGTATCACCCGACGTGCGATAGCCGACGTCAATGCGATTGATCCGCGTGACCTTTGGTGTCAAAGCCGTTTCAATTGGTGACGGCAAGTGATAGTGCAAGCCTGGTGGCTTGGGCAGACCGTCATATTCACCAAAGCGCATGACAACGCCCTGTTCGTCGGCGCCAACCTTGTAAATACCGCTTGAGGCCCACAAGGCAACCAGCACCAGTCCGATCAACACAACGATCTTGCCGCTGCCGCCACCGCCTGGCATGAATTTTTTCAGGTTATCCTGGCCACGACGCAATATTTCTTCCAGGTCAGGTGGCTGTTGTCCACCGCCGCCCTGGCCCCAGGGGCCCCCACCATCGCCGTCTCCACCGCCGCCGCCTTGCCAGCCGCCGCCCTTGTTACTCCATGGCATCTTAATAAAGTCCCTTTTATACGGTTCAAACCGGCTCCATGATTGAAGGCCCGATTGATTAACCTGCTTCCCCGTTCGCCCCTCTAAACATTCTTATATTAGAAACATCTAAGAAAGCTTTGAATTCATCGTCTCGCGGGTTATATGACAGCTGGTCGCAACGTGCAACGCAGCTCGTGAAACACAATAAGGTCGGCAGCCAGAATATCTACCGGACATTTGTCTTGTATCTGGCCGTCCAACATCAGACATATCGTTATAAAAGCGGAGAATTTCAAGCATGTCCACGGTTACTGAACAACAGGTCGTCGAAGCACTCAGTGAAATCAAGGTTCTCGACACGGGAAAAAGCGTCCTTGAACTGGGCCTGATCCAGGGTTTGCAGGTCAAGGAAGGCCATGTAGGCTTTTCACTTGAGGTCGATCCATCGCAAGGCGAAGCCATGGAACCCGTGCGCAAATCCTGTGAGGATATGGTTTATGACCTGCCGGGCGTTTTGTCGGTCACCGCAGTATTGACCGCTCATTCCCATGAGGCTTCGGCCCCCCAGGCGCAGCAATCAGCGCCTCAGGGCGGCGGCGGTGCTTCGGATATGGAAATCCCAGGCGTCAAATCAGTCATCGCCGTCGCATCCGGCAAGGGTGGCGTCGGCAAATCTACTGTCTCGGTCAACCTGGCTCTCGGCCTGGCGGCAACCGGTCTGAAGGTTGGCCTGATGGATGCGGACGTTTACGGTCCGTCCCTGCCTCGCATGATGGGTATTGGTGGTACACCACACAGCCCGGACGGCAAATACATGATGCCCTTGTCCAATTATGGCATTGAAGTGATCTCCATGGGTTTTCTGGTACCTGAGGATACGCCGATGATCTGGCGTGGCCCTATGGTCATGAGCGCGCTGGAGCAATTGATGCGTGACGTCAAATGGGGCGATCTTGATGTGTTGGTTTGCGATCTGCCGCCAGGTACCGGTGATGCCCAACTGACCATGGCCCAGCGCGTGCCGTTAACCGGTGCCGTTGTTGTCTCGACCCCACAGGATGTGGCCCTGGCCGACGCCCGCAAAGGCATCGCCATGTTTGACAAGGTCAATGTGCCCACCCTCGGCATCATCGAAAACATGAGCTATTTTGTCTGTCCACATTGTGGCGACCGCACGGACATCTTCGGTCACGGCGGAGCCAAGGCCGAAGCTGAGCGCCAGAACATCGACTTCCTTGGTGAAATCCCCATCGATCCTTACTTGCGTGAAACGTCAGATACCGGCACGCCTTTAACAGCCAAGGAGCCCGATCACGCCGTCAGCAAGGCCTTCATCGAAATTGCCAAAAAGGTCGCGGTCAAAATTGAAGAAGCCAACGCCGCCACGGCAGCCGCCGCACCGAAGATCGTTATTTCGTAAGGAAATTGGGAGTTCTGTTTTTCATTTCGTTGTCACCCCGCACTTGATGCGGGGTCCACGCTTCAGAATAAAAGCACTCCCTTGGGCAAAGGCGTAGATGCCGGATCAAGTCCGGCATGATGAAGTGCGTTAGTAGCTCCCGCTTATCCTGTCACACTCTCCAGGGCCAGTTTCGCCATGTTAGTGAAGCCGGTCTGTCGTTCTTCCGAGGACAGGTCTTCGCCTGTAATCAAATGGTCGGAGACGCTGAGGATGCAGGCGGCGCGGGCCTTGAATTTGGCGGCGATACGAAACAGAACAGCGCTTTCCATTTCCACACCCAAGGCGCCGTGGTCGGCCAGGATATCAAGGTGGCCCTCCATGGGCCGATAAAAGGCATCACCGCTTACGATGGGACCTGCGTGATATTTTAGATCCATCTTGTCGGCAGTGTCGGCGATGTGGCGGGTCAGCGCGAAGTCCGCTGTGGGGGCGTAGGACGTATCCCCAAAGATAGATTTATTGATGGCGGAATCTGTTGACGACGAGACAGCAATGATCAGTTCGTGAATATCGACTTCCTTGGTCAGAGCCCCGCAAGAGCCAATGCGCACAAGGGTTTTGGCCCCGTATTCTTCCAACAATTCGTGCACATAAATGGCGCAAGAGGGCATGCCCATACCAGTTCCCTGCACAGACACACGGCTGCCATTATAGCTGCCGGTATAACCAAACATATTGCGCACATCTGAATATTGCACGGCATCCTCGAGGAAAGTTTCGGCGATCCATTTTGCCCGCAAGGGATCACCCGGCAGCAGAACGGTCTCAGCGATTTCGCCGGGTTTGGCGCCGATATGTGTGCTCATTTTTGGCTTCAGCTCTCGTTTTTCTGGTGTTCCGGGCGTTCCAGAGTTTCCATCAGTTCACGCCATTCGCGGGCTGACATACCGCTTTCTTTCTGGTCGACCTGTTCCCCCGCCAGCAGGCGTTTGACGACACCCATGCCTTTTTTGGAAATATTGGTGCCGCCGACGCGATAGTCCATGAACGCGCCATAAGTCGCAGGCACCCATTTTTTGACGGTCTCCAGCATGGCTTCAGCATAGACCCGGATTTCATATTGCGCGTGACTGTCGGCCCGTAAACTCAGGAAATGCAGCAGATTATGCAGGTCGGTTTTCCAGTACCACTGGGTATAAAAATTCAGCGACAAGTTCATGCGGGCGAGCTCACGCGCGAGGCCCTGGCGGCTGTCATCGACCGGATTACCATCCGCATCTTCATTCAGCATATCGGCGTATCCAGCATAGGCCCGCTCAGAGTCTTCGCGCAGTAAATCCATGACCCGGTCGGAATCCTTACCGCTCAGCACATCGCCTCGGCCTTGGTGGTTTACCGTGGACTGTGCTGCGAGGTGTTCCTTGGCCGGCATGTAAAATTCGTTATCCAAAATTGAATAGCGAGCCGAGTATTCGTTGACGTTTGCGGTGCGATGGCGGATCCACTGTCGGGCCACAAAGATCGGCAATTTGATGTGGTATTTAACTTCACACATTTCGAACGGCGTGGTGTGGCGATGACGCAACAAATAGTTTACCAGGCCTGCGTCGCTGTTCAGGGTTTTTGTGCCGCGACCATAGGAAACCCGCGCTGCCTGTACGATGGCGGCGTCATCACCCATGTAATCGACGACCCGAACAAAGCCGTGATCCAGTATGGGAATGGCTTCATAAAGGATTTCTTCCATACCCGGCGAGACGGCCCGCCTGGTGGGCACAGATTGCGCCCTTTGTTCTTCAATTTCAGCCAGTTGTTCGGAATTGAGACCCATGGGAACCCTCGTATCAGCACAAAAATCATCCAGAAAGGAGGGACAATATAGCGGGCCGGTACCGGCATGGCCACTACATGTTGTGTCTAAATCGGGATTTATTGAAATTAACGCGGTTTCGTTTTTCATTGGAATAATGCGAAATCTGAACCCCGCTAATTCCCTTCCATTTTCCGCCAAAAATCCCTATATAGAAGGCGTCGGGCAACCGACTATGGCGATAAACGGTCTACAGAATAGGTGTTGCGGACCCGGGGGCGGTACCCGGCGCCTCCACCACATATAGATTCAAACTGTTGGATTCAAACAGTAATTTAAATTCTGGAATCTATATTTGATGGGGGCGAAACAGGATCGACGTGCACAGTAAAAGTATATTTTTCGTTCGGCATGATTCCGCCGTTACCGGGTCAATCACTACAAATGCAAATGACAATCGTCAAGCATTTGCGGTCGCAGCTTAACAGCTGAGTCCACGGGGTTCGAGGGGCACCTGGCAACAGAAGCCCCTCACTTTCCTCGTTATTATGTGGCATTTGCCGAACAATCAAGTAGCATTTGCCAAGCATTCGGAAGACATTCAGCCCCCAAACCGCGCCTGTTCTACGTCCATTTGACGCCTCTTTTTGCGCCTTTTTGACAGATTCGGAGTCGACTCAAGCGCCCCGCTCTTTAATATGGCATTTCTTCGACAACGCTTCTTTAAATCGCTTTAATTCACTCTGGCGCGCAATCGGGTTTCCATGACTGACGACACAACATCCACGGACTACATGAACTATAACGAGATCGTCGAACAGGCGCTGAAAGGTGTCGTGCGCGAATCGTTGGAACGTGTGGCTGAAAATGGCCTGCCTGGTGAGCATCATTTTTATATTTCTTTCCTCTCGGGTTTTCCCGGCGTCATCATGCCCGACAGTTTGCGGGCCCGGTATCCGGAAGAAATCACCATCGTTTTGCAGCATGAATTCTGGGACCTGGAAATTACCGATATCGGCTTTTCGGTGATGCTCAGTTTCAACAACAATCGCGAATTCCTCAACGTGCCATGGATGGCGATCACCGGCTTTGCTGATCCCAGTGTGCAGTTTGGTTTGCAGTTCAAAACGGTCGAAGACGGCGAGATGGAAGATGCCAACATGACGACCCCGGGCATGTCCGTGGAATTTGACGGGTCCTCAGGCCAGGACGATAACGCGTCGCACATGAGCGAGCCTGATGAAGACTCCGCCCTCGTTTCTGCCGACGTTGTCGAACTCGACCATTTTCGCAAGAAATAAAATTCCGGGTTAACACCTGAAGATTTCGCCCGTTGAATTCGCCCGTTGATTTCAAACGAGACGTTCATGACTGAACCATCCCCTTCGCGCTCCGTCATCCCGCACTTGATGCGGGATCCATGCTTACAATGTGAGGGATACCTCTATCCTTAGGCGTAGACCCCGCATCAACTGCGGGGTGACGTAAATATATTAATTAGCCTCACACAACAGGAACAGAACCGTGTCCGATTCAAATGAAAATTCCAAAATCGACTTTCAGGAAATCTTCCCGCTCGGCGCGGAAGATACACCGTGGCGCAAACTGACAGATGATCACGTCAGCACCATCGACGTCGACGGCCAAAAGGTTCTGAAGATCGCGCCCCGGGCCATGTCGCTGCTGGCGGAAACAGCCATGCGGGATATCCAGCATCTGTTTCGCCCAGGCCATCTTGCGCAACTGGCGCTGATCCTGGAAGACGACGAAGCCTCGGACAATGACAAATATGTCGCCCTGGAATTATTGAAAAACGCCAACGTCTCGGCAGGCATGGCCTTGCCCAGTTGCCAGGATACCGGCACCGCCATCGTCATGGGTAAAAAGGGCCAGTATGTCTGGACCGACGGGTCGGACGAAGAAGACCTGAGCCAGGGCATCGCCAATACCTATTTGAACACCAACCTGCGCTACAGCCAGGTGGCGCCGCTGGATATGTATGAAGAGGTCAATACCGGCAACAACCTGCCAGCCCAGGTCGATCTTTACGCCACACCAGGGGATGAATACAAATTCCTGTTCATCGCCAAGGGTGGTGGCTCGGCCAATAAAACTTTTTTGTTCCAGCAAACCAAAGCCGTGCTGAACCCGGAAAGTCTGAAAAGTTTCATCGACGAAAAAATCAAGACCCTCGGCACCTCGGCTTGCCCGCCCTATCACCTCAGCATTGTCATCGGTGGCACATCGGCCGAGATGAACCTGAAGACCGTCAAGCTCGCCAGCACAAAATACCTTGATGCCCTGCCCACCAGTGGCAACAAACTGGGCCGTGCCTTTCGCGATCTGGAGATGGAAGAAACCGTTCTGAAACTAAGCCAGTCCAACGGCATCGGTGCACAGTTCGGCGGCAAATATTTCTGCCACGATGTGCGCGTGGTGCGCCTGCCCCGGCACGGTGCGTCCTGTCCCATCGGTATCGGTGTGTCGTGCTCGGCTGATCGCCAGATCAAGGGCAAGATCACAGCCGAGGGCGTCTTCATTGAACAGCTGGAAACCAACCCGGCCAAATATCTGCCGGAAGTCGAAGACAAAAGCCTGGGCGGCGACGTCGTCGAAATCGACCTCGGCCAACCCATGGACGCCATCCGGGCCGAGCTGACAAAACACCCCATCAAGACGCGCCTGTCGTTAACCGGCACCCTGATCGTGGGCCGCGACATCGCCCACGCCAAGCTGAAAGAACGCCTGGATGCCGGCGAAGGCCTGCCGCAATATATGAAGGACCACCCGATCTATTACGCCGGTCCCGCCAAAACCCCCGACGGCATGGCGTCCGGATCGTTTGGCCCCACCACCGCGGGCCGCATGGACAGTTACGTCGACCAGTTCCAGGCCGCGGGCGGCTCCATGGTCATGCTGGCCAAGGGCAACCGCAGCCCACAAGTGCGCGAAGCCTGCAAAAAATACGGCGGATTTTACCTCGGCTCCATCGGCGGCGAGGCCGCGATCCTGGCACAAAACTGCATCACCAAAGTCGAAGTGCTGGAATACCCGGAACTGGGCATGGAAGCCATCTGGAAAATCGAAGTCAAAGATTTCCCGGCCTTCATCATCGTCGATGACAAAGGCAATGATTTCTTTATTGATCTTTGATTTAGGGACGCCTGATCTCCAATGGCCCTGAAAAAACATTCCCTCGACATCGCCGGCCACCAAACCAGCGTCACCCTGGAAGACGAATTCTGGAACGCCCTGCGCCAGATCGCCAAATCACAAGGCCGCGCCCTCAACGACCTCGTCGCCCAAATCGACGAGGCCCGCGACGGAAATCTGTCGAGTGCTATCCGGGTTTATGTCTTGAAGACGGTTTTGGAACAGCAATAACCCCGTCATGCTCGGGCTTGACCCGAGTACCCACGTCTTTGCTGTTCCTTTACACAGAATTACGGGGACATGACTTTTTCCACTTCGAAAAAGAATCGTGTCCCTACAACCAACTAATTCAAAGATTCTGTGTATTCTGCTAGGTCCTTGTTTTGTTCATGGACACATTTTGAAAACAATGGGGAAAGGAAATTGCATTCGGTTTCGCCCTGTCCAAGAATAAATATAAGACTAGTCAAGGGTTATTCACTCGACGTGGACTTTTCCACTTCAGCTATTAGTTTGTCTTGCGACCATAACTCAAATGGCACACCTAAATAGGCCTGTGCCTCCGAAACAAGAATTGGATGTGCCCTTCCCTTTCGGCTCCAATCAGGTTTCTTGTCATCAGTTACGAGAACGGCCCGAGTGAAATTCGTTCCTTCTGATTGTGCTGCCTTCAAGCCATAGAGGAAATCAGCCCAAATAAAAAAATCCCCGTCTCCGTCATCTTTAAATCCCGGTGGCGTTTTGGTGCTAAACCTTATTTCTACGATTTCCTTGAATGCGCTTCTAGGCACAAATGGCACTGACGATTTTTCTTTTAAGACTTCCAATAGCTTAAGTGTTTTGTGAATTGTCGCTTTATCAAAAATGTGACCATGTTCCGCTGAGAAAACATTCAATTTCTCTTTAATCACTGGCGCAAAGTCTCCAAAATCTTCGCCAAATTTATCCAGTTCATCTGAGAAATCTTCAAATTGAGTTATTGTCAAATCTGGTGTTTGGGCATTTTCATCAAGCGGCGACCTGATCATTTTGCATGACTTCGATACCGTCTTTAAATTCAATTCCAGTAATAACTTTCCCGAGGCTGTTGAAGCCGCG
>Ga0233443_1000127_pt1 | contig 95487 bp, 83 predicted proteins | sample SI_123_September_2_FD_182784 | JGI IMG/M metagenome (GOLD analysis project Ga0233443, IMG submission 182784) | Seawater microbial communities from Saanich Inlet, British Columbia, Canada - SI_123_September2016_200_MG | ecosystem: Environmental > Aquatic > Marine > Inlet | place: Canada: British...
TGATTCTGCATCTTATGTTACTGTTGATAAAATCAAAGTTGCATTAAATGAAGATACTACTGCTGGTACTGGAATCACTAAAGATTCTGTATCTCAAGTTTCTTTATATAGAGGTTCTGTTTCTGAATCTAACTTATTAGATCAAGAATCAGGTTCTAAATTAGACGTTAACGGTGTTGCTACTTTAGAATTTACTGAAGTTGAAATCGCTGCTGACGCTACTGAAACTTTTATTGTTACTGTATCTACTGTTGATACTACTGATGTAGTAGGTAAAGTAATTGTTGCTTCTGTTGCTTCTGCTGATATTGATGTAGAAGATGATGAAAATGATGCTGTTACTTTAAATGGTCCAGCTACTCTTAACGATAAATTAATTACTGTTAAAGATTCTGGTCAATTAGTAATTACTGCTGATGCTAACAACGTTGATAACGAAGACTCTAAAACAATTTTAGGTTGAGAAGAAATGATTGTTTATTCTGCTGATGCAATTGCTACTAATGAAGAAGTAAATGTAGAAACTGTTGAATTTACTCTAGATGCTAACTTGAAAAAAGTTGTTGCTTCTGCTAAATTATACTTAGATGATGTTGTTGTTGCTACAGCTACTAATTCTGATGTATCTGATGTTGCTAACTCTGTTATAACATTTGATAATATATCTAACTTAGACTTTCCAACTGTTGAATCTGAACTTAAATTAGCTATAGTTACTGAAACTATCGGTTATGAAAAAGTTGGTGAAGCTGTTCTTGATGTTGCTGTTACTGAAGTTGCATTAACTGAAGCTGAAGGTGTTGATTCATCTGAAACTGTTGTAGTTGATGTTACTGATGTTGATACTGCTCCAGAAACTGATTCTGAATTATTCTCTGTTGTACCTGCTGTTGTAGTTGCTTCAGTTGATCAAAAATTAGAAACTGGTTCAGTTAAAGTTACTGTTACAGTTGATACAGGTGATAACACTGCTACTGGTAGTGCTGCATCTCCAGTTGTAACTATACAAGGACTAGGTGTTATTGACTTAGTTACTAGTACAGGTGTTGTTAACTTCAATATATTTGAAGAAGGTGAATCTACTGGATTAACTGAAGGAAGCTTTGGTGTTGTAGTTTCAGGTTCTCAAACATTTGATTTAATCCCAACTGATACTACTGCCGTTACTTACACTCTAAGATTACCAACTGATGGTGTAACTTACGATGCTGCTGCTAGTACTGGATTAACTTCTAATCTATCTACTGAATTAGACTTAGGTACTAAAACTTACGAGTAATCGTTTATTAGTATTACTGAGTATTCAAAACTTATTTATTTAAGTTTAATCCCTTTCTCTTAATTGAGAGAGGGATTTTTTTTTGATAAACCCCCTAGTTCCCTTGTCAGGGGGAATAATACAGCAGTAGAAGAAAGTATATATTTTGAGTATATTTGATTTGCAATTGAGTTGTTATTTGTTATAATATATAATAATGATTAACATATAATAAGTAAAATAAATGAATAAGGAAATACAACAAAAATGAGATTTTTTATTTTATAAATGAGATGAGTGAAATGTTAAAATTCAAGTAGTTCTTGAAAATTGAACTGTTTGGGTTTCACAAAATTCAATAGCAGATATATTTAATACATCTAAACAGAATATAAGTTATCATATTAATAATATTTATGATGAATGAGAATTAGAAAAAAAATGAACTGTAAAAGAAATTTTGACAGTTCAAAAAGAGTGATGAAGATCAGTAAATAGAAACATTGATTTTTATAATCTTGATGCGATTATATCTGTAGGGTATCGTATAAATTCATATAAAGCAACTCAATTTAGAATATGGGCTACATCCATTATAAAAGATTATTCTATAAAGGGATTTGTATTAGATGATGAAAGATTAAAACAAGCTAATAATCTATTTGGAGAAGATTATTTTGAGGAATTATTAGATAGAATCAGAGAGATAAGGACTTCTGAAAGAAGATTTTATCAAAAAATAACAGATTTATATACTACAGCTATCGATTATGACCCTAGTTCTCCTATTACTAGAACATTTTATGCAACAGTACAAAATAAATTACATTGGGCTATTCATCACCATACAGCTTCAGAATTAATAGTAGAAAGAGTAAATCACAAAAAACCTAATATGTGATTAACAAATTGGAAAAATTCAAAAAATGGTTGACAAATAATCAAATGAGATGTTTCAGTAGCCAAAAATTATCTTACAAAAGAGGAAATAGATGATTTAAATAGAGTTGTATCAATGTACTTAGATTTTGCAGAAAATATGGCTAGAAAAAGAAATCCTATGAAAATGATTGATTGGGTAGAAAGATTAGATTCTTTTTTAGAATTTAATGAGTATGATATTTTAAATAACCCTTGAAAAATTACTGCACAAGTTGCTAAAAAAGTAGCAGAAAAACATTTTTCAAAATTTAGAATTATTCAGGATAAGAACTATGAATCAGATTTTGATAAAATTATATGAGAAATAAAATCTGAAATACAAAAATAAAACTTATTTATTTAAGTTTAACCCCTTTCTCTTAATTGAGAGAGGGATTTTTTTGTTTGATATTTTGGATGTTTGCTTATAATATAGATATTAAACTATTAATGTTTAGCTATGAGAGTATTAAAAATATTATTATTTATATGTTTTCTGCTTATTTGAAATAAAGTATATTCAAATGATCATTTTTATACGACTTCAAATCTAAATAATTATGAATTAAATCTATCACAAACTAATATATGAGAATCATATCTAGCTAAAATAAATAGTATTTTATGAAAATATTCTGATGATGCTGATGTACTTTTGAAGTTACAAAATAGAATTATAGAATTAAAAACTAATATTGATGTTAAAGATATAGAGTATACGGATGATATAGTTAATTTAATATATTATATGGACCTAAAGGTTTATTTTTTATTGGTTGATTTATGAGTAATTCATTTATGAGAGGAAGAAGAAATAAAAGAAGAGATCATTTATCCATGATTTTGAGATGATTATAATGATAGTGAAAAAAATGTTACTGCCTGAGATGATTTTATAATACTATCCTGAAAAACTAGCTCAAAATATGAATCTGTTGATGTATGAAGAGCTAAATTTTATATTGAGGGAATTGATGCTCAAAATTTAAAATATAGCCTAGATTATGCTAATTTATATTTTGAATGAGTATTTATAGCTAAAATTAGTTCTTCAGATATTGATATCTTAACTACAAATAAAGTTTCCTTAACCTTTGATAATTTAAAGAGTTTTATTGTTCCTCAAAAAGAAGTAAGTTTTAGGCTTTGAATAAAGGCAAAGAGTATATGATATGAAAAAACCTGAAAAACAATTAAAGATGCAAGAGTCACTAGTGTTAATATATCTGATGCAGTTTGATTAAACTCATGAAACAAGATAGATGCCTTTACTACAACTATAAGTGTAGAATGATTTTCTATAGTTCCTTGAGTACCAATCATTTCAGTTATTAATGATTTAAGTAACTCAACCGTAATAAAATTAAATATAAGATGAGAGTTTTGAGATAGTACAATAGATTTAAATAATTCAGTACCAAAAATAGAAATAAATAAGTTAAAATTTTCAGTATATGATAATTCTAATACAGCGATTTTTAAATTAGTTAATACTGATAATACTAGTGAGCCAATTATTTGAATAAAAAGCTGAACAATACTAGAATTTGATTTATCTTCAATGAATGAAAATAATAAAACTATAGCTAGTTGAAAGGGTGAAGATTATGAAATTTATATATCAAATACTGATAGATGACTTTCTTTAGACTTATTAAAAGATGGATTATTATATGATGTTTTATGAGTAAATTGAGCGGATAATCTAAATATAAACATGAATAAATCTATTGATTTATGATACAGAGATTTTTAATAATACTAAATTAAGAAACAGTTAAGAATTATTAGCTTTTAATTGCAATTAAATTTTACTTTTTTAGTCTATTTAATATACTTAGTACTACATTTTAATTATTTATTTTAAGTCATATGACACAAGAAAAAAACAATGACAATAATGTACAAATGATAGTAATTGTATCATTATTAGTTATTATTGCAGTTATGGGATTTTTCCTATGAAAATCATCAGGAACTCCTACTCCTACAGATAATACTACAGTTAATACAGATACTTCGGTACCTGCTGATTACGAAGATTTATCTATAATGGTAATTGATGATAAAAGATGTACAAACTGTCCAACAGATGCAATCTTAGAACAATTACAATTACTTCCTTCAGTATCTGGAGCAGAAATTGAAAGAAAAGATTTTTCTGATAAAGGTATGGAAGATTATTTAAAGGATAATAATATTACTACACTTCCTTTAATTGTATTTTCAACTAACAATTTTGATGTATCAGCTGATCCAGCTCAATTAGATCAAAATGGTCAACCAGCTCCAAAAGTAAATACTTTTTTAGAAGCATTGCCTGGATGAAGCTACACTCTTGCAATTGGTGCAACATTTAATCCTTTTGAGGAAAGAAGTGAAAGAGGTTTCTTAATGTTAGATAAAGAAAAATTAGAAGCAATAAAAGCAGATTCAAATATTAAATGAAATGTTGATGCTAAAATTTCATGGATTGAATATTCAGATTTAGAATGTCCTTTCTGTGCTAAATTACATAATGCTGGTACAGTAGAAGACTTAACTGAAAAATATGGTGATGATTTAAATATTGTATTTAATCATTTCCCACTAGGTTTTCATAATAATGCACAACCTTGAGCTGAAATATTAGAATGTTTAGCTGAACAAGAATGAACTGATGCATTTTATGCTTTGATTAAAAAAGCTTATGCTGATGAAAAATCTGCTAAATCATACTTAATTGATGAAGCTGTTGAATTATGAGCTTCAGAAGATGACTTAGAAGCATGTTTAGATAGTGGTAAATATACTGATAAAGTTAAAGCTCAAATGGAAGTATGAACAGCATTATTTGGTATAACAGGTACTCCTGGTAATGTACTTATAAATAATGAAACTGGTGAATATGAAATTATTTCATGAGCATATCCTACAAGTGCTTTTGAGGATATTATTGATGAATTAGTTAAATAATAGAAAAATAGAAAAATCCCCCTAATTTATTACTATAGTTTTCTCCCCATTAATAAGGGGGAATGAACGATAGTGAATAGGGGGATTTTTTTAGTTCAAAATTTCTTTTATTAATTTATCATCCTTTCTCCAGTTTTTCTTTACTTTTGCTCTTAGTGCAAGGAAAACTTTTTTATCAAACACTTTTTCTAATTCTTTTCTAGCTTCTGTTCATATAGCTTGTATCAACTTTCATCCTTTTCATATAACTATATATTTTTGTGAATCTGATTCAGTATATATATAGGCAACAATTTTCAATAATTCATCAGTCTCATTTATTTCCTCAGCTATTATATAAACACTGTGAGGAAGTTCTTCTTTTGTATGTAAAAAAGCTTTTTCTCTTATTATCTCACTTATTCTAAAGTATATATCTTGTTTCGTATAATACTCCTCAGGAAAAAGAATAGGTCATACTTTTAGAAAAGACTTAACTTTATTTAATAGTATATCAAATCCATCTTTGGATACAGAAGAAATTTTTAATACATTATCTGATTCTGGAATATTTATTTTAGCTTCTAAATCTGTTTTTGTATAGACTCTTATTACAGGTTTATTAAGCATGTCCATAATACTTCTTATGTACTTTTCTTCTTCTCAACCAGTTCTACTCGAATCTATAAAATATAGTATTAATTCTGCATCTTTGAAGCTTGAAATCGCAACATTATTTATTTGTTCATTGAATTTTTTTTCAGATTTGTGTATTCATGGTGTATCAAAAAAGATGATTTGTGAATCTTCATCATTATAAATAGCTAAAACTCTTTTTCTAGTAGTTTGTGGAACATTTGTAGTTATTGATATTTTTTCTCAGATAAGAGAATTTACAAATGTAGATTTTCATGCATTTGGTCTACCTATTATTGCCACATATCATACTTTTTTTTCCTTAGTTAAATCATCAGTATTATCTAATATATCTTGTAGCTTTAGTTCTTTCATTTTAAGTTCATTATTTTTCCTTTATTTTTGTAGCCTCTTTCTCCTGATAAGGAGAGAGAATTCAAGAGAGAGGTTTTTAGTATTTTACTTTTTTTCATCTATTTCTGTATCATTTTTCTTATCTCTGTAATCATCTACTATATTGAGAATTTTTCTTGCTTCTTGCATTGAATCTGGAGCAAATTTCATCCTAAGTGTTGTTTTATTTCAGGCTGTTTGAATAGATAGAGTTCAGTAATTAAGTAAGTTTGCAAGTAGTCATGAAGTCTTAGAATTTACTTCTTGTACTTGTCATAGATTACATTCTGAAACTGTTCTATTTAAAAATGATATTTGATCGATTCAAATAACCCTATTATCTGAAACTACATACATATCTAATTCATGGTTCAGCCATTCTATATAAAGAAAAATAGAGAAAAATAGCCAAAATACAATATTTACTAAATTTGATATTAGTCAAAATCATAATGCTAAAAATAGACTAGAAGATATCACTATTCAAATAAGAAAATAAAGGAATAAAAATATATAAATAATCCAATGCCTTTTAATAACGGATAATATTTTTTCTCAGGGTCTTAAATTTTGTAAATTTAACATAGACTAAAAATTTTATGAAATATTAGGCTTTTTTATGTATAAAGCTTCTATTTGTTTTAAATTCTGGAATTTAATATCTTTAATTATACTTATATAATCTATATTTTCAAGTATTTCTATATCTTCAAATAAATCCTTATTCGCTTCTCCGTAGGCTTTTTCTATACTTTTTTCTTTTAATAACAAAAGCAACTCTTTATTAGGGATAATTTCTATTTTTGAATTCTTATTAAATTGAACAAAATGATCCCTTTTAGAAGATGCCTTTATGATTGGATAATTTTTATACAATTCAAAATAGCTTAGACAGCTTATATTTTTATTAATTATATAATTAATACTGTTAACTGCTAGTATTGTGGTTCTAATTCCAGTAAAACTACCAGGTCAATTAACAACTACTATATTTTCTATACTACTATAATCTAAATCATTATTTTTTAATAGACTATCTATCTGTGGTATTAGGGTAGATGACTCGTTTCATTTGATATCCCATTTTATACTATCTTTAATATCTCTATTTCAGTCAAAAAGAGTTATATTAGCAGGGGATGATATTGTATCTATAAATAGGTTCATTTTCAAAAATCATATATAAACTTTATATATTCTAATTTTTTTATATAATTTGCAAGTATTTTAACCATATTAAAGTGATTAGTTTAAACTTAAAACTCAAATTAAACAGGCATTACATAAATTATTGAAGTATTTTTTCAAGATTACTTCTGTTAAAGGAAGAGTTATTAAAAACTGATTCTTTTTTAATAGTGCTAGAAAATGATAAAATTCTTAATTCATATCAGAAAATTTTAGATTTTTTATCTATTGATTTTAAGAGTTTAGATAATTTTTCTGATTTAGTAAATTTTAGTCATAATAAAAAATGAAAATATTTAGTAACAAAGGAGTTATTTAATCTAAAACTAGATAAACTTAGTGTTTTGGAGTATAATGATATCTTTGAATTAAAAGTTAAGGACGACATTCAAATTTCTGAGATAACAAAAACGCTTAATGAGTTTTGATATACTTTTTCAAATTATAATAATCCTGGAAGTTTTCAAATAGTTTGAGACATACTAAGTTTTACAGATTTTTCATGAATAACTACCCAAATTAGTTTTTGGTGAGATTCAATCGAGACTATAAATACTTGAAATATAAATTTAAAAAAGTTTAATTTTTGAAGGAACAAAGTTCTAGATTTTGATAATTGTACAAAGAAGGTAAATAGTGAATTAAATAATAAAATTTTAGATACAGACTCTTTAATTATATTAGATTCTCTAGATTTCTTTTCTAGTTATGATGATGTAAGTGAAGAATTAAATAATTACATAATATTTAATTCTCTTTCTAATTTTGATAGTTTTACAGATTTATGAATTGATGATTTATATATAGAAAAATTAGAAGATTTAAAAATTTTATTAGAAGAAAAAAATACTAAAAAATGTATTTTTACAAAGAACAAAGTTGCTATAAAAAATTTTTTAGAACTTAATAATTTGGAATCAGTAGAAGTTTATGAAACTACTTTAAATAACCTAAAAAGTTTCAAAACTGATAAACTATCTATAATTTGTGATGATAATATATCACGTATTTTTATTAAAAAAAGAATAAAAAAGAGTCTATCAAAGAACTTAGACTTATTAATGCAAATTAAATCTTGAGATTATATTGTCCATATTGATCATTGAATTGGTATCTTTCGCGAGATAGTGACCAAAGAATTAGCTAATATCTGATGAAAACAAAAGAAAGGAATTAAGAGAGAATATATTAGTTTAGAGTACAAAAATAATGATAAGTTATTTGTTCCTATTACTGAGGTTTCCAGAGTTTCTAAATATGTATGAGTAGAAAATCCTAAATTAACATGATTAAGTACTCTAGAATGGGAGAAAAAGATAAAAAAAGTATCTGCAGATGTAGAAATAATTGCATGAGAACTTTTAGAAGTATATGCCAAAAGAAAACTAGTAAAGTGATTTCAATTTAAGAGTCTAATTAAAGAAGAGGTTATTTTTAGTAATTCGTTCCCTTATACTTATACATATGATCAATTAAATGTAATTTCAGACATTTATAAAGATATGGAATCAGTAAATCCAATGGATAGGCTTTTATCATGAGATGTATGATTTTGAAAAACAGAAATCGCATTTACAAGTATTTATAAATCTATTATTAACTGAAAACAAGCTGCGCTTATCTCACCACTTATAGTATTGGCATATGAACATTATGAAAATGCAATAGATAGGTTTAAAGATTTTCCTATAAATATATGAGTACTGACTAGGTTTGAAAAGCCTAAGGCTATTGAGGCTACTTTAGATAGATTAAAAACTTGAAAAATTGATCTAATAATTTGAACTCATAGATTATTAAGTGAAGATATTCGCTTCAAGGATTTAGGATTATTAGTTGTAGATGAAGAACATAAATTCTGAGTAAAAGATAAGGAAAAAATAAAGAGGTTTAAATGAAATATAGACATACTGTCTATGTCAGCAACACCAATTCCTAGAAGTCTAAATATGGCTCTAAATGGGATAAAAAGTATATCAATGTTGACAACTCCACCTATAGGTAGACAATCAATTCAGACAATAGTTTCGGCATTTGATGATAGACTTATATTTGATGCTTGAAAGAGAGAATTTGATAGAAAATGACAATTATTTTTTATCCATAATAGAGTAGAAACTATTGATGCTATGTGAAATTATTTGTCTAATATATTTCCATGAAAAAAAATAGCTATTGCTCATGGACAATTGTCATGAGATAAACTTGAACAAAGAATAATAAAATTCAAGAGAAAACAATACGATATTTTACTCGCAACTACTGTTGTTGAAAATTGAATTGATTTTTCAAATGTGAATACAATTTTTATAAATGAATCACAAAATTTTTGAATAAGTCAGATTCATCAACTTAGATGAAGAGTCTGAAGATCAGATAGAAAATGATATTGTTATTTATTATTCAAGAAAGATAAAATCAAAGAAGATGCTGCAAAAAGATTAAAAACTATAGTCGACTATAGTCACTTATGAGCATGATTTGAACTAGCAATAAAAGACCTAGAAGTGAGATGATGATGAGATATACTCGGTATTAGACAAAGTGGACAATGACATGAAATAGGTGTCAACTTGTTCCTGGAAATGCTCGAAAATAAAGTAGAAGAATTAAAAGAAAAAAAGAATTCAGAAATAAATATAAATAATAATTCTAGAGAGTCTAAATTAGAAAAAACTCATAGAATAAATACAACAGTTGATTTAAATATTTGAGCATATATTGATGATTCGTATTTTTCTTCAGAGCTTGATAAGATAAATTTTTATAGAGAAATCGAAAGTTTAAATAACCTAAGGGATTTAGAAAATATAATATCTGACTTTAAGGAAATAAATAGAGAATTATCTGATTCAACTAAAATCTTTTTTTCACTTTTAAAACTTAAATTAAAAGCACATAGTTTTAAAATAGATTCTATAAAAAGAGTTTGAATAAATTATCAAATTGATTTCAATAAAAAAATAAATTTAGATGAATTAAAAGAATTTTTAAAACTAGATAAAGATGTAAAATTTAAAGTTATTTGAGTTACAAGACTTAGAAGTTCAACAAATAATTTTGAAAATGAAGAAAGCTTCTTACAATACATGCTACAACTTTTTGACTTTAAACTTTGAAAAAAGAAAATAAAGTTAAAAAAGAAAGTGTGATAAAAATTCTAATCCCTCCCCCTGCGGGTTCTCCCTTTGGAAAAGGGAGAAATATTTTATAAATTATAATCTTCCTTTTCCAAAGGAAGTACCGAGGAACGAGGGGATGGATTAGGACTAAAAGTACACATTTTTTAAAATTAACATATAATTTATGAAAAGATTATTTAAAAAGATATTTATACTAATATTTATAAGTGCATTTATGGTTTCTTGTGATTATGAAATACAAGAAGAGAATTTAACTACTAATAACGATACTGAAATGGCTAATTATAATGAATGAGATGTTGTTGCTGTAATAAAAACAACAAATGGAACTATTAATATATTGCTGGAAACTGAAAAAGCTCCAGTTACTACTACTAATTTTATAGGTTTAGCAAAACAATGATACTATGATGGTGTTATATTTCATAGAATCATAAAATGATTTATGATTCAATGATGAGATCCAGATGGAACTGGTATGTGAGGAACTAGTATTTATTGAGAAAAATTTGACGATGAATTCCATGCTGATCTAAAAAATGATAAATATACTATTTCTATGGCAAATGCTTGAGCTAATACAAATGGTAGTCAGTTTTTCATAAATACTGCTAATAATAATTTCTTAGATAATAAACATTCTGTTTTTTGAACTGTGGTAGAATGAACATGAAGTGTTGATAAATTGGAAAAAGTTAAAACTTGAGCTAATGATAAGCCAGAAAAAGAAGTAAAAATGATTTCAATTGAAATAAAAGAATATAAAAAAGGCTCATTAAAAGATTATGATTTTGATTTAGACTCTGTATTAGCAGATATAGAAAAAAAGAAAGAAGTAGAATTAGAAGCAAAAAAAATAAAAGCTGTAGAAACAAGTGATATAGTATGAGTACATTATACTGGAACACATGAAGACTGAGAAAAATTTGATTCTAGTTTAGATAGAGGAGAACCTATAGTTTTCCAAGTATGAGCAGGACAAATGATTAAATGATTCGATGATGCAGTTATATGAATGAAAATTGGGGACAAGAAGACATTAAAATTAGCTCCTAAGGATGCTTATTGAGAATCCGAGGTTAGTATACCTAAGACAGAATTACAATCATTTATAGATGCTTGAATCAAGTTAGAAAAATGAGAGTTTTTAGAAACAGCACAAGGAAAAATTGAAATAATTGCGGATGATGAAACATCTATTACTATTACAAATAATCATCCTATGGCAGGGAAAACTCTTAATTTTGATATTGAGTTAATTGAAATTAAATAATAAATAAAAAAGACCATTAATGGTCTTTTTTATTTATGCTATTTTTACTAAATTCTCTCTTTTTTCTATTTTTATACAATTTCTTCAATACTCTTTTGCCTCATACAATGCATCATCAGCTCTCTTTGTTATTTCTTCAATTAATTCGTCATCTTTGTGAAACTCTGAAATTCATATACTTATTGTAATATTTTTTCTTTTTTCCAGTCTTTCTTTATCGGCTCATTTATGTAATTCTTTTATTTCTTCCCATAGGAATTTTTCCACTAATAATCTTAGTTGTTCTGCTCTTTCTTCAGCTTTTTCAATTGAACTACCTGGCATAATAATCATGAACTCTTCTCCTCACCATCTTCAAACCTCATCATTTTTTCTAAACATTGAAGTAAATAGTTCTCAAATTTTTATTAATGCATCATCTCATATTAAGTGTCAATAATGATCATTTATCGATTTAAAATAGTCAATATCTACTAATAATATAGCGGTGTTATCTAAATTTCTTTTATAATCAGCAATTTTACTATTTAATGTATTTTCTATAAATCTCCTATTTCATAACTTTGTTAATGTGTCTGTAGTTGACATCTCTTTTAATTTTCTTATTTCTTCAGCATCTTTTTTTCTATTTTCTTCATAAATTCAATTAAGTATATGACCAGCTATTTTATTTTTATCCGTGTTAGTTTTAATAATTGTATCTATTACTTCATTTATTGGTAATTGTGAAACTTTTTCTTTATCTCATATAATTTTTTCTATTTCTTGAATGATATAGTTAATCACATAAAATATATTTGTTCAAATATTATTCTCCCTAATTTCATATAATCATTTTAAATCTTTCTTTCCACTATAATCTAGTTCTTTTATACTATTTTCATTTAAATTTCACGACAATAAAGGTAAAAGTTCAAAATTACCTAAAATTTCAGTGTTTTCATAAATAGGATTTTCTTTATTTATAATATTAGTTTTATTCATCATTATATTTAATAATTAAAAATTGATTTTAAAACATTGTATTTTCCATAATACTAATAAATATACAAATGTCAAGTTCAATTATTTTTTTATAAACATAGCATCTCAAAATGAGAAAAATCTGAATTTATTTTTTATAGCATAATTATATGCCATCATTATATTTTCTTTTCAGACAAAGCTTGATACAAGCATTAGTAGGGTAGATTTAGGTAGATGAAAATTAGTAATTATTGCATCCACAAATTTCCATTCATAACCAGGATATATAAAAATATCAGTATCTTTAGATCCATGTTTTAATATTCATTTTTCATCAGAAAAACTTTCTAAAACTCTAATTGAGGTTGTTCAAACCGCAATAATTCTTTTTCAGGCTTTTTTATATTCATTTAATCTATTTGCAACGTCCTCTTTTAATTCAATATATTCTGAATGCATTTTATGATTTAGTATATTATCATCTTTTACTGCCATAAAAGTTCCAAGTCATACGTGTAAAAGAACTTTTTCTATTTTTATTCACTTGTTTTTGATTTTGTCCAGCAATTCTTCAGTAAAATGTAGACTAGCTGTAGGCGCTGCTACACTTCATTCTATTTCACTCCAAACTGTTTGATATCTCTCAGTGTTTTCTAATTTTTCTTTAATATATGGAGGCATAGGTATTTCTCATAGTTTTTCTATTATTTCCAGGAATTCTAATCATCATTTATTGAATTCTACTATCCTTCATGCTTCAGTTATTTCTTTACTAATAGCTTCTAATCAATATTCAAATACTATTTTCCTTCCAGGTTTCAGTTTTTTACCAGGGAAGACAAGGCAATCCCAACTATTATCAGATATTTGTTTATGAAGAAAAATTTCAACTATTCTACCTGATTCATTTTTTCAATGTAGTCTTGCATTTATTACTCTTGTTTTGTTTATTACTAATACATCATTTTCACTTAATTCATCTAATATTCAATAAAATTTAGATTCCTTAATTTTTCATGTATTTCAATCTAGTTTAAGTAATCTTGAATGATCTCTTGGCTCAATAGGTGTTTGTGCTATTAATTCCTCAGGAAGTTTGTAGTTAAAATCTGATAGTAACATTGATTTATAATCTTAATAATATTTGGAGTATTATATGATTTTAGGGGAATAGTCAAAAAAACCTGCTTTTAGGCAGGTTTTTTAAATATTAGTAATTGTACAGTTATTTGAATTATAACTTATTCAAAATAAATCTTTTAAGTCTATTATAGTTTGTTCAGTAACAAAGAAATCACTTTTAATTTTTGAATTTAATCATGATATTTTTAATTCATCCCCATCTATTTTTAAATCAATATTTTCTAGTATCGTAGGAGAATTTTTAGATACTATTAGTTCTACCAATAATTGTTTTTCATCTTCATTAATTTCTCATGATTTTATTGCATTTTTAAGTGTTTCTCAGTAATCTCATTCTTTAGTTATTAATCATTCTTCTATTAATTTTTTATAATTTTCCTTCTCATCGTCTGTAAGTAATTCATAAGTTCAGTATGCTAGTAACAATGTTAATGCAATCTTTACTCATTGTTTTCATAGTAATGGGATTTTAGATATATTTTTTCACCCCTTAATGAGAGCCTCTTTAATGATTGTTCATTTCCCAATTTTAGCTATACTATCTATCACTTCTAAACTTCATCTTCAAATAGAATATATATCTTTTATTGGTTTTATCATGTATCAACCAGCTCATTTAATTCATCATTTTATAGACTCTTTTAAAAGAAAAGCTGTATCAAGTCATAATAGTACTCATCACATTCATGCTTCTACTGGATTTTTTACTACAACTTCATTATTTTCATCTAAATAAACCCCCCCTTCTCATAATAGCATTATAGGTCATACAAATGGAACTAAACTCCATAATCATGTTTTTAGGTTTTCCATCTTATCTTCATTTGCTACAGCTAATCAAGCAACAGCTATTATAGGTAATTTATCAAGTAGCCCTCCTAATAATTCTGGGAATTTATTAGCTAATTTTGAAAATTTAGATGCTTGATTTATGTCATCAAAATGGTAAATTACTTTATCTCATAGTCTTGAGACTTCTCATATTTCAAATATTTCTCTTATTTTTCAAATACTCTTTGCTATATGTTCATTTTTTAAAATAGAAATTTGATTTTCATAAATAAATCCTAGTTTTCTATTAAGATCATAAAGATCAGCACTTTTTCAAAAACCAAACTTATTAAGTAAACTAGCATTTGATAATGTTCTATTTATATGAGGCAGTTTAAATTTTGAACTAACATGAGTTTTTAATTTACTTAAATCATCTATATCTCAAGGGATAGTATCACCTAATATTTTTGAAATTAATTCTTTTTTTGAAGATATATTTTCAGAATTTTCTAAAATACTAAGAATTTTATAATTTTTTTGTAGTTGGTTCAAATTTTGAGTAGCTTCTTTTATTACTATTGAAGTTTTGTTATCTACAACTCACATAGCTTCAGAAATTTTTTGAAAGTTTGAGGCTTGTTTTTCAAAGTTATTATGAAAAGATGCTGATATTAGACTAGTACTTTTTACAGATGTATTTGTTAGGTTCTCTATAGCAATTTGAGAAGCTACTTTAGAAATATCTCATAAAATAGAGAATAGCAATCACCCTTTTCTATAAAGTAGTCATAAAAGTAATTCTGGATGTTCAATATCTCATATTTTATTCATTAAATCTTCATAACTTACTTGTTCTGTTATTCACATCCATCATAAGGAAATTTTAAATATATCTACAGATGAATCTATAATATCAATTCCTATAGCAGATATAGGGATAATTCACTCACTCACCAATGACATTGTAAATCAAGTTCATTTAGAAGTTGATTCAATCAATAGTCAATATAAATCATTTATTTGAAATCACCTATCTTTTACAATTTTATGTAGAACAAGCTCATTAGTATTACTTAAATTAAAGTACTTATGTACAAGTTTTTCAAGACTTACTAATTTATCTCATGTTATTTCTCACATATTTGGATACTTTGTTTCTATAGATTTTTTAATTGATGCTATAGTTTTTTGTTTAGCTTCTTTTAATAATTTTTCTTTTTCTTCAACGCTAAAGATGTTACTTAATTCAGGTATTGTAGAATAAATATCTTTTATAGTAATTTTTTCTCAATCTTTAATTTTATCATAAATTATTTTTATTTGTTCCTCCTTTATAGAAGGAGAATTTATTATATTTTCTATTTGTTCTTTCTTTCAAGGAATTTCCTTATTTAATATTTCAATTATTTTTATTTTTGTTTCTTTAATTTCTATACTACTTAATTTTTCTTTAATATCCTCAACCTTACTAGTCATTCAAAACATTTTTAATATACCTAGTAAAAATCAAGCCATCATTCACCAAAAACCTCAGTTTTTCTTAGCGTTTTCTAGTACACCTAAAAATCCAAGTTCTTTTACGGTCTCAGCTCATTTATTTATAGCATTTTTTGTTTGATCTCATAGTTGTTTAACTTTTTTTCAAGCATCACTATCAGATATACTCTCACTAGTTTCATTTACCATCTCTAATCAGCTATTCAAAGCCCCTTCAGCTTTTTCACCTGATTGTTTAGCTTCTTCTACTCAGTTTTGTATCCTTTTATTTAATCTTTGTTGAGTTTTTCTAACTTGTTCTGTAGCTATAAATTCTTGATTAAGTATATCAAGCTTAGCTTTGGCTAATTCAGATACACTGGAAATTCATGCTTTTATTTTTTGAACTTCTTTCATAGTAAAAAGAGCATTTGTATATTCTAAAAGTTCTTCTTGAGAAACTTGAATATCAAATTTTTCTTTTAATTCAGTAATTTTAAACTTTTGCTCTATAGAATCATTAAAAGTTTCTGCTCATGTTTGTGGTCAATTAGCCATGTTTTTTTAATTATTGTTTATATTATTCTTGATTTTCAGTATCATCATCTGTAGGTAACAATATATATCAAATTGTTCAGACTGATCCCCCTATAAATATAGTTTTCCATTTATGTTTCAATAGAAAATTTGTAGGAATAGCAATAGTGTTCCATCATATTTTTCTAGTTGTTTTTAAGGCTCACCATGTCAACATTGTTCATGTTTTTAATCAACTTAAAACTAGTCATCATGTTGCTCATAAGGCAAATATTTTAACTACATCCCAAAATCTATCATCTGGCTCTATAGCTTTATTTTGATCAGTAATTTCCATGATTAACACAGATAAACTTCATCAAATTAATCAAGATACTGCTAAAGATTTAAGTCTCTCTAGTCAAATTTGTATAGCTCAACTACCAATTGATTTTAATTTATCAAATCATTTTGCTTTAGATATTTTATTAAAAAATTCTTTGTTTGTCATATTTTCTAATTTTTGTCTTAATATAGCTTCTCTTACTTTAGGATTTTTTAATAATTGTTTAATCCTTTCAGGTTTTAAGTTTTTTCAATTTAAAGAAACATTACCTCATGTTTCTATTTGGATTCTTCAATCTATAGGATGTCAAAGACTTCTAAATAAATTAAATTCTTCTGCTTTTTCTACTTTAATTATTTGTTTATAATTAATATCATTTATATATTTTACTCTGTAGCTTTCATCAATTTTTGAAATCATCTCATTTCTGCTTAATGGTTTTCATTTTCAGTTAAGTAAAAATTTACCATTAGTTTGTTTATTTATTACTAAGTTTCCTAGTTTTTTATTTTCAAATATGATTTGATTTTTATCTTTAAAGTGATTTAAAATTAATGATTTAAATCTTCTATTTTCATATCTAGATAATTCATCTACTGATTTAGTTTTTTCAGTTTTGTTTATTTTATTACTAGTAATAGCTCCTTCTTCTCAGTTTATTTTTTTCATTTCCCTAGTAATCTGTCATTTAATTACTCATGGAGTTTTTCAATTTGCATCAATTATTTCTATAAATTTACCATTTTCATCTAATTTTGCAGATACAGTTATATTATCTTTTTTGAATGTATGTTTGAATACATATCCGCTCAATTTACCATTTTCTAGAATAGGTTCTAATTTATCAGATTTTAAAGTAGTAAAGACTTCAAATTTTCAATCTACAGTTTTTCTAATAAAAAATAAATCATTTGGATTTTCTAAGTTTAATTTATCTAGTTTTATTTTAGCATCAGCTTCAACATCAAATATATTAATATTATTTCATGTTTTAGGTTTTTTGTTAAATTTAATTCATAAAATTTTTTCTTTAATAGTTTTTAAATATTTTGCATCCCATCATGCCTTTTTAGCAACTTTATCCATTATTTCTAAGAATTTTTCTCATTCAATAGGTGACAAATTACTAAACCATTTTCATAATTTTGTTCATTTTGTGATAATTGTAGCACCAGGTATAAGTCAAACTCCAGCTAATACATTGTCATACCATACTTTTTCCATTCTATAACTTGAGTCTACCCAAGGCATAGTTCTTGCTGCTTTTAGTAATACATCTTCATCAGTAAACATATCTACTGCATCAATTCATGCTCATGCTGTCCATCAAATTGGAGTAAATTCTGCTCATATTTGCAATGCTAGAAGGGCATAGAATGTATAGCTTGCATTTCTCTCTATATTTATATCATTTTTATCTTTTAATAAACTAGCTCCTTCTATACCAGGAATCTTATTTTCATCCATAAAATTCTTATGATCTTCATCTGAAGAATCTAAAACTGACCAATAATTTGCACTTGCATCTATTAACTCTAAAGATGTCCATGTTTTATTGAATTCTCAGTCATCAGTTAATTCTGCATCAAACATTTCTTTGATTTCGAACATTTTATGATTCATTCATATTCAACTAGGAGTTGAAAGAGTCTTTTTTAGTGGTTTTAAATCAATTTTCTTTGCTAAAACTACTGCACTAGGTAATATTTCATTATTTACTTCTGTAAATAAATCATTTAGATTAGAATTAATTATCCATCTTTGATTTTGTATTTCCACTATTCTATTAGATTCTTCATAATCTCATTCTTCTATTTGTTTATCAACCCATGCTATTCTCTCGTCTACTATTTTAGATAATTCTAATACTCTTAGCTGAATGGCTTTTTTGATTTTTCCGAGAATATTATCATCTAATCAAACTAGATTTGTTTCAATATATTTTTTGTATGTAGTTAAATAAGCTACTATATCTAACTTTAATCAGTTTTCTTTCAATTGTTCCGTTAATTCAGTTAATTCTTTTTTATTTATACTAAAATAATTAGAAATTGAATCAATTGTTTCAACAACTTCTATTATTTTTGAATCGGGAGTTTCAGGTTTTCAAGTAATTCATAAATCACTATTTTCTCAGCTAATTGTTTCTCATTTCTTTTCATTCGTAATATTTTGATTACCATCTAAATCATCAATTACTACTGGCTTATTTTTTTCTACTTTAGTAGTATTAGGTATTTGAGCAATCACTGAAGGGGTAACTTCTTCTTGTACTAAAGTAACATATTCAGCAGGCACCCATCAGTTTTTTCATTTAGAAGTATTAACTTCAATAAAAAGATATCAATTTTTTTTGATTTCATTCCCAGTAGTAGTAACTTCATCTCATTGTTTAAGTTTTCAAATAATTTTTTTATTTGAATCTCTTAATCTTAAATGGCTACTATCATTTTTTATTTTTACTTTTAATTTTTTTCATTGAACTATTCCTTCAATTCCAAAATCTGCAATAGTTCAGTCTACTAGATTTGTTGTAGAAAAATTATAACTAGACTGACTTCTAATTACATCATTATGTATACTTCACCTAGTACTTTCAACTATTGCAGAATGAGCTATTTTTTTATCAGCATCTAATTTTTTATATGCTTTATTCCATTTTTTTAATAAAACAAGCATACTACTGTCTTTTGGATATTCTTCTCAAAAATGATCTACATCTGGAGTAGAGTAATCAATATTTTTCACTCTTTTTAAGTTTTCTTCAACCCATGCCTTCATTTTAGATAAATCTTCTTTATTAATATTTTCAAGTCATTTATCTAAACTTGTTTCAACTGTATACCTATTTGGTCAATCAAAAAATCCCATAATATATAATTATTTATAAATTATTATTATTTTATCATATTTAACTACTATAGGTCAAAATTTACCACTTGACTATCTATCTTTTTACTAGATTCAAGACTTTTTAACTTCCATTTGCAAAAAATAAGCTTTTAAATAAACTTTTAAAAGTTAAATAAATTAAAAAATTATAAAAAATGTTAACACGTATTGCTAAATATTCTGCAAAAAATATCCTGAGAAATAAATTTCTTAGTTTATCATCAATTCTTGTTTTAACACTGCTAATGTTTTTTATTAATATATTAGTTATTCTTCATGACGTTAGTATAAAATTGATAAGTAGTATTAATTCAAAATTGACTATTTCACTATATTTAGAAGATGGCTATGATAGAAACTCAGTAGAAATCATTGATTTAATAAATGATATAAAATATATTTGATGATGAATAGGTACTTATTGACCAATAGTTGTTGATTATAAAACAAAAGAAGATATTTTAGAGGATATTAGAGTAAAAGAACCATGACTTGTAAAAATATTAGAGAGAAGTAATCCTTTGCCTGAAACTATTGTATTATCTGATATTAGATTAGATCAATATACTGAATTGAATAGAGTTATTGAGAATAAACTATTTGTATTATCAAAAGAAGACGCAGATAGGGAATACTTTGCTAATTATAGTTCACAATATGAAAAAATAACTAATATAATTAGTGTACTTGATATTTTGCAGTTAGGTCTTTACATAATTATAACAATCTTTTTAATTTCTATATCTATAATAATATATTCAGTTATATGAAACTTTATATATTACTATAAAGATGAAATATATATTACTAGGTTAGTAGGTGGTAGTAAAGAATTTATATATGGTCCTTTTGTAATACAGGGTAGTATTTACTCTTTTATAGCATTTAGTTTAAGTTTATTTATATTCTTAGTTATTTTGAATAATGTAAATACCGCTTTTTCAGATTTATACTATTTTCATATATCTATTCCTGTATTTCTTCTTGAAATGATTTTATTCGTACTTATTTGATGAATGGCTTGATATCTTTCATCTAAAAAATACTTAAAATAATAGCTTGTAGCCTCCTTCCATTAGACTTAAGAGAAGGAATTTAGGATGGGTTAATTAAAAAAAGAAAAAAAAGATTTGCATTCATTAATTTTATTAATATACTCCCATCTGCAATAACAAATGGATTCGTAGCTCAGTTTTGGTTAGAGCGCCGCACTGTCACTGCGGAGGTCGCGAGTTCGAGTCTCGTCGAGTCCGCCATTTGAAAAACAAACAGCAAATATTTGCTTAACAAATAGAGAGTTTAAAACAAATTGAAATAAATTTGCCTCTGTATTCGTTTATTATAATATTTGGGGAATTAGCTCAGTTGGCTAGAGCGCCTGCCTTGCACGCAGGAGGTCAGGAGTTCGACTCTCCTATTCTCCACCATTTTTATTTTATTTTGTAATTATCTTATAATGCCTGCAAATAAAAGACCTAGAAGAGTAAACTATGCAGTTAACAAGAAATGACCTAAAACTTGATGAAAAGTTGGGAAAGCAGTAAGTCATTATAAAAAACTGCAGATGAGAATATCTTTTGAATGAGAAACTAAATGGTTAACTAACGCTGTAAAAATAGTTACAGTTAAGTTAAAAAAATACCAAATAAATCTTAACAAAATATAAAATGCCAAGATTAACAGGACACACACACAAAAAATTAAGAAGAGCCTTAACTCTTATAGAGAAAAAGGTGAGAAAGACTAGAAGATAAGAAAACATTGATTTTTCTTACTAAATTATTAAAGTTTTAATACTTTTATTTTATTTATTTTTAAACTATTTATATTATGGCTTACGATAGATCTAAACCACATATGAACATTGGTACTATTGGTCATGTTGATCATGGTAAAACTACTACTACTGCAGGTATTTCTGCTGTATTAACTGTTATTGCTTGAGGTGATGTTAGAGACTTTGCTTCTATTGATAATGCTCCTGAAGAAAGAGCAAGAGGTATTACTATTAATACTTCACACGTTGAATATGAAACTGCTGCTAGACATTACGCTCATGTAGATTGTCCAGGACATGCTGATTATGTTAAAAACATGATTACTGGTGCTGCACAAATGGATGCTGCTATATTAATAGTTGCTGCTACTGACGGACCTATGGCTCAAACTAGAGAACATATCCTTCTATCTAGACAAGTAGGTGTTCCTTACATCGTTGTATTCATGAATAAATGTGATATGGTTGATGATGAAGAAATGCTTGAATTAGTAGAAATGGAAATCAGAGATTTATTAACTAAATATGATTTTCCAGGTGATGATACTCCAATTATTAGAGGTTCAGGACTAGTTGCTCTTGAAAATCCTACTGATATGGATAAAGCATACGGTGCTAAAACTATTGTTGAATTATTCGAAAAACTTGAAGAATTTGTTCCAGTTCCTGAAAGACCAACTGATAAAGATTTCTTAATGCCTATTGAAGATGTATTTTCAATTAAAGGTAGAGGAACTGTTGTTACTGGTAAAATCGAAACTGGTGTAATTACTGTTGGTGAAGAAGTTGAAATTGTTGGTATCAAAGATACTACAAAATCTACAGTTACTGGTGTTGAAATGTTCCACAAATTATTAGATAGAGGTGAAGCTTGAGATAATGCTGGTATCCTACTAAGAGGTATAGAAAGAGAAGACGTTGAAAGAGGTCAAGTTCTTGCTAAACCAGGATCAATTAAACCACATACTGAATTCGAAGCTGAAGTATATATCCTTACTAAAGACGAAGGTGGTAGACATACTCCTTTCTTCAAAGGTTACAAACCTCAATTCTACTTCAGAACTACTGATGTAACTGGTGATATTGAATTACCTGCTGGAGTTGAAATGGTTATGCCTGGTGATAACATTCAAATGACTGTTAAACTACAACAACCAATTGCGATGACTGATTGATTAAGATTTGCGATTAGAGAAGGTGGTAGAACTGTTGGTTCAGGTGTTGTTGCTAAAGTTAAAGCGTAAGCTTTACTTAATGTAAACTAATAAACTTAGTATTATCTTGAAATATAGATAGTACTAAGCAATTAGATTATATTAAATTTATTTATTACTGAATATATAATGTCTGCAAAAAAAACTACAACTAAAATGAGAATATGTGTAAAATCTTTTGATCATAGATTATTAGATGAAGCTGTTAAGAAAATTGTAATGATTGCTGGTGATTCATGAGCAAAAGTAGTTGGTCCAATTCCACTTCCTACTAAAATCGAAAAAATTACAGTTAACAGATCTACTTTTGTTAATAAAGATGCAAGAGAACAATTTGAAATAAGAAGACACAAAAGATTAATTGATATTTTAGAACCTTCTTCTAAAACTATGGAATTATTACAAGATTTATCTATTCCTAACGGAGTTGGTATCGAAATAAAAGCGTAATAGCTTTAATTATTTTAAAAATATAATAATAAAATTAACATGGCTAGAGTTTGTGAAATAACTTGAAAAAGAACGGCTGTTGGTAATAATAGATCTCACTCTTTAAGAGCAACTAAGAGAAAATTTTACCCAAATCTTTTTTATAAGAATATTAAAGATCCTGAAACAGGATTAGTTTATAAAATTAGAGTTTCTGCAAAAGGTCTTAGAACTTTGAGAAAACACTGAGTAATATAAAATAAGGACAAGATTTATCTTGTCTCTACTTAAGCCCGGATGGTGGAATTGGTAGACACGCGAGACTTAAAATCTCGTTTTTTCGGAAGTCCGGGTTCGATTCCCGGTCCGGGCACCATACAACAATTAAAAAACAATAAAAACTAATTTATAATTTACAAAATTTTATGTTAAAAATAAGATTATCAAGAGCATGAAAAAGAAATATGCCATTCTTCAGAGTTGTTTTAACTGAACATACTATTGCAGCTAAACATGGTTACAAAGAAGTATTAGGTTTTTACAATCCAATATCTAAAGAATTTAAAATAAAAGATTTAGATAAAGTAAAAACTTATGTTTCACACGGAGTTCAATTTTCACCTAGAGTTGAAAAACTTCTTAAAGTAAATAATATTTCTATATAAGAATTAACAGATCCTTCAGTAATTTAATATTGAAGGATATTATTTTTTTAATATAATAACATATGAAAGAGGTAGATTTTTTACAATTTATAGTTGAGAACCTGGTTGATAACAAATGAGATATCGTTATTGAGAGAACAGAAGATGAATTAGGTGTATTATTAACACTTAAAGTCAATTCAGATGATATGGGGATTATTATTTGAAAATCATGAAATACTATAAATTCAATTAGATCTATACTTAGACTCTTTTGAATGAAAATTGATAAAAGATTAAACCTAAAGGTGTTAGATTAGTTATTAAAAAATATGTTATGATATATGAAACTACTTACGCATTAAATGAGTCAGCATCTATTTTTGGAGCTTCAATGAATTTTTGAGATTTTATATTACTATCAATTTCTTTATTTGTTCTATCTTCAGGTGTTTTCTCAATAGTATTTATATTATGGTGAGGTTTACTTCTAATTCTTTCATGAGGAAAAGATGACAAGATAAAACCAGCTATTAATACGATTAGATACGCTGTAATTGGTATTATTATCACAGTATTAACGATATTTATATTTCCTATATTAGGTAGGTTATTATGACTAGATGTAGAAAAATATGCTGAACCTAAAAGGATTTTCGAAAAAATAGAGGAAATTTGAAACAAGGTTTTTGGTAACAATACTAATACTTTTGACTGAACTATAGATGATATTGACGATTTTCCATCAGACTTTTCAGATTTATAAAAAAGACACTTATTAATAAGTGTCTTTTTTGAATATAAAATATATCCATTTTTCGTATATATTCATATTATCTGTTTTTGAGTCGTTTATAATAATTTCTTCTTCTATAACTATTCATGTAGATGTATTTTCTACTGCAAATGTGTTATATACCTTTTCTGAAGTTAGATATACTACATCCTCTCATTTATTTTTAAATGATTGTTGTTCTTTTAAAACCTTATTTATATAAGCTAGTGATCTTTTGTACTTTATTATTTTTTCTGCTTCTTCTATCTTATCTTTTATATTTTTATTGATTTCTGATATATATTCTATATGTGAATTAATTTTATACTCTTTGTATGTAAAGTTTAAAATCAAATATCATATGTAGAGAATAATTCATATCATTATCAAGAATATGTATTGTTTTTTCATATTTTTTGGATATTTTTAAAAATTATATAAAATGGTATTTATATATTAACTAGTTTAATTTTATTTACTTTATAATACCTATAATGACTAAAATAAAAAATAAATTTATAATTTTTATTATACTAATAATTATATGAATTATATGATTCTGAATTTTTTCTTCATTTTATAATAAGAATGTGGATAGAGACTCTTATGTTATTTTATTAAACTGAAAAGCTGTACTCAATAACAATATATTGAGCTTAGATGAAAAAGAAAAACTTTCTATATGAGATACTATCAGAACTATATGAGAAGATGCCTTAGCTATATTAGAATGGTGAGATTGAAGTGTTACTAGATTATGATGAGATACTAGTATAGAAATAAACGAATTATTTGTTTCTAACGACCTTTGAAAATTAAATATATCATTTGAACTTATTAACTGAAAAACTTGGTCTAATGTTATTTCATTTTTATGAGAAGACTCATATTTTAAAGAATACTTTAGAGACTCGGAAGCCGCTGTTAGGTGAACTATATTTAATGTTGATTTAGATAATGATTATTTATATGTACTTGATCATAAATTAAATCTTAAAACAGATACTTGAGAAGTTATTGTAGTCGATGAACAACAACCTATAAATCTAAAGACATTTAGTTTTATAGAACTTGCAGAATTTCTTAACAATTTCAAGGACAAGGCTTGGGAAAATTTAAATAATAATTTTGATAGTGCCTTCTTTGATACTTTAAAAAGCAGAGCAAACGAAGATTTAAATAATCTTATTAATTTAAGAAATATTGATATCAATTGAGTAATAAACGATTCAGAAGCTAGGGAAGAGCTATATAATGAATTATTAACAGAATATCAAAAAATAAATTTTATAAAAGTAGATGATGGAGAATTATTTGAAGCTAAATTAGAGATAAAAGAACAACTAGTTAAACTAGCAAATGCTAGAGAAAAAGCAATATTACTAGAGAATACATTATATGATTTCAAGGATATAATAGACTCAAAAGATTATAGTGAATTAGATAAAATATTACCTATACTTTCAGATAATAAAGATTTACTAGACAGTCTAAATCTAAAAAATCATATTAATCTTGATTCTATTCCAGATGATTTAAAAGAGAGTTTTTGAGAAAATTTTAATCAATTAAAAGATATGTTTTGAGGATCATTAATAGATGTTAAGAGCTTAGATATTGATGTAAAATCAATTGAAGAAAAAGCTAGTCAAGCTTTAAAAGATGGTTTAGATAGTTTATTTAATAAATAGTATATTTTGTTTAAAAATAGAATTTCAATTACAAAGAATAGAAATGTATTATCTATATCAATGTCACTCATTATTTTTTGAATTATTTTTTTAATAAGTATTTCTAATTTTTTATATATATTTGATAAAAAAATACAGGATTTGTATTTTTTATTTAATGATACAAATATAAATAAGGATATAATAGTTGTAGAAATAGATGAAGATACTCTTTCATGAAGAAAAAATGTAAACTGAGAAGTAATAGTTGAATGATTATGAAGGTTTCCTTTTGATAGGAGATATTATGCAACAGTAATAGATAATTTAAATAATGCTTGAGCATCTGTAGTAGCACTTGATATAATTTTCTGAGAAAAAAGTGATACTGAGTCAGATGATATTTTATCTAATTCTATGAAAAATGCATGAAATGTTATTCTTTGACTTTGGCCAAATTCAAGTTGAGTTTTACAATATCCTTACGAAAAATTCAGAAAATATATATTTACTTCAGGTTATTATGCTCCTAATATTGATAAAACTACAAATGTAGTTTATTCTATAAAACCTTATTCACAGTTTAGATGAATAGATGAAATATATGAACATTTTTCTATATCTATAATCAGATGATTTTATGCAAAAATATATGATAATGATGACTATTTAAGCTCTAAACGTATTTTTAAAGATGATAATATACTTATATCTGACAAAATAGAGTTAACTAGATCTAGAGAACTCCAAAATGAGGTTTTAATCAACTATAATAATAGTTATAAATTTACTAAAAAATCATTCTTAGATATTTATAATAATCAGTTTGATCCTGAATTAGTTAAGGATAAGATTATATTAATATGAGCTACCGCAAAATGAATTAAAGATGTATTTAACACTCCTTTATGAACAGAGTATTGAGTTTATGTTCATGCAAATATGATAAATACTATTCTTACAAAGAATGGAATAAAATATTTCAATAAAACGCTAGAATGGTTTTTAATATTTTTACTTATTATTGTTTCAGTATATTTTAATTTTAGTAAATCATCATATATTTTAGTTTTGAGTAATATAGCCCTTACTTCTATATTTATATTATGAGTTTTATATATCACACTACTTACAACTGCGTTATTAAACTATCCTATTGAATTATTTATAGCTTTGATACTTTCTTTAACTGTTTCAAATGTAGCCAAGTATTTAATAGAAAACAAACATAAAACTAGATTGAATAAAGCGCTATCAGAATATGTATCTGAAGATGTAGCACATGAAATATTATCAGGAGACTGAAGAGTTAATTTGGATTGAGAAAATAAGGATATTTGAATATTTTTCTCAGATATAGAATGATTTACAGGTATTTCCGAACAATTTTCACCAGAATTATTAGTATCTTTTCTTAGAGAATATCTAAGTGAAATGTCTAACATTATTATGGATGAAAAGTGATTTATAAATAAGTACGAATGAGATGCTATAATTGCATTATGGTGAGTTTTTTGAAAAGATTCTATGGAATCATACCAAATATGTTTATCTTCGTTAGAACAACAAAAAAGACTCAAAGAATTAAACATTGAATGGTGAAAAAGATGATTTGCGGAGATAAAAACTAGAATATGAATTCATTATTGACATGCTATTATTTGAAATATATGAGCAGAGTGAAGAAAGATGGAATTTACAGCTCTTTGAGATAATGTAAACCTAGCATCCCGCTTAGAATGAGTAAATAAATTTTATTGAACGAATATATGTGCGAGTGAGGATATATATAAACTAGAAAAAGAGCATTTTGAATTTAGATATTTAGACAAAATAAGAGTTAAATGAAAAGAAAATTCTATAGATATTTATGAACTAATAGCTTTAAAATGAGAGCTATCAAATAAACAAAAGGATTTATACTTAAAATTTGAAGAAGCAATAGAATTATATAAAGACATGAAATTTGAGGAAGCATGAAAAGTATTTACACTTCTATCAAAATGATGAGATAATCCAAGTACAACCTATAAACAAAGATGTGAAGTTTTTCAAAAAAAATCCCCTAAAGCTGATTGGGATAGGATTTGGACAATGGATGACAAATAATATTCATGTATTAATAATTAAAAAAATAGTCAAAAAAGTTTGACTATTTTTTTTTCTATATATAATAGCTCCCGCAATAAGTGATGCGCGGCCATCGTCTAGGGGTTAGGACTTCTGGTTTTCATCCAGGCAACCGGGGTTCGATTCCCCGTGGCCGTACCATTATTGCATATATCGCGGGGTAGAGAAGTGGTATCTCGTCGGGCTCATAACCCGAAGATCACTGGTTCAAGTCCAGTCTCCGCAACCAATTAAAAATCAATAAAAAAACTATGTTTTGTAATAAAACATAGTTTTTTTAGTTTATTTATATATCCAAGGTGCAATTAGATTTAGTATTACTCAGCTAAGAAATAATATAACTAATCATATAAGGGTTCATGTTATTCTTTTTTTAGAATCATCTTTTAATGCTTGATCTATTCATCACATAGAATATAATATACCATTTATAACAATATATAATACTCAAGCAAGTGCAGCTATAAACGTAAAATATTTAATAATTTTTCATAATAAAACTGTAACTAAAGATAATCATTTAGGTATTTCGCAATAATATTTTTCATTTTCTTTACCCTCATTTTCTACTTTACATTCATCTAACATTGCACTTAAATCAATACTTACACTTGTTTTTATTGTTGAATCTCAATCTGCTGCATAAGTATTTGAAATACTATTTACTGATAATATTAATAGAGAAAAAATTAATATATATTTTATTAAAAGGCTTTTCATAGTTTTAAACAGTTAGAGTTATTAAATCTTTTAAGAAAGCGTAAGATGCTAATAATATTATTGTAGCAATAATTGTATTGATAACAATACTTTTTGCTTTTTTTACTCTTTCTTCATCCCCATTTGATGTTATATAATAATATCAAGCTAATGTTAGGAAGAATATTGCTACTGGTCCTGCAAAGAATAATGCCAGATTTTCTAATGTTTCAAATAAATTTGCTCAGTCAGATATACTTCAAGTATATACTATGGATTGCCAACCTTCTATAAATCAAACGAATATAAGTCATACAAGAGACCACAAAATTTTATTTTTTGCTTCTGTCATTTGTTCCTCTCTTCATCTAGCTGTCATTATTTTGATTCCAGAAAGAATTATCATAAATATAGCTATTCATATAATAGCAGTTTCTATAAACATAACTATTCATCAGTTTATTGTATCATCAAATAGTTTTGTGTTTATAAATATACTGACTTCTGATTGAGCTAATTGACTAGTCCATGTTCAATGAATATTTCCATCAATTGCTCATCTATTAGCTATGAATAGGCTATAAACTGTTCAAGGAATATTAATAAAAACTAATCATACAAGTGTATACCATAATTGTCTTTTAGAAGTACTTAATTTGTCTTCATCTGTTCACATTGAAATAACCATTTGTATTCAAATATATACCATAAAGATTACAAGTAATCACGATATAATATATTTTATCATAGTAAGAATACTAAATCATACATTTTTAACATCTTCTTGAATATCTCAAGTACCTGCAATACCATTTAAAGAGTGTTCAGTTATATTATTTATTCATTGAATAGTCTCTAATCAGTCTACTCATGCATTTACAGCAGAAGTACTAAATATCGCAAATGTAATAAGAAACAGAGTAATAATTTTAATTATGTTTTTCATATTTTATTTTTATATTATATTGTTGTTTCAGGAAGTATAAAGAAAGTCAGTATTAGGTAGTTTGTTACTAATATAAGTAATCATATAGTAATATACATAATACTAGCTTTAGCTTTTTTTAACTTTTCTTCATCTCAAGCTGATACTAAAACAGAAAATCATGCATAGATTATCATTAATATTACAACAATACCAACAAATCCATTAACCCAGTCAATAATTTTAACTACTATAGCAGCAAATCATTCCAAATCTACTACAGTTTGCCTACTTTGACAAATTGTACTAAAACATTCAGTTTTTCAATAAATAGTATTAACAAGTGCTCATGATATCTTAACTACAACAAATCATATAGCAGCATACATTACAGTCATTTTTCAATTTTTAGCTTTTTCTTCATCTCAGTTAGAAGTAACAAGTCTAAAAAATGCATATACCATCATAGCCAAGAATATGAAACTAGTAGCAGTTTCTAATATTCATATCATTGGCTGAATAATAATTTTTATGAAATTAGTTGCAAGTGTATTACCTATCTCTTTATCAAATAATACATTTACAAAGTAATAAGAAAGTTGTGTGATAATTATTCAAACAGATATCCAAAGTATTCATTTTTTAAAATTTGAGATTTCTTCTTCTGTTTTTCATGAAAATAATAGTTTTAAAACTAATATAAGAAAATAGATTCAAGCAATTAGAAAAAATAGATTTTTCAAGTCACGAGCAATTCTGATTAATGAAAAGTAAATTCATTTTTCTCATCATATCCCTATACTGTAGTCAGTAGTTTTATTTTGAATTCAGTCTAATAGCTCATTTGTATGAGTTCCAGATTCAGATGCAGTTCATATATTTAGGTTTTTATTATCGAGTACAGGAATTGGTGCATTTGCTGCATAAGTTGTATCAAGAAAAACTCCAAATAACAATAATAGCATCAGACTAATTTTCGTTAATAATTTCATAAACTAAGCTAATTAATTAATATTTATATTATTTTAACATATTTATAGATAAAAAACAAAAATAACACAAAACTCCCCCTATTCACTTCGTTCATTTCCCCCTCATTGAGGGGGAGAAGACCAAAGTACTTTATTTAGGGGGAGTTTTCATTTATTCTGGATTAATTCAAAGCCTAGCTTCAATTTCCATATCCACATATTTCTTTTTTCTTCAGAATTTTTTTCTAGAATATTCTTTTATAATTGCTGCTATTTTTTTATTTTGATAGTTTAAATCCCATATTGTTTTTAGATCAAATACTCTAGTTGTAGCATTATCGATATTCAGTTTACAATAGGTAGTATAATTAGCTATTCATATAATATCTTGTTGTGATAATAATGGGGCATATTCTTTTTCCATATATTCAGCATCATCGGCACCAACCTTGAAACTCATAATAGTTCAGGCATTACCGAATACAGCATCTTTAATTGATGGTTTTCATTCTTTTCACTGACCTCATATTTGGGCAATAAATTGGTGAGCCATAATTAATATAAGTTTATATTTTCTCGCCTCACTTAATATCTCTCAAAAAGTTTCTGTTGCAAAGTTTTGAAACTCATCAACATATAGATAAAAATCTTTTCTCTCTTCTTGAGGCATATCAGCTCTACTCATTGCTGCCATATTTATCTTTGATACAAATATTAATCAAAGTAATTGTGCATTAAGTGATCAAATTTTACCTTTAGAAAGATTTACAAGTAAAACTTTTTTATTATCCATTATTTCTCTGATATTAAAGGCTGATTTTGGTTGACCTATAATATTTCTAATTGTAGTATTTGTTATAAATGGACCAAATTTTGAACTAAAATAAGGTATCATTTCTTGTTTCTCTCTATCTCAAGTATTTGCATATTCATGCTCCCAGAAAGACTTAACTACTGGATTTTTGATTTTAGATGTTTTATATTTCATAAATGCATCATCCACAAAAAGTCTAGGTACATCTATAAGAGTTCATCCATCTTCTACATCTTCCATTAGAGTCAAACATCCATTACGGAAATAATGCTGTATTCTAGGACCAAATACTTCATCACCGAATATTTTTATAAAGATTTCAGTAGCATCCATAGCAGCTCTATCCATTTCTCTTTTTCTAATTTCTGGATCTGTTGCTGTTATTTCAAGCATATTAAGCCCCATTGGTCTTTCAGTATCAGCAGGATCAAATATTGTTATATCTTTTGCTCTTTCTTTTGGTGCAAATTCTAGTACATCTTCAACTAAATCACCATGTGGATCAATAATACATAATCCATCTCCATTCCGAAGGTCTTGTCTAGCTAAATATCAAATAAATACTGATTTTCAACCTCATGACTTTCAAATAACATAATGATGTCTTCATCTATCTTTTCTATTAAAATAGATAGGTGTTTTTTTGTTTCTATATTCATTCCATCCAAGTAAAACTCAGTCTCTATATACAGGAAATCATCATAGTTTCCTGTGAACTTTTACTAGATTTCAGCTAGCATCTTTTTCCTCTAAAATAGTTGCCTGACTAGGAAATTTTAGATTATGAGGAATTGGTAATTTTTTATATTCTAACCAACTAATTATTGGAGATTTATTATAAGTTATATCAGGTAGGTGATAAAGAGTTGATACTTCATCAATAGATAAAAATGAAATATTTTGAAAAAATCATACTAATTTAAATTTAAATCAAATATACCTTAAAGGTGTAAATATAAAAGGAAGAGCATCCTCTCTTACTTGAGGGTTATCTAGGCTATTATTATATTCATCAGTAAAAATAGAAGCAGCGGCCACAATAGCATGTACTCAATTTTCTGCATTTTGTGATTCTTTACTACTTACTAATATTCTAATAGATGTAGTAAAAAATGGTTGTCATGCAGATTCTCACATTATTTTTTGAGCCTCAGTTTCTGCTTGATTGAATATTTTATAAGCATCTCATTCACTAGCTCAAGGAGCATTATTTGATGAGACCATATCTTCTGGTCATTCTATAATAGCTACTAGAGGATTCCACAGCCATCAAAGTATAGAAAAAAGAGGTTTTTTAGTTTTTTTATATTTTCATTTTGCTACAAGCGATGCAGCTTTTTTAGCTTTTTTATTGAATCAAAATTCAGGCTTAATTACTAATTGGTAAACGGCTTTATCATCTTTATTTAATCATCCAAAAACATTTGTAAAGTTGTTTATTGGGTCATCTTCTAGGTATTTATAGGTTTTTATAGGGTAAACATCATCATTTTCTTTTCAAAGTGATGCTCATCTCATTTTATATCATTTTGGTTTTATATTTATATAATCTTTTTTATCTACCACTATTATTTCTGCATCAGTATAAACAGATGTTAAATGCTGAGAGACTAGATTTACATAAGATTTATATGTAACTACATAAAAGCATACCTCATTATTTTCATAAACAAGTTCTAAAGAAATTTTAGAATGTCTAAATATAGCATTTAAAACTGTATCTTTTAATCATGCTTCAGATAGCTTATGAATTGCCTTATAGAACATGCTCATCATTCAAATCTTTTCTTTGAAATCTTTTTTTGTCTCTTTCTCTTTATCTAGTTTTGAATCTGCTCTTGGTAGGGTAACTTTTAAATACCTTAAATTTTTTGAATAAAATAGTTCGAATAAAAAACGAATAGTTTTAATAAAAACATATCCTCATACAAGTATTAATGCACCTATTAGTAAGTAATATGCTATAGTCATTAAAAAATCTATACTTGAGTCAAACATTCAAGCTTCAGATGAACTAGTTTTTTCTTTAGTTGGAGTTAGGCTTGTAGGTCTAGCCAAAGCTGCAAAACTAATATTGACTTCTGTAATATAACAGATAATTGCGAAAAGATTTTTTTTCATTTAATTTTATTTATATTTAATCTATATTATTTTAACACAAAAAACGTATTTATAAAAATTAATGGTATTGACGATAATGTATTAGCTTTTTTAATTAATATTTATTAATTTTTTTATAATATTGTAAAGCTATTTATATTAAAATAAATGGCTTATTTATTGAAATAAGTTATAATAATGATGAAATTTATATTTTTTTATTTACTAGTCATGAACAAACAAAAACAAGCCTTTACCTTAGTAGAACTAATAGTAGTAATTACAATACTAGCAATATTATGAACAATAGCTTTTATATCCCTTCAATGATATTCAAAAGATGCAAGAGATGGTGTTAGAATAAGTGATGTATCAAATATGAAAACAGCACTAGAATTATTTCATTTAGATGCGGGTAAATATCCATTACCAGATGATGGAGAAACAGTGCTATATTCATGAGCAACAGTATGGACTCAATGAGAATTTTGAGATACAGTAATATCAAGTTTATCAAGAAGCTTAGATCATGCTCCAACTGATCCACTTTCAGATAAAAAATATGTATATTCAGTAAGTTGAAATAAGAATCAATTTGAGATATTAAACTTAATAGAATGAGAATGAGATATTGCATTGTGAAATATAACACAAACAAATGCAGTTACAACAACTAGAATCCCAAAAATAGATGGAATATATAATGGCTTATATGTAAAAACAGGGAACTATATAGTAGCGACACCTAGTTTAATAACAGCATATTGATATGTAAATTGAGCTGACTTAAGTTTAGCAATATTAAGTTCAATGGTAGTAGAATGATATACTAACGTGCCTGATGCATGGAATGCAACTACACAAACATGAGCAATATCATGAATAGTATTATCAGCGACATGAATAATAAATAAAGATTCAACAGATGCAGAAAAAATAAGTGTAATGAGAACAATCCAAAATGCATATACCTGATCCGATTTAGCTGGTTGAAATTTATATGATTTCATATTAAGTAAAACAAGTGATGAAGATATTTTAGCTTTGTCTAATTCCATTGTGTTAAATATTTCTACTTCTACTGTAGCTTCAAGTTGAGCTTGATGAGAAACTACATACGCAATTTCATCTTGTCCTGCAGTTAATTCTGCTCAAGATGCAAGTACTCCAACAAGAGAGGAAATATTACTAAGTATAACTGATTATATTTGATGTAGTATATCATGACAAGCGTGAGTTGTAGCATGATATTCTTACTCATGAGCTGTATTAGAAGCTAATAAAATGGTATTAATGGCAGCTACAGCCGATGAATGAAATTTTCAATGGTGAGCTAATTGAACTGATATAGCGACATTAGCAAATGTTACTGATTATAATACACTAAGTTCTACAATAGAAGCATGGGATGGGTATAGTAATTCACAAAAAATTCTTACAGCTATATGACCAGCTTGAACAAATGAAACAAATAGGGCAGCACAAATATGTGATGCTAAATGAACTTGATGGTATTTGCCTGCAGCTGAAGAAATAAATCAAATATATTGTTACAGTGATCAAGCTAGTGTATTAGACACTTATTACTGAGCATGAGCAAGTTATGCAGACTGTGTTAATAAATGACATATATCAGCAAACATTTGAATATTATTAAATTATGCATCTAATTGACATTGGGCATCTACAGAAAGTAGTAGCACAAATGCATGGAGGTCTTATTTTGCTCATGGTTATATTAATGTTGATCCAAAAACTACTACATCTTTTAATACACGTTGTGTAAATAGATTTTAATATAATTAAATTAAAAAACTGCTCAATTTTGAGCAGTTTTTTCTTGCTATTTAGAGCTTTATCAGTATAAAAAGGGCATAAATTATATCATAAAATAATTAATAAATGGATTATTCAAAAGAGTCAATTGATAGACAACAAAAAATACAAAATATGAAGGATGCTGGGATTATTTGTTATGCAAATAATTTTGCTTGAAAACAAGATATAAAAAATATAAGAGAAACTTCAGAATCAAAGCTAAAAGAAGTAGATTTCTTGATGGAAAATTGATCTGTAGGTGAGTTCAAAACTGCGGGTAGAATTATATCTAGTAGAGGGATGTGAAAACTAACTTTTGCTAAACTTAGAGATAATACATGAGATATTCAAGTGTGTTTTATGAGAGATAAAGTTGATTTCAATACAGGTAGAGAAATAGTAAAAGAATTAGAAATAGCTTGAGAGATGAAAACTGCATATAAAATAGCTGAGAAATTTTGCCAAGTATGAGATTATATTTGAATAGTTTGAGACTTATTTTTAACTAAACATGGGGAACTTACTCTTTTTGTGAGAGAATTCCAAGTATTATCAAAAGCGGTGAGACCACTTCCAGAAAAATTTCACTGAGTTCAAGACCAAGAAACAATTTATAGACAAAGATATCTTGATTTAATAATGAATGATGAATCTTATAATAGATTTATGTTTAGATCTGAGTTTGTAAAAGCTATTAGAGAATTTTATTGGAAAAATGATTTTATAGAAATAGAAACTCCAGTTTTAGGTAACTCTGCGTCTGGAGCTGCTGCTCAACCTTTTATAACTCATCATAATGACTTTGATGAAGATTATTTTTTAAGAATAGCTCCTGAAACTGCATTAAAAAAAGCAACTGTTGGTAGATTTGAAAGAGTATTTGAAATATGAAAAAACTATAGAAACGAATGATCTGATCCAAGTCATATGCAAGAATTTACTGCTGTAGAGCATTACGCTGTGTATTGGAATTTTGAGGATAATATGAAATTTACAGAAGAAATGTTTGAATATGTTTTTTCTAAATTAAACATGAACAAAGAAGTTGAAATAAATGACAAAGAATGAAATGCCAGAATGGTAAATTTTACAACACCATGGCAAAGAATAGATTATGTAGAGTGAGTAAATAAAGCATCATGATTAGATATTAGTTCATATGAAGAATGAGATGAAAAAATATTAATAGCTGATATAAAAGCTAAATGAATCAATTTTGAATGAATGGATAAAATGGTAGTTCCAACACTTATTGATTATTTATACAAAAAAGTATTAAGACCAAGTATTACTTGACCAGCTTTTGTTTATAATTACCCAAAACTAATGCAACCTTTGGCTCGTCAGTCAGATGAAAATGAAAATATAGTAGAACAATTTCAGGTTGTAATTAATGGTTGGGAAATATTAAAAGCATATTCAGAATTAGTTGACCCAAAATTACAAACAGAAAATTTTGACGCTCAATCTTGAGCAATTGAACTAGGAGATGAGGAAGCGACTTCATGAGATGATGATTTTGTACTTGCTATGGAATACTGAATGCCGTGTCAATCAGGTTGGGGTATGTGAATAGATAGAATAATATCACTTCTTACAGAACAAGAAAACCTTAGAGATGTAGTATTGTTTCCATTGATGAAAGATGATAATAATAAAGAAGAGGAAAAATAAATAATAAATACTATACAAGAGATGATAAATAACAAAAGAACACTTAGCTCAGCTATAGCATTTGCTATACATTCATGATCAAATAATACCCAAAATATAGCTGAAAATATATTAACTGAAGTTAATCATAAAAAAATTATAACAGAGTTAGTATTAAATCTTAATTTAAATTTAAGTAATTGAAATGATGCTGATTTAAATAACTTGGATGAGCAGATGAAACAATCATGTGAATATATTATAAATCATGATTCTTTTGTGGTTGTTATGGATTGTGATTCTACTGTAATATGAAGTAAAAAATGAAAATCATGAGAACTGATAACTACTTGAGAGTGATTAACTGATGCAGCTTTTGCATTAGAGAAAAGATTATCTAACAATAATATTTCATTAGAAGTGGATCAGATTGCTCAAGAAACTATGAGTAAGGACTGAGCTGTATTTGCTGATTCTCTCGATTCAAGATTTTCAATCTTTATGGAATATTGACTTACGAAGGATGATGTATTATCCTGAGCAACAGAGGCAATTTTAGCAGATTGATTTTCAGATTATATAAAATTAAAAGATTGGTTAAAGGAAAAACAAAATTTGGATTTCGAACAATTTTTCTTTTTATCATGAGGTTTTAGAGAAATGTTAGAAACAGTTTTAGAAAAAGTGATTTGAGAAGAAAGAACGAAAAAATTAATTTTTTCTAATGAATTTAAATATGATGATGATTGAATAGTAATATGATGGGACAGAAAAAAATCACTTATGTATTCTCAAACAGCAAAAAAAGATATGGTAGAGAAATTAAGAGAAGAATGAAAAATCCCATCGTGATTAAATGTTTCTGGTCTGTGAGATGGATCAAATGATATTTCAATGAGTGATGATAACTTATTTGTAGCATTTACTGGTGTACAAAGAAGAGAAGAAGTAGTAAAAAAATCTTCAGGAGTAGAAGCTATAGATTTTTATGAAGCTTCTGTATTCCATACATCACCTAAAGACAGGGAATTAATATTAAAAGATGCACCAGAAGATATAAAAAATATTTTAAATAAATGAATCACTAGTTTAGAAAATAGAATAAAATGATTAAATATTAAAAATTGATTCTAATAATATAATTCATTCCCTAATCATACTTACTTATGGAACTCTGGTTTATTTATGCATTAACTTCAGGTGTAATAGCGTGACTATCATCTTTTATGATGAAAATATCGGCAGAGAAAAATCATAATTCTCCACTTATAATAATGTATACCATGTTTTCAGCATCATTTTTTTCTTTTTTGTTATACTTAATAGCTTGAGTAACAATAAAATGATTATGATTGCTTCTTATTTTGTCTATTGTAATGTGAATAACATATTCTATAACCTCAATGACTAGAATTGAATCTTTAAAAAATATTGGAAGTTTTCTATATTTTCCTATATATAAGTCACTTATGTCAGTTATAGTATTTCTAGTTTGATACTATTTATTTTCAGAAAGACTTTATACAATTGAGGCTTTATGAATTGTTTTATGAATATCAGTTCCATTAATATTAATAAATAAAGAAAATAATAAACGAGAAAAAAACTTTGTTAAGTGACTTATACTCTGTTTAATATCAGCTATAACAACTGTGATTGCAATATTTATGTGAAAACTTGTAATAATTAATGAACTAGATGTTTATCTATATGTTTCAATTGCTACTTTTTCTTGAGCTATTCTAAGTTTAATTATTTATAATAGAAAGATTAAATCTGAACTACATTCTAAATCAAATATAAAATTAATTTGACTAGTTAACTGAATTTTTATAACAGCATGATTTATTTTATTTTCAAAATCATTAGTTTGAAATACAATAATCTCTGTTACTATAAATTCATTTTCTATTATGATTCCAATATTTTTATCAGTTTTAATCTATAAGGAAAAGTTAGATTTTAAAAAGTCTATAGCTATAATCCTAACAATAATATCAATAATTCTTTTAAAATAACAAGTATGAGTTTAAAATCCAAATTATGATTCATATATAGGTGATTAATATGAATCAAAGATAATATTCTTGATAATCCAGATATTAATTCAGAAATTAATAGTTTTTCTATATGAAAAACAGTTTTATGAAATGATATAAAATGCTATAAGTTTTGAAAATGAGAAGAAAAAATATTATATTTTGGATGAATTCATGGTAATGAAGTTTGAACTGTTAAGTTAATGAATAAATGGGTAAATTGTATATTTGAAGATGCACAAATACAAAATAAACAACTATTTGTAATACCTTGTTTAAATATAGACTGATATGAAAGGGCATTAAAAAATCCTGATTACTTTAATGGCTGAACTATTTGAAAAACTAATTCAAATAATGTAGATTTAAACAGAAATTTTCCAACTATTAATTGGTCAGCTAAATCACAGCTTTTTGTAGCTTGAAAATATAGTGATATTTCATGATGAGAATCAGCGTGATCAGAACCAGAAATCAAAGCATTACTTGAATTAATAAGTAAAGAAGATATAAAAACTATTTATACATTTCATAATTGTTGGTGAACAGTTTTCAGTTTGAATGCTGATAAAAAAGTATTAGAATATTCAAAAAAATCTAATTATAAAATATTTACAAAACAAAGTTGGGAAACAGAACTTATTCCCGAACAAAAAACCTGACACTCTATGGAATGGGGACCAGAAAATAATATAGAGATTATTGAAATTGAATTAAAAACTAGATATTGAAGTGAATGGAAACAAAATAAAAGCGCATTAATAAATTCTTTAAGTATAAAAAATAATGACTAATAAAATAATTTGAGTAGATTTGGATGAGGTATTATCTGAATTATTGGATCATATATTGGAATATAATAATAATATGATTTGAAAGAAGGCCATAAATAGAAATGAGGTAACAGACTATTATGTTCATAGGATGGATAATGTTGATATTACTTTAGAAGAAGCGATAGATTGGTTTAGAGAACCAATGTTCCAGGATATATGAAAAAATAAAATAGCAGTAGTGAAGTGATCAAAAGAAAAATTGTTAGAGTTAAAAAATGATTGAAACAAATTAATAGTATTAACAGCAAGGGCAGAAAACGTTATGTGAAATTATACTAGGGAATGGATAAATACTCATTTTTCAGAAATATTTTCTGATATAATTTTTGCTGATCATTTTGAAGAAAAACATAGAGAGAAATCAGAAATATGTATTGATGAATGAATATCTTATATGGTTGAGGATAATTATGATTATGCAAATGAACTTGCTGAGAATTGAATAAAAACATATTTAATAGAAAAACCATGGAATAATTGGCAAGAGAACTATCATGAAAATATTATCAAAGTAAAATCATGGAATGAAATAAAAAAAGAAGACTTTTAGTCTTCTTTTTTAGATTTTAGTTTTCAGTCTACAATTTCAAACTTAGATTGTGTTGATTTTACAAAAGTATATAATTTATTTATATCCTGTTCTGATAAATTTAAATCTCATGAACTTACTATATTTGATTCAAAAATTATAGGTACATATTCTTTTTCTGTTAAAATAGATAATCAATTAGCTCTAGATCTAGTTAATTGTGTATCTTCAGCTTTAAATAATTCAACTAAAATTTCTCAAATACTGGCAATATCATTTTTATTTAATCCTATTTCTAATTTATTAAATATATTATCTCATCATCATTTAATTGGATTTAGAAAATAATATTTATCTTCGTTTGGATTATATGTTAGATCAATATCATAGTTAGGAATTGCGCTATCAATTACAGCCAAAGCTTCTAAGGTATTTTGTAAATCGAGCTTATCTAAATTCGTATCAATTTTAGCTTTTTCTATAGCTTCTATAGTTTCATTTTGATTTTCATTATCTATTCTTATGTTTTCAGCAGTCATATATTTTTTTTACATATTATTAACTAAATTTTAACATATTATTTTTTGCAAATCAAATATTGGAAATTTTTTAAAAATACATACAATAGTATTATAAATTTTAGAAGAAATAAAAATATATTAAAGCATGTTTATTCATTTACACAACCATACGCATTATTCTATACTTGAAGGGCTTCCTAAACCTAAAGATTATGTTGCAAAAGCAGTAGAATTGGGTATGAGTGCAGTAGCAATAACTGATACTTCAAACCTCCATGGTTGTCATGAACTCTACAAGGCTGCAAAATGAGCTTGAATTACTCCTATTTTAGGAACTGAAATCTTTGTAACTTCATCACTTGACCCAAATATAAATCATAAGCTAATTCTTCTTGCCAAGAGTTTAAAATGATACAGGAATATTATCGATCTTACTTCAAAGGCTAGTTTAGATAATGCCTGAAAAATAGCAAAAATTGATTTTAATGATATTAAAGAATTAAAGGAAGCAGAGTGAGATTTACAAGTTGTATGTTTATCTTGACCAATTTGATGAGAGATACCTTTTTATATTTTATCAGGTAAGTCAGATGAAGAAATACATTCTAGGATGCAAGAATATCAAGAAGTCTTTTGAAAAGAGAATTATTTTTTAGAACTTCTTTATCATGAAGACATTCCAAAGCAAAAATTAGTTACTGATAAATTGATAGAGCTACATAATAAATATGAAATTCCTGTAGTTGCTGCAAACAACTGTTTTTATATTGATCCAGAGGATAGAAAAACTCAAGATGTAATAAAGGCTCTTTGAACATGACATGAGCTTGAAAATCCAGATAGACCAACAATGATTAATTGAAATTATTCATTTTTATCTGAGGAAGAAATGCAGGTTCAATTTTGATTTATTCCGGAAGCATTATCAAATACAGTTAAAATAGCGGAAATGGTAGATATAGAAATTGAAACTGGTTGAGTTTTGATTCCTACTTTTGAATTACCAGAAGAACATCAGAAATTATATGAAGAAGCACAGGAATCTGAAAAAGATGATTATTATACCTCACCCCAACCCTCTCCTTTGGAGGAGATGGAGCAAAATCAAGAAAAAGTAGCCTCTTTCTCCCCTAAGGGAGAGAGAATTCAAGAGTGAGGGAGTCCTGAAGAATACATTAATAAATTATCATCTGATGAATGGTATTTGAGATATCTTTCTCTAGAATGATTAAACTGGAGATATGATTATGGTATTCCTAAAGATATCATTTTTAAGCTTGTGCAAAAACTTGATAAACCATCTCTTGATAAAAAATTAACAGAAACTTCACCAGAAGAATTAAAGGCATTATCACTTATTTATTATTCTGACGAAAAAAAAGAAATATTATCATGATTCGACCAAGAATTACAAGATAAAATTGATAGACTTGAGTACGAGTTAGTAGTAGTACATGAAATGTGATTTGATGCCTATTTCTTGATAGTTGCAGATTATATAAATTGGGCTCGTGATCAGGATATACCAGTTTGACCAGGTAGATGATCTGCTGCTGGTTCTTTGATGGCATACCTATCTGGTATCACAGATATAGATCCACTTACATATGATTTACTTTTTGAGAGATTTTTAAATCCAGCCAGAATATCGATGCCTGATATCGATACAGATTTTGCTGATACAGAAAGAGACAAGGTAATAAAATATTGTAGTGATAAATATTGAGCTGATAAAGTAGTAAATATATCTACTTTTGGTACATTTGCGGCACGTGCTGCAGTAAAAGATGTATGAAGAGTTTTTGCTATTCCTTTTGCTGAAATGAATCAACTTGTAAAACTTATTCCTGAAAAACCAGGTACAAAATTAGCATGAGCATTAGAAGACTCACCAGAATTTAATGATGCATATAATAATAATAAAATCTACAAGGAAATCATTGATAATGCACTCAAAATTGAATGAAATGTTAGACAATTATGAGTTCATGCCTGTGCCGTAATAATTGCTCCAGAATCGATGTTAAATTTTACTGCCTTGCAACATCCACCTAAGGATCCAGAAGTAGTTGTAACTCAATATAATGCAGGTCCTTTAGAAGATTTAGGTTTACTAAAGATGGATTTCCTTTGACTTAGGAATCTGACAATCATAAAAAGAACACAAAAAATAGTAGAAGCAAATAAATGAGATAAATTTGATGTTTTGAAATTAGACATGGCTGATCAAAAAGTATTTGAAATATTTGCCGCGGGAGATACCACGTGAGTTTTTCAGTTTGAATCTGATTGAATGAGAAAATATTTAAAAGATTTATGACCAGATACTTTTGAGGATTTAATTGCGATGGTTTCGTTATACAGACCATGACCAATTGCATATATCCCAACATTTATTGATGTAAAATATGGAAGAAAAGAATTAAAATATCTAACAGATGAACTGAAAGCTATATTAGAAGAAGCTGGTTATACAGATGAAGAAATACAGGAAGAAAAAAGAAAATTAGATGAAGATCTAGCAAAAATACTTGATGTAAGTTATTGAATTGCGGTTTATCAAGAACAATTAATGTTTATAGTTCAATATATGGCATGATTTTCTCTTTGAGAGGCTGATCTTTTGAGAAGATGAGTTTGAAAGAAAAAACTAGATGTAGTAGCTGCTCTTAAAAAAGAATTTATAGAAAAATGAGCAAAATTTAGACAATACAAACCTGAAACTACGGATTATATATATACAGAGATGATTACTCCAGCCGCAAACTATTCATTTAATAAATCACATGCTGCTTGTTATGCTTATATTGCTTATCAAACTGCATATTTAAAAGCATACTATCCAACCGAATTTTTGACTTCAGTAATGGTTTCAGATGAGGATGTTATGGATAGAATTGTTATGGAAGTAGGGGAATGTGAATCTAAATGAATTTCAGTTTTACCACCATCAGTACAAGAATCTTTAAAACATTTTACCTATATAGATGATAAAAATATTAGATTTTGACTAAAAGCAATTAAATGAATTTGAGATGGGCCAATTGATAGAATTATTGAAGCAAGAAAAGAGGCATGATGAAGTTTTGAATCATTAGAACAATTTATAGAAATTTGTGGTAAAGAGGTGATAAATAAAAAATCTCTTGAAGCCCTTATTATGTCTTGAGCGATGGATGAATTATGAGCTAGAAAACAAATGTACTCAAATATTTTGGAGATGATTAGATTTTGTAGAAAAGATGAAAAAAAGAAACAAACTAGTCAGATTGGATTATTTGATAATTCAGATGAATTTGAAGATATACTTGATTTAGAAGATGTATGAGAATTTAGCTTTGAAGAATTATTGAGATGAGAAAAAGAAATGATAGGTTTTGCTGTTTCAGGTCATGCTCTTGATTGATTAGGTAGATATTGTAGTAGAAGAAGTAATAATGTAAAAAAACTTAAAATGTCTATGGAAGAGCTTTTAGAACTAGACAAAAAAGAAAATCCAGAAAAATATGAACCTAAAAAGGAGTTAGAAATGTGAATAGAGGCAGAAAAAGAAAAAAAAGAAGAGAAAAAGAAATGAAAAGACAAGGAAAAACCAAAGGAAGAAATTGTTCAAGCTGTTTGAGTAATATTAGATGTTAGAAAAATCATTACTAAAACAGGAAAACAGATGATTTTTTTGAAATGTGAATGATTTGATTATGATTTTGAGGTAGTTATTTTTCCTAGAGATGTGGATAAGTTTAAAGATAAACTAGAAGAGGATAAAATAGTAATAGTTAATGGAGTTTTGGGAATAAATTTTGAATATAACAGAAAATCAGTTCAAGCTAGAGATATAAAGGTAGCAACAATATCTATGGTACGTGAACAAGCCAAAGATTTATGATTATTTAATGATATAAAAAGATATACAAATAAGAGCTTAAATGAAGTTGAAGAAACTGAAGAAGATTGTGAGGATAAATGTTCAGTAATGCCAGAAAGCTTTGATAAAAAATTAGAAGAAAAGATAACTGAACATCAGGCAGAAAAAGAAGAAAAAATTATGGATAATAAATATGTAATAAATATCCCAAAGAATGCTGTAAAACAAGATCTAGTAGCTCTAAAAGTATTTATGCAAACACAGGAACCAGGGCTTATTAAAATATTTATCAATCTTAAATGACAAGAAATAGATACAAAGATTAGTCTGGTTAGTTTAGATTGATTGAAAGAATGGATAGAGAACAAGTGGAATTAAAGTAGACAATATTAAAGCCAGGCATTGCCTGGCTTTCCAAAAATTAATCATGCTCACTTTTTAGTTTAAACTATGATTAACTTTTATTTTTAATCCTTTTTTACTTTTTATAAATTCGTCTGATAATAACAATATTAAAAGACCAAGAACTAAGATTTTCCATTCGGTTTGATAGTGAGAGTTATTCATTGTAACTATTGTTTGAAATACTCCAAAAATCATAGTAGGAAAACCAATAGTTAATAATAAAACTCCAATATCAGCTTTTGAATATTTGTAAAAAAATTTAATTTTCATATAAATCACCTTTTGTATTTGTATTGACTTTTATTATATTAATTTATAATAAAAAAGAAAATTTTTAAATTAAAATTATGTTTAGAGTAATATATAGAGTTATATTTTTATTAAAAAATAGAAAAAAAACAGTTTTTGCACTTATATTTGCAAATCTATTTTTTGCTATTCTAGTTTTATTAGAGCCAATATTTTTTAAGAAGATTATAGATATTCTCGTAGGATATGATCATTGAAATACATCTAGTATGTGACTATTAGTTACAACATTGATAGCCTGGGTAATTGTTGCATTAATAACTATTTTGATACGTCTATGAGTTTCTATCTTTTCTGATAGAATGTCTCATGATGAGTATGATAATTATATTAAAGCCTTTTACGATAAGGTACTTGAACTTTCTATGAGGTTTCATTTGAATTCTAATTCATGATTATTAGTAAAACAAATAACTAAATGAACTGATGGAATATTTGAAGTACAATTAAACTTTTTCAGAAGGATATTACCTAATATTTTTACTATTGTAATACTTATGCCTATGGTATTGTATTTTAATATGAAACTATGATTATTTGTAGTAACTATTGGTATTATATCTGCAGCATTAACTTTTTTCTTAGCTACTAGAACCTTTGATAAACAGCGTAAAGTTGAATATTTGTATAGTGACTTATCGTCGCTTTATTGAGATACTTTCTCTAATATAGCAATAGTAAAAAGTTTCACATTAGAAAAACAGAGGCAAAAAGCGCTAAAAAATTTAACAAATAAGAGAGTATCAATTCAATATCCTATATTAAATTGGTGGTGAATAATTGTTAGTTTTTCAAAAATTATTCATATAATTGTTTCAATATGAGTTATTACTTTTTGAAGTTATTTATATTTTAAATGAGAAATATCTATTTGAGAAATAGTTATGTTTCTTAGTTTTACTAGTTTATTTTTATTTGCTATAGATGATTTAACATGGACTCTTGATACTATGTTCTGGAGACTTGCTTGAATAAAGGATTATTTTAAACTCATTGATACTCCAGTAGAAGTTCAAGATGCGGTTGATGCAAAAAAAATGAGAAAAGTAAAGTGAAATGTAGAATTTAAGAATTTAACATTTTCTTATGATAATAAAAGAAAAGTGTTAAAAAATATAAATCTAAAGGTAAAATCGTGAGAAAAAATTGCTTTCGTATGACATACAGGTTCAGGGAAGACGACTATGACAAATATGCTTTTAAGATTTTTTGAACCTCAGTCTTGAAAAGTGCTTATTGATGATAAGGATATTTCTGAAGTGACACAAGAAAGTTTAAGAAAAAATATATGATTGGTATTTCAAGATAATTCTCTTTTTAATACAAGTATAGAAAAAAACATAAAGTTTTGAAAAAAATGAATTTCAAGAAAGAAAATAAAAGAGATTTCTAAAAAATCATATTCAGATGATTTTATATCAAAGCTTTCAGAATGACTAGATACATTAGTATGAGAAAGATGAATCAAGCTTTCTGGATGAGAGAAACAAAGATTAGCAATCGCTAGAGCATTCTTAAAGGATGCACCTATATTAGTTTTGGATGAAGCAACTTCAGCACTTGATGCTAATACTGAAGAACACTTACAAAAATCTTTTAGGGAACTTATGAAATGAAGGACTACATTCATAATAGCACATAGACTATCTACTATTAGAGATGCTGATAGAATCTGTGTTTTCAAAGATGGAAAAATAATAGAAGAAGGTGACTATAAAGAATTGATTAAAAAATGATGACACTTTTCAAATTTGGTTGAATCACAGATAAAATGATTTATAGACTAAAAAAGAGACTTAAATTTAAGTCTCTTTTTTTAGTTAGTTTATTAATTAACCTTTTTTATTTCTTTTTCTATCAGTTTCAGTTAAATATTTTTTTCTTAATCTGATAGTTTCAGGAGTTACTTCAACATATTCATCGTTTGATATATAGTCAATTGCTTCTTCTAAGCTCATTAATTTTGGTGGAGTAAGTTTAAGTGCTTCATCAGTACCAGATGCTCTTACGTTTGTAAGTTTTTTATTCTTAGTAGAGTTTACAGTTAAGTCTTGATCTTTACTTGATTCACCAATAATCATACCTTCATATATTTCAGTAGCTGGTTTTACAAATATTGTTCCTCTATCTTGTAAGTTGAATAGTGAGTAAGCCATAGTTTTACCATTTTCCATAGAAATCATAGAACCAACAGCTCTTTTTTCAATTGGACCTTTGTATTGTTCGAAACAATCAAATGAACTAGAAAGTAATCCTTCTCATTTAGTCATTGTAGTAAATAATGATTTGAATCCTAACAATCATCTAGTAGGAACTGTAAATTCTAAACTTACAATACCATTATCTTCAATCATATTAGACATCATACCTTTTCTTTTACCTAATTCAGCTATAATTGCTCATTCAGCTCAAGCTGGAACAGAAATTGATACATTTTCAATTGGTTCCATTTTTTTACCATTTTCTTCGTGCATTATTACAACAGGAGCTCATACTTGTAATTCAAAACCTTCTCTTCTCATAGTTTCTATAAGTACAGAAAGGTGAAGTTCTCATCTACCTGCAACCTCATAGTTATCACCACTATCAAAATCTACTTTTAATCATACATTTGTTTCTAATTCTTTTTCTAATCTATCTCTTATTTGTCTAGAAGTAACAAATTTACCTTCTCTTCAAGCAAATGGAGAGTTATTTACCAAGAATTCCATTTTAAGTGTAGGCTCATCAACCGTAATTGGTGGCATTACTTCAACAGTTTCATCTTGAGCGATAGTTTCACCAACATAGATATCAGGAATACCTGCTATAGTTATTATATCACCAGCTAAAGCTTCATCAGATTCTATTTTTTCTAAACCTTCATTTGTAAGAATTTTAGTAATTTTACCTTTTCTTTTAACTCATTCATTAGAAGTAACAGTTACTTCTTGTCCCATTTTAATTGTTCATTCATACACTCTACCAATACCAAGTCTACCTAAGAAATTATCATATCCTAGATTAGCAATTTGCATTTTTAAAGGAGAATCTGCATTATTTGCAGCATGTTCTACTTTTTCCATTACGAAATCAAGTAGAGGAGTAATGTCTTTTTGTTCTGGCTTTTCATCTGTCCATGCTAAACCATCTCTAGCAATAGCATAAATAGGTTCATTTAAATGATTTAATTGATCATCACTAGCTCCTAATTGTACAAATAAATCAAATAATTGATCTACTACCCAATCAGCTCTAGCTGTAGGTTTATCCATTTTATTAATAACAATAACTGGATGAAGCCCTAATTCTAATGATTTTTTAAGTACAAACTTAGTTTGAGGCATAGGACCTTCGTAAGCATCAACAACTAAACAAACTGAATCAACTGTTCTAAGTACTCTTTCTACTTCAGAACCGAAATCAGCATGACCTGGAGTATCGACAATGTTAATTTTATTACCTTTGTAAGTAATACCTGTATTTTTTGAATAAATTGTAATACCTCTTTCTTGTTCTTGGGCATTAGAATCCATAGCTCTTTCTTCTATACCAACTCTAGTATCGAAGTTATCATCAGCTTTTAAAAGTTCATCTACAAGAGTAGTTTTACCATGATCTACATGGGCTATTATCGCAATATTTCTAAATGACATATATGTATTAGTTAAAAATTAATAATTTGCGGGGATTATATGAATAAAAAGCTAAAAGTAAAGTTTTTATTCAGAATATTTGCTATTTACTATAATTATGGTATAATAGTATATATTATTTTTAATAAATTACTTATGACTGAAACATCTCCATATCAAAATACAGTGCCTCAAAATTATGATTTTGATTGATTATTATCATGAATAAATGAGAATGAAGAAATAGAAAAAATTTTTCAATTTATAGGAAATCAAAACTCTAATCATTTAGATAATTCTATGCCACATATAAAGGAAACAATGTTAATAAACGATTATAAATTAAAATCATCTTCTAGTTCAATACCATTACCACAAGTAAATAAGAAAGGATTATCACTAGATTCCTCTGATATATATCTATTACTACAAGAATTAGATAGAACATGAGTTGCTCATTTTCGTACTTGAGATTGAACTAAAAATGTAGTTCAAGTACAGTTATTTCTTGAACCAGTAAATAAAATAGAGGAAGATCACGAATTACCTGATTATGTAATTGAATTATTAAAACCAGAAAATAAATAATAATATTGATAAAATCTTCTTATTTTATATACTTTTTTAGACTTATTTTTGTAAGTTATAATAAAAATGGAAAGGAGAGAACATCATGAGTGTAAATATCCCTACTGTAGGGAAAAATTTTTTATTTCTTAATAAAGGGCAAAATATATTCTTATATATTACTCAGCTTGAACCCTGGGATTACCTATTATTAATTAAAAAGCAAAATGATGAACAAAAAGCCCTATCCCCTTCGGGGGAAGGGTTTTTGCTTTAAAAATAATTAACAAATAAAAAAAGAATAACTAATTTAGTTATTCTTTTTTTATTTATTTGAATTATCCTTCAAAGTTAGGATCAAATTTTTTCACAAATGGTAGTAAAGCCATAATTCTAGCTTTTTTAATTGCATTTGCTAATTTTTTTTGATTCTTTAAAGATACTTTTGTATAATATCTAGGAGTAATTTTCCCAAATTTTGTTATGTATTTTTTTAATAGTTCAACATTTTTATAATCAATGTTTTGTCCATCTAAAGGACATATAGTTTTAGACATAATATTTATGTTAATAGTAATAAATTGTGGCTTTCAACCAAACCTTCATAAGGCCTGATAACTTATATTTTATAATTAGAATTTATCTTCTTCAGTATCATGATTACTTTCTCAAGCTTCTGATTCATCAAAATCAGATCTTTTATTCAAGAAGATTATATTAGATACAACAATTTCAGTTTTATAAAGTTTAGTTCAGTCTTCTTTATCGATAATTCTAGTTTTTAATCTACCTTCAGCGTAAACTAATTTTCCTTTTGTAAGAAATTGTTCACATCTTTCAGCTAAATTTCCCCATGCAACACAGTTTGTAAATTCTGATTCAGATTTTTGTTCACCTTCAGCAGTTTTATAGTATCTATTAGTAGCAATAGTGAATAAAGCAACTTTTTTACCATTTTCTGTAGTTTTTATAGCAGGGTCTCTAGTAATATTACCAATTAGTATAACTTTGTTAACTGTTCTCATCTTTTTCTAAAAAAATTATAAAGTATAAATAATTATTGTAATTAAGCTTCTTTTTTAACAAACATATATCTCCATATGCTTTTGTTTAAGTTCATTGTTTTAGATATTTGACTAATTAGTTTACCATCCATATCTAAATCGTATAGAGTATAAAAACCTCTATCAGATCCATTTATCTTGTAAGCCATTTTTTTGTCTCCCCAGACATCTTCTTTTTCAATTTTCACAGAATTTTTCTTAAGTAACGCTTTTAATTCATCGATTGAAGCATTTCTTTCTTCTTCTGAAATCGTTGGGTCAACAATAGTCATTAGTTCATAGTTTATCATTGTATTCCTATGGGTTATTATCCAGATTAATACCTGGAAGGATATAAATATACTCTTTATAATTAAAAAGTAGCTGCATTCTATTTATTAATCCTTATAAGTCAAAAAAAAATACTAATAAATTTGACTTTGGAAGCTTTTTAAATATAAATTCAACACATATAAAAAATTTGTCAGTGTAGCTCAGGGGTAGAGCCCAGGATTCATATCCCTGTGGTCGGTGGTTCAAATCCACCCACTGACACCAAATAATAACTAATAAAAAGTAATTACTATTATATAGTAGTTGCTTTTTTTTATTTTTATATATAATACTTGAAAATTAATAAATATACTTTCTAATATAGTTTCACAATGTTTATAGATGAAGTCAAAATAAAAGTAATTTCTTGAAAATGATGAGATGGTCTTGTTTCATGGAGAAGAGAAAAATATATCCCAAAATGAGGACCTCGGGGAGGTAATGCTGGTGATTGATGAAGTGTATTTCTTCAAACAGATGAAAACTTAAATACTCTTTCAGAATATAGGCATAAAAAAGTACTAAGTGCAGTTAAATGAGAGTGAGGATGAACTCAAGATTGTCACTGAGCTAATTCTCCAGACTTAATTTTAAAAGTCCCAGTTTGAACTATTGTAAAAGATGCTAACACAATGGATATTATTGCTGATTTATCAGAAAATAATGTAAAATTATTAGTTGCAAAATGATGAAAATGAGGTTTTTGAAATTCTCACTTTTGTTCTTCAATTAGACAAGCTCCTGCTTTTGCAGAACTATGAGATGTATCAGAAGAAAAAGATTTGCATTTAGAATTAAAACTTGTAGCCGATATAGGTATTATATGAGTTCCATCAGCCTGAAAATCAACACTTATATGAAATGTTACTAATGTAAAACCAAAAATAGGTGATTACCCATTTACTACTCTTACTCCAAATTTATGAGTACTTGATCATAAATGAAAATCATTAGTACTTGAAGATGTTCCATGACTAATACCTGGAGCTTCTGAATGAAAATGATTATGAATAGAATTTTTAAAACATATAGAAAGAACTGGAGTTTTATTACATTTACTTGATATGTATAGAATGGATCAAGTTTTTAGTGATTACTCTGATATTAGAAAAGAACTTGAATTATTTTCTCCAGATTTGGCTAATAAAGAAGAAATTGTAGTATTTTCAAAAGCAGATTTACTAGATAATGAAATGAAGGATTATATTGTCTCTGAATTCAAGAAAAAATTTGATAAACAAACATTTGTTATTTCAGCAGCTACATGAGAATGAATTCCTGAATTAATAGATTTTTTGATAGATAATTATGCAAAAGACATAGTTGATGAAAAATCTTTAAATAAAGATGAAATACAAGAAATCAAGATATATGATTTGAAGGATAACATTAATCCAAAAGCAGTAGATGTTAAATATCTTTGAGATTTCAAATTTGAAGCAAAATGAATTAGGTTAGAGCAAATTATTAGAATGACGGATTTTGATAATAAGGAAGCTTTACTTAGAGTTTATGATGTTTTGGATAAACTATGAGTAATGAGAATAATAGAACCAGAACTTAAGAAGATTTTAGAGGAAACCTGAATGGATAATTCGTTTTTCTTTGAAGCTAAAGAATGAGAAGAGGAATCAGAAGGAGTTAATCCAAAAGTAGTAGTCGCATGAAGAGAAATTGCATTAGACAAGTTAAAATATAAATTATAATCTTTTAATATTATGAAACAATTATTATCGATACTATGAATATTCCTAGTTTATTGAATCTATTATTGAGTAAATTGGATAATAAATAAGGATGTACGCTTAAATAATGAATGAGTGGACTTATCTGAACAGTGATTTTATACTTGAGCATTAGAAAAACATGATATGGCCTTAGCGCTTAAACCTGAGGACCCTTTATATAATTTTAATAAAGCATTTACTCTATATGATCAATGAGACTATAATAGGGCACTAGTATTTTTTGATAATGCTATTAAGTATAGCAATAACAATGATATTGAATTAGCTGAAATGTATTCTCATAGATGAGCTACTTATCATGAGCTATATGAATATGATAAATTTACAGCTGATATAGAAAAATCTTTAGATTTAAATCCAGATGATTTCTGGGGTTTATATTTTGATTCAGTAATAAAAAATTATAGTGATTCTTATGACTTCACATGAGCATTAGAATCTATAGACAGGTTAATAGCACTAGATCCATTGGATGCAGAGGCTTTTTCACAAAAATGAGAAATATTTTATTATGCTAGTAATTTAACTTGAGCAATTGATGCTTATACTAAATCTATTGAACTAGATCCTGAGAATAGTTTTAATCATTTAATGTTAGGGCATTCTTTTCTATGACTTCCAGATTATAATTTATCATTAGAGAGTTATAAAAATGCCTATGAAAAAGATAAGCTAGAGTATTTAAATGTATTTTATGTTTGATACAGTCTACTAAAACTTGGTAAATACAAAGAATCAGAAGAATACTTTTATAAATCATTTGAGCTAGAATGATGAGAAGAAGATGAAATTTTAAAACTATTTATATTGTTACTTAAAAATAAATTTGATAGCAAAGAAGATGTAGAAAAATTTTTAACTACACATTATGAAGTATGATTTGATAAACTAGAAGAGCTTTTAGCTTTTATAGAAATATATGAGGAGTATTGATATACGGAACTAGAATACGAAATTTCAAACTTTAAAAGAGATAATGAATAAAAAAAGGAAGACTAACTAGTCTTCTTTTTGTTTTAATTTATTTATTATTTGATAGAAAGGGGATCTTAAACTTGCTCTATCCATCTTATCTTTAAGCTTTGAATTATTCTTTATACTATTAAAATATCTTTCTTCATTTTCAAACATTAATACTACTTGAAAACTAGGATTAATATTCTCTTTGGCTGTGCATTCTTCAAACATTTGAAATAAGAACTCTTTTCAATTATCTGAGCTAAATAAATATTCTAATAATTTTTTATTACTATATACTTTTTTTCTAATTAACTGAGGCTCGAGTACGCTAAGTTCCTTTTTTAATATTTGAAATAAAAATGCCGAGTCTAGGTATATTATATGCTTGTATACTCAGGTATTTAAAAAATGCTCAACTATTTCATTATGATTCATCATTTTTAAATCAGTTTCTAATTTTTCCAATATAGTTCTTCACTTATTTTCAAATACTAATGGCTTATATGGTTTAGAAATATTCTCTATATCAGCTTTTACTTTTGGTATTTGTAAATCTCTATTATATGGAATTGTAACTAAATTATGATTTTGTTCTAAGTCTAAGTTCATGAGATAATTTAATTTTAAAATTTGATGTAATGTAAATAAAAATTATAAAAAGTCAATATTTTTAATATTCTTGCTATTTTGCTATTTTTAACTAATATATGGCCAAATTTAAAATGTATAAATATTTTTATGAAATTTAATCTAGATAATTTAGTATCTGAATACGAAGAGTTAGAAAACAAATTGGGAGACCCTGATATATTTAAAGATCAAAAAAAAGTAAGAGAAGTGTCTAGTAGAAAAAAATCTATTGAATGAGCTGTTAATCTTTATAAAGAATACAAGGCTGTAAATGATGCATTGTCTGATAATAAGGAGATGCTTTCATGAGAAAAGGAAGAAGAAATGAGAGAAATGTTAAAAGATGAAATTAAAGAACTAGAATTAAAAATTCCTGAAATGGAAGAAGTATTAAAAATAGAACTTTTACCTAAGGATCCAAATGATGATAAAAATATTATGGTAGAAGTGAGAGCTTGAACTGGTTGAGATGAAGCAGCTTTATTCGCATGAGAATTAGCAAGAGCTTATATTGTATTTGCTGAGTCAGAATGATTCAAGGTAGAAATAGCAGAAGAAACTATATCAGAAGCTGGTTGAGTAAAAGAAATGGTATTTGAAGTAAAATGAGAATGAGCTTATTCTAAGTTTAAATATGAATCATGAGTACATAGAGTTCAAAGAATTCCTGAAACAGAAAACAAGGGTAGAGTACATACCTCAGCTATTACTGTTGCAATTATGCCAGAAGTAGAAGAAATTGATTTTGAATTAAATATGGATGAAATTGAAATGAAATTTACTAGATCAGGTTGACCAGGATGACAACACGCAAATAAGGCTGACTCAGCTGTTCATTTAAAACATTTACCCACAGGAATTATAGTACTATGTTCTGATGGTAGGTCTCAACATAAAAATAGAGATAAAGCCTTTAATATTATGAGATCAAAACTTGCTATATTAGCAGAAGAACAAAGAGCAAAAGAATTATGAGAAGCTAGATTATCACAAGTAGGGTCTGGAGATAGATCTGAGAAAATTAGAACCTATAATTTCCCACAAGATAGAGTTACAGACCATAGAATATGACAAAATTTTTCATGAATACCTCATATAATGCTTGGTAAATTATGACCAATAGTTGAAGCATGTGCAGTAGCTGACCAACAAGCAAAATTAGAAGCTGCAGGTAAAGGAGATGTTTAGATAATAATTAATATAATATGATAATTAAATCACAACTTAATAAATATAGTTATTTTCAAAAATGTATTGCATATACATTTGTACTATTACCATTGCTATATTTATTTTTTGTATTAATTCTTTGATGTTGGGTCTGTTGAGAGAAAGGCATAGATCAAATACTAGGGCAATTTTTTTGACTAGTAATATTTTCTATTCCATATTATATAGTTTTATTTTTTACTAAATCTACAAAAACATTATTTATAACAATGATTATAAATATTATACTAATTTTTTGAATATTATTTTTATGAGTTTCTAGTATGTAATAATATAAAATTATTAGAAAGATTACTACATAAGTAATTTTACATTTTAAGAGACTTTAATAAATATTGCGTCTAAATAAAATATAAGAAAAAACACTATTTTTTTTAAAAATAGTGTTTTTTATATCAAAACTAGCGTTTTAAGAGATTATAAAAAATCTTTCGTCTAGAAATAGCCACTTTCTTGATTTCTGTAAAATAATCATTATATTTAAGATATTAATTTATATATAATAATTAGGTACAAAAATATGGCTAAAAAAGAAGAACAAAGTTATTGAGCAGATAGTATACAGGTTTTAGAGTGATTAGAGCCTGTTAGAAAAAGACCATGAATGTATATTGGTTCTACTGATGAAAGAGGGTTACATCACTTAGTTTGGGAAATAGTAGATAACTCTATTGATGAAGCTATGGCTGGTCATTGTGATACTATTACAATTACTCTATGAACTGATGGTTCTTGTATGGTAGAAGATAATGGTAGATGAATTCCTGTTGAAAAACATGCAAAAACGGGGAAATCTACTCTAGAAACTATTCTTACAGTATTACATGCTTGAGGTAAATTTGGTTGAGGTTGATATAAAGTATCAGGTTGATTACATGGTGTTTGAGCATCAGTAGTTAATGCTCTTTCTACAAAAATGGAAGCATGGGTACATAGAGATAAAAAAGTACATTATCAATCATTTTCTGTATGAAAAACTGATGGGGATGTAGAAGTTGTTTGAAAAACAAATCATACTGGTACTATTATTAAATTTTATCCAGACGCTAGTATTTTTAAGATAAGTACAGAGTTTGATTACAAAACTATTAAAAATAGACTTAGACAACAAGCATATCTTACGAAATGAATTACTCTTTATATAAATGATGAGAGAAATTGAAAAAGATATAAATATTATTTTGAAGGATGAGTTAAATCATATGTTCATTTTTTGAATAAAACAGAGGATACTATAGGAGATATATTTTATGTTGAAAAAGAATCTAAAAACATATTGGTAGAAATTTCTATGCAATATAATAAAGAGTATAGAGATAATATAATTACATTTGTAAATAATATTAATACCCCAGAATGAGGAGCTCATCTTACATGATTTAGAATGGCTCTTACTAGAACAATAAATAAGTATGCTAGAGCTAAATGAATTCTAAAGGAAAAAGATCAAAATTTAACTAATGATGATGTAGTAGAATGATTAACTTGTGTACTATCTATAAAAGTAGAAGATCCACAATTTGAATGACAAACTAAAGGTAAACTAGGTACTCCTGAAGCAAAAGGTGCTGTTGATTCTGTATTTGCAGAATGATTTATGGAATTTTTAGAAGAAGATCCAAGCACTGCTAAAAAAATTATTGAAAAAGTATTCTTGGCTGCAAAAGCTAGATTAGCTGCAAGAGCTGCAAGAGATACTGTTATTAGAAAAGGTGCTTTAGAATGAATGACTCTTCCAGGTAAGCTAGCAGATTGTTCTTCAAAAGATCCAGCTGTTTCAGAATTATATATAGTCGAGGGTGATTCTGCCTGAGGTTCTGCAAAGCAGGGTAGAGACAGAGAAACTCAAGCTATACTACCACTTAGAGGTAAAATACTTAATACGGAACAAGCAAGAATAGATAAAATTTTTGCTAATAACGAAATAAAAAATCTAATTATAGCGCTTGGTACATCTATATGAGAAACATTTGATTTATCTAGACTTAGATATCATAGAATAGTTATAATGACCGATGCGGATGTAGATGGAGCTCATATCAGAACTTTATTATTAACATTTTTCTTCAGATATTTAAAAGATGTAGTTGAGGGGTGATTCTTGTATATAGCTCAACCACCATTATATAAACTTAGTAAGTGAAAGAAATTTTGGTATGTATTTGATGAAGAAAATAAAGAAAAGATAATAAAGGAACACGATATTACATGAGAAAATATTCAAAGGTATAAAGGTCTGTGAGAAATGAATCCAGAACAACTTTGGGAAACAACAATGGATCATGATAATAGAAAGATGTACAAGGTTTCTATAGATGATGCTAGAGATGCTGATGAAATATTTAAAATTCTAATGTGAGCTGAAGTTGCACCAAGAAGAAGATTTATACAATCAAGAGCAAAAGATGTACAAAATTTAGATGTTTAAAAAATTAGAACATATATTGTTAAAAAGAGAGTTTTTGTTAAAAACTCTCTTTTTGTTTAATAATATTTCCCTTATTAATAGCCTTTTTTAAAAAAGTGTCAAAAACTATAAAAAAACCTTTGACAATTAGGAAAAAAGCTATAATATTCCTTTCGCTAATTTAAATTATATATTCCTCTGTAGCTCAGCGGTAGAGTAGATGACTGTTAATCATTTGGTCACTGGTTCGAATCCAGTCAGGGGAGCCATATTTAAATTGTTCTTTATAATAAAGCACAACTATAATGCGTGGAGAGATGGCTGAGTGGTCGAAAGCAACGGTCTTGAAAACCGTCGTGTCGCAAGGCACCCAGGGTTCGAATCCCTGTTTCTCCGCCATTTTTTTTTAATTAATTGGAAAGGTGCCAGAGTGGTTGAACGGGCTCCCCTGCTAAGGGAGTGAACCTGTATGGGTTCCATGGGTTCGAATCCCATCCTTTCCGCCATTAATTGATATTTAGGGGCCTGTAGCTCAGGGGTTAGAGCAGTTGGCTCATAACCAATTGGTCGTTGGTTCAATTCCAACCAGGCCCACCATTTTTCTTATAAAAACATAGTTTTTTATAAAAATAAAAAAAAGTTTTGACTTATATATATTAATATATAAAATCGTCTCGCTTAATCAAATTTTTGGATTAGTAATACAATAAATTGTTTAAAAGTAAAACTTGTAATTTCTTACTAAATAGTAAATAAGAATTTTCTCTTAATAATAAGATAAGTAAGAAGAAAAGCTATTTATAAAAAAAGTAAAAAAAAGTTTTGACAAAACAATTTAAATTCATAAAATCCTCGTACTTTGTGAAAGCAAAACAGTTCTTTAAAATAAACAGAAATTAGAAGAAAACATTTGAGAGTTTTACTAGGAAAACCAATAAAAATGTTCAAAAGTCTATTTATATAGTATTTATACTATATATTATAGAATTACGTTAAAAAGAGTTTGATCCTAGCTCAGGGTGAACGCTAGCGGTGCGCCTAACACATGCAAGTCGAGCGGTAGAATTTCTAGCTTGCTAGAAATTTGAGAGCGGCGAACGGGTGAGTAACACGTTGGTATCTGCCCCCAAGTCAGGGATAGCCATTGGAAACGATGATTAATACCGGATAGTCTCTTCGGAGTAAAAATTTATTGCTTGGGGAGGAACCTGCGGTCTATCAGCTAGTTGGTGAGGTAATAGCTCACCAAGGCTATGACGGATATCTGGTCTGAGAGGATGACCAGACACAATGGAACTGAGACACGGTCCATACTCCTACGGGAGGCAGCAGTGAGGAATCTTCCACAATGGACGAAAGTCTGATGGAGCGACACCGCGTGAAGGATGAAGGCCTAACGGTTGTAAACTTCTTTTCTGAAGGAGCATAATGAGAGTACTTCAGGAATAAGGGACGGCTAAATACGTGCCAGCAGCCGCGGTAATACGTATGTCTCAAGCGTTACCCGGAATCACTGGGTGTAAAGGGTTCGTAGGCGGTTTAATAAGTTGGATATGAAAGACCGGAGCTCAACTCCGTGTATGTGTCCAAAACTGTTAAACTAGAATCAGGGAGAGGTAAGCGGAATTCTAAGTGTAGGGGTGCAATCCGTAGATACTTAGAAGAACACCAAAAGCGAAGGCAGCTTACTGGAACTGTATTGACGTTCATGAACGAAAGCGTGGGTAGCGAAAAGGATTAGATACCCTTGTAGTCCACGCCCTAAACGATGATAACTAAGTGTTGTGACTTGCTCGCAGTGCTGAAGCTAACGCGTTAAGTTATCCACCTGAGGAGTACGGTCGCAAGATTAAAACTCAAAGGAATAGACGGGGACCCACACAAGCAGTGGATCACGTGGTTTAATTCGACAATAAACGGGGAACCTTACCCAGACTTGACATCTACCGAATTTTCTAGAGATAGAAAAGTGCTTTTATTAGAGCGGTAAGACAGGTGCTGCATGGTTGTCGTCAGCTCGTGCCTTGAGGTGTTCGGTTAAGTCCGTTAACGAGCGCAACCCATGTCTTTAGTTATTATGTCTAAAGAGACTGCCTTGGTTAACAAGGAGGAAGGTGTGGATGACGTCAAATCAGCATGGCTTTTACGTCTGGGGCTACACACATGATACAATGGTATGTACAAAGAGCAACAATATGGCGACATGGAGTTAATCTTTAAAGCATATCTCAGTCCGGATTGAAGTCTGAAACTCGACTTCATGAAGTTGGAATTGCTAGTAATCGTGAATCAGATATGTCACGGTGAATATGTTCCTGGGTCTTGTACTCACCGCCCGTCATGGCATGGGAGGAAGTAATATTGGAAGCCCCTCTAGTAATATGAGGGTCCATAGTAGGACTTCTGACTGGGCTAAAGTCGTAACAAGGTATCCGTAGGAGAACCTGCGGATGGACTATCTCCTTATATTTTTCTTTAAGTATACTCTTAAAGTTTTCTTCTAATTTTTGTTTATTTTGTTCCTTAAAATAATCTGAATAATTAAAGTTAGTTAATTTATTAACTACAAATGACTAATAGTTTTAGTCGTATTAAAATTGAACTATAGCATAAAGTGGATGCCTTGACTTGAATGTCTGAAGAAGGACGTATAAATCTGCGATAAGCCTGGAAGAGTTGATAAAAAGCGTTATTATTCCAGGATTTCCGAATGGGGGAACCTAATATAAGTAATTTATATTATCTGTAATACAGAGAGACACATTGTGAACTGAAATATCTAAGTAGCAATGGAAAAGAAATCAAACGAGATTCCCTGAGTAGTGACGAGCGAAACGGGAAGAGCCCAAACTGTAAATACTGTATAAGTAGTTTTTGGTATTACGGGGTTGTAGGAATAACATTAGGGGAGACTAATAAACCTAATATTTTTTAGAATTATTAAAAGAACAAGCTGGGAAGTTTGGCCATAGAGGGTTAAAGCCCCGTATTTTAAAATAATTTTATCAAATATCTGTTATTTCCTGAGTAGGTTCGGACACGTGAAATCCGGATTGAATTTGGGGGGACCACCCTCCAAGGCTAAATATCATTCAAGATCGATAGTGAACTAGTACCATGAGGGAAAGGTGAAAAGAACCCCGGGAGGGGAGTGAAATAGAACCTGAAACTTTATGCTTTTAAAGAGTGGGAGCCTTCGGGTGACCACGTGCTTTTTGTAGAACGAACCAACGAGTTAGTGTGTATGGCAAGGTTAAGACAGTTAAAGTCGAAGCCGTAGTGAAAGCGAGCCTGAATAGGGCGAATAGTCATATATACTAGACCCGAAACTGAGTGAGCTTCCCATGAGCAGGCTGAAGCGATGGTAAAACATCGTGGAGGGCCGAACCATTAGGAGCTGCAAGTCCTTTGGATGACTTGTGGGAAGGAGTGAAAAGCTAATCGAACTCAGAGATAGCTGGTTCTCCGCGAAATAGCTTTAGGGCTAGCCTCGGATTACTATTTTACAGGGGTAGAGCTCTGATTGGACTAGCGGGCCTCACGGCTTAGCAAATCCTGATAAACTTCGAATACTGTAAAAATTATACCGGGAGTCAGACAGTGAGAGATAAGTCCCATTGTCAAGAGGGAAACAGCCCAGACTACTATCTAAGGTCCCTAATTAATAACTAAGTGGAAAAGGATGTGAGATTGCTGAGACAACCAGGAGGTTGGCTTAGAAGCAGCCATTCCTTGAAAGAGTGCGTAATAGCTCACTGGTCAAGCGATTTTGCGCCGAAAATTCAACGGGGCTAAAGTTATTAACCGAAGATGTAGACTTCAAATTTATTTGATTTGGTAGCGGAGCGTTCTGTATGTCGCTGAAGGTGAAGGGTGACCTTTGCTGGAGATATCAGAAGTGAAAATGTTGGTATGAGTAACGTAAGGAAGATGAAAACTCTTCCCGCCGAAAACCTCAGGTTTCCTACGCAACGGCAGTCGTCGTAGGGTGAGTCGGTCCTAAGGTGTAACCGAAAGGTGAAGCTGATGGATATCAGGTTAATATTCCTGAACTACTTATATTTTTCTAAGAGGGGACATATCGGGATATAGGAGATGCTTAATTAATTGCATTATAAAAACAAAGCTTGAGATATTGGAAAATCCGTATTTCTTTAAGGTTGAGTTTAGTTAAATTTAGTTTGTTAGCTTGCTAATAAATGAGATGGCTCCTAATATATTCTGGTATCGAGAAAAGCCTCTATGAGCTAAGATATAGGTAACCGTACCGTAATCGAACACACGTAGGTTAGTGGAGAACACTAAGGCGAACGAGATAACTATTGTTAAGGAACTCGGCAAAACAGCGGTCGTAACTTCGGGATAAGACCTGCCTCGCATCTAATTTAGATTCGAGGCCGCAGCGAAAGAACTCAGGCGACTGTTTACCAAAAACACAGCTCTCTGCAAACTCGTAAGAGGATGTATAGGGGGTGATGCCTGCCCAGTGCTAGAAGGTTACGTGGATCTGTGCAAGCAGTGAAACTAAGCCCTAGTGAACGGCGGCCGTAACTATAACGGTCCTAAGGTAGCGAAATTCCTTGTCGGGTAAGTTCCGACCCGCACGAATGGCATAACGGTCTGAGTACTGTCTCAACAATAGACTCGGTGAAATTGCAATATCGGTAAAAATGCCGATTACCCGCAGCAAGACGGAAAGACCCTATGGAGCTTTACTACAGCTTGGTATTGGGTTATAAATTAAGGCGTGCAGAATAGGTGGGAAACTATGAAGTAGGGACGCTAGTCCTTATGGAGTTACCTTTGAGATACCACCCTTCTTAATTTGTAACCCTAACTCGAAATTCGAGGACAGTGCTTGGTGGGTAGTTTAACTGGGGCGGTTGCCTCCTAAAGAGTAACGGAGGCGCGCAAAGGTTCACTATCTTCGGATGGAAATCGAAGAGATAGTGTATTCGCATAAGTGAGCCTGACTGAGAGACCTACAAGTCGACCAGACACGAAAGTGGGCGAAAATGATCCGGCATTTACACGTGGAAGTGATGTCGCTCAACGGATAAAAGTTACCCTAGGGATAACAGGCTGATCGCGTCCAAGAGTTCACATCGACGACGCGGTTTGGCACCTCGATGTCGGCTCGTCGCATCCTGGGGGTGGAGAAGCTCCCAAGGGTATGGCTGTTCGCCATTTAAAGCGGTACGCGAGCTGGGTTCAGAACGTCGTGAGACAGTTTGGCCCCTATCTGCTGTGGGCGTATAGAAATTTGAGAAGATCTGTTCCTAGTACGAGAGGACCGGAATGGACAAACCTCTGGTGTATCGGTTGTCGGGTATACCGGCACTGCCGAGTAGCTAAGTTTGGAATGGATAACCACTGAAAGCATCTAAGTGGGAAGCCAACTTTAAGATTAGATTTCTCTGCCTCGAGCAATAAGTCCCCTTGGAGACTACAAGGTTGATAGGCTTCAGATGTAAGAATAGCGATATTCTCAGTCAAGAAGTACTAATAGGACGAATGGATTTTAATACATCTATAACGATTATTCATTTAAAAGTGATATAATTGACTAACTTTAATTGTTCTGATTATGAGATAATAAACAAACTTAAAATAATTTGATATTAGGCTCTTGGTAGTTATAACGGTTGAGGTACACCTGTTCCCATCCCGAACACAGAAGTTAAGCCAACTCGTGCTGATGGTAGTGCATCTCGTAGATGTGTTAGAGTAGGTAGCTGCCAAGATTTTGATATCAAATTTTTTTATGTAAAAAAACGTGCTCCTTGCACGAGTAGCTCAGTTGGAAGAGCAGCGCCCTTCTAAGGCGAAGGTCACAGGTTCGAGCCCTGTCTCGTGTACCATTAAAATACATAAAATGGGTTATTAGCTCAGTTGGCGAGAGCACCTGCCTTACAAGCAGGGGGTCGTAGGTTCGAATCCTACATAACCCACCATTAAACAATTAAATTAAGCATAGAATTTCTTCTGTGCTTTTTTTAGTGCTATGAGAGTAAATGGATTCGAATTGGAGAAAAGGAAATTAGAAAATTTGTTATTTTTTATGACGAATAGGAATAAAATAATAATAAAAGTTTCAATTTAACTTTCGGATGCCCGACTTGCGGCGAATCCTACATAACCCACCATTTAAAAAATAAATTAAGCATAGATTAAACCCTGTGCTTTTTTTAGTGCTTAAATATTTGTATTAATATTTAATTTATGATATCATAATACATATATTAATAATTAATTTTACTGATCGTGATATTACTTTCTACATCATCTCTAGCTTGATACGGATTACATAGAACATTCAAATTTGCACATAAGGCATGATTTGATGGATTAGATTTATCTTTAGCTAAATTAAATTATGATTCTTGGGATGAAGATTATATTAAAGAACTTAGTGATAGTTTTAATGTACCTATTCTATCCATAACTGCTCCTGCTAGATGAATGAATGAAAAAAAGGTAGATAAGATAGTTCAAATAGCTACTAAGCTTAAAACTCAATTAATTACTTTTTCTCCTCCTCATTTTAGTGACAAAAATACAACTTGGTTTACAAAGTATTTATTAAAAGTTAAAAGAGATACTCATATTTCAATTGCAGTTCAAAATGTTGAACCTAAATTTTTATTTTTTATTATACCAGAGTATAAAAATGCTAGTTTATATGAAATAAAAAAGATTACTTGAGATGCTACACTTGATCTATCTAGTATTGATAATTCTTCATGAATGGATATATTAAAAGCTCAAAAAATGCTTTGAAGTTCTATCAAAAATATATTCTTAAGTGATAAGCGTGGACCTAAAACTTGAATTTTACCTGGTTGAGCTGGTGGATGAATATCTTATATGCCTTTAGAAAGTTTCTTTATGAAATTAAAAACTACTGGTTATAATTGATTTATATCTCTAAAAGTGAAACCCTCTGAATTAGGTGTTTGAACTGAAGAAAAAGTGTTACAAAATTTAGATTATTCTATATCATACTATAAAAAACATTTTTTAAATTATAAATAAAAAAAGAGAGAAGTAATTCTCTCTTTTTTTATTTATTCATCGTCTATCATTTTTTTTCATTCTATATATGCATAATACCATGTTGCAGCTTTAAACACTTCTAAAACAGCAGTAAGGTATCATAAAATAAGTATAAAGATTAAGAATAGTATTGTTAATATTGTAATTGCAACAAATAAGAATATTTTTGTAGTAATTAATCAAATAGCAACAACTATAATTATAGGAAAACTTAGAAAAATTAAAAAGTTAAATATTACTCTTAAATTTAGAAAAAACATTAAAAAGTATAATTTAATAGTTCTTTTTAGATTTAGTATTGTAATTTTTGATGAAACTCAGATTGCTTTAAAGACTGATTGTCATTCTAAAATAATTATATGTTTCGAATATGAAAAAAATATATTAAATACTACTCATAAGAGAAATAATATAAAAAATATATAACTTAAGGTGCCAATATATTCTGTTCATATGAATCTAATGGTAAATAGATAACCATTTAATATACTAATAAGTTTAAATTCAGAGAATATATTATTATATTCAAATAATGGAAAAAATTTATACAGTCATTGTCAAAATGCTTCAGCTGTACTTATTTCTTCATTAATACTTTTTTTATGAATATATTTGATCAATCATCCTTCATAGATAGGGATAAGTAAGAAATATATTACTAGAAATATAATAGTAAAAATCAATATTTCTAAAATGTAGTCTGAATGAAAGAATTTTAGTATTATAACTAATGCTTCTTCTTTTTTTCAAAATACTTCTACATATGTATATATAGATTGATAAACTAATAAGACTGTTAAAAATAATATAGATAATAATCAAGGCAATATATAATATTTTTTGATTTTTGAATCATCTTTTATTAATTCCCAAGCAGGAATAATTATTTTATCTTTTAATAGGTTAGTCATTTAGTTGTTTAAATAAAAAACTAAAGAAATTAAATAATCACTTATTTTCAAAATTAATAATTTTTTCTTCTTTTATATACATTGAACTAAGCATTTCTTTTCTATCAGATTTATTTACCATTTTTTCAGGAACTACTACATTTTTAATATTTTTATCTACTAGTAGGCTTATTTTAGGTGTGTATAATGTTTTAACTATTTGTTCTTTTTCTAATATTTGTAGAATTTTTTCTTCTATTTCTCTTGTTTCTTCTTTTGTTTTAATATCTGATTTTAAGTCTTCCAGTAGTATGTCTAAACTAGTTTTTTTAATACTAGAAAAATTGTAACCACTTTTTACCTGGCTAGAATGAAAATAAGGAAATATATTACTATCAAAGTGTCCTAGATTTATTCATGTAAGTAGTAAATCATATCTATCTTTTTCTGATAAAAGTGTTCTTAAATCTGAAATAGAAATAGGGAATAGCTCAATATTAACTCAGATTTCTAGTAGAGAGTTTTTTATAAAAAATGCAGTTTCTTCTAGTTCTTTTTCTGTTGATATATAGTATAAATCTAAGCTAAATCTTTCTAATTCTTCATTATAGTAAAATTTTTCATCTAAATTACTTAGTTTTTCTAGTTGATCTTTATCAATTTCTATTTTTTCTACAACAACTTCTTCTACTTTTTCATTTTCTTTATTATTTTTAGCTATAAATAAGTCTTTGATAAATAACTTAGTTTCAGCATCTAATTTTTCTTTATTTCTATTAAAAAGGAAGAAAATTTCTTCTTTTAATACTTTTTTCCCATCTTCTACAAAATATATTTTATAGCTATTTGTTCACTCTTTTAGGGAATTATATGATTCTTTAAGTCTATAATAAAATTTTGAATCAGTTACATCATAATTTGATAGTTCATAATCATTTATATAAACTCATTCTACATCTTTACCTGCATTTCATTCTAATAGAATGTCATCTCTTGTTATAAAATTATATTTATCTACATATTTTGGACTAGAGATATATTTAGAATCCACCTGAAATGTATCTATTACAAGTTCTTCATCGGTAATTTCTAGTTCTTCTTCATTTTCAGTTTCATTATTTTCATCAATTTTTACTTCATCTGAAATAATATTATTAGTTTTAGGTAGGAAATTTTCAATTATTTTTGATTTTTTTAAATAACCAAGTGAGTTAATAATTTTTTCAAAATTTTTATTAGAAGGTTCTCTTTTTATAATAGTTTCAGTTAAATATGGATTATCTACTATAGAAAAATTATCTTCTCATAGAATTTTTACTAAATTTGTAGTATTTATCTTATTAAAAATAAAATTTCTTAGATTAGAGTCTTCTACTTTATCCTGATTTATAAAAAGTGATACATATTGAGGTAGAGTATATTTATAGCTTTCTAATCTAGGTATACTATTACCAATTATATTATCATTATCATTAAATATATTTATTGCTTCTTTATTTTGTAATAAACTATTTGTATTAGGAAATAGTTTTATTATTAGTTTTGATATATTTCATTCATTATTAAATTCATTTTTATCTAAAAATATTTTTGTAATTCATATTGTCATATCAGATGATATGTTAGATATTTTGAAGTTTCATGAATAAACTTGTTCATGTGTAGGGAAGTCTCAAAATATAGTATCCATTCATAAAGAATCAATAGTTTCTTTTGATAAAATCGGTTGAAAAAATATGTTAAGAAAATTAACATCTTTTTTAGTATTCTTAAAAGTGATAGTATTATTATTTTGTTCTATTTCAGTACCTTCTAGCAAAGAAGTAATAACTTTATTAACACCAGTACTTTGAAGTATTTTAAAAGTAGCAACAACATCTTCAGTTGTTATAGCCTCTCAGTTTGACCAATATATATTATCCTTTAGATAACATTCTATATTTAACAAATTACTGACATCACAACTAGCTAGATCTGATACAATATTATTCTCGTTTAAGTCATATTTTAACAAAGACCTATATAAAAGCGAAATAGTATATTTATTATTTCAAGTTAGTGGTTTTAATGGATTTAGGCTTGGAAAACTTCATATTAGTCATTCTGAAACTGTTCATCCCTCTATTGGAACTAGCTTTGAGTCATTATATAGAAATATATAAGCCAAATGAGTTAAAGAAAGCACTAAAAATAGAATACTTATTAGGAACAAGTATTTTTTTAATTTTATAATTTTTTCATTTATCATAATTTGCGATAAGTTTTTATTTACTTAATAGAAATAATGCGATAGAATTTAATATAAATATACTTCATAAAACAATAGTAACATTATGAAGAACTTTTTCTGGTCATCTTTTTGTAACTTCTCCCATTCCTCAGCTCATACTACTTAAGTTTAAACTAACATTTTTATTTTGAATTAAAACAAAAAATATTAATAAAATAGCAATGAAAATTTCAGCGAATTTTAACATATCTAACATCTCGTTATCTTTTAGAAAATAATAGTGAATAAAACATATTCAAAATTGTGAAAATTGCAACAGCAATTATAAAATTAACTCATCAATTTATTGAATATGACATTCAAGGAACCTTTAATATATCGTTTATAATATTTTCAAATAACCATAAGATTATTCAGTTTATTAAAAATGATACAAGTCACAAAAAAACAAAATATAATGGAATAGATAATATCTTTAATATAGGTTTAATTGTAACATTAATTAATCAAAGTATTATTCATCAAATAATATACACTTCTGGTTCTCAAGCAACAGCAATACCAGCCTCAATTCATTTACTTGGATTAGCGGCAAGTAAATAAGTCATTAAAAATAATATTGATGCATTAAATAGTATAGAAAATAGTATTCTCATATTTTTTTTATATAAATTAAAGTTTTAGTAGATTTATTATTTTTTCAGACATACTTAATTCAATTTTTGCTACTTCTTCAATGTAGTCTATTAATATATCTTTCAAGTCTTTTGCTATCTTTCCAGTTATTTTTAGATCTATATTTCTAAGTCATCTTTTATTCAGGTTTAATCTTAACAGACTAGCTTCTTCTCACTTATATACTATTCAAAATGATTGTATAGATGTGAAATCATAAAATGTTTTATCTATTTTTATACCTAATTCACTTATTTGAACCTTTATTATATCCTCAGAATTATTCTCAACAAAATACACGAGTCATGCTATTAAAAGCACTATAAAACTCATTCAATATTGCTTAGTAAGAAATCACCAAACACTTAATCATATCACTATTGATAAAGCAATAGTGTACCATAAAGTTCATCTATTTCTTTTGTCATCAAACTCCCAAGAGTAAATATTTTCTTGCATATATTTAAAGTTATATATTACATATCTCATTATATAAAAAACTAATAAAAGTTCAATTTTTATTAGTTTTTTGTTTGTCATAAAATTTTTGTGAAAAGTTTGTTTAATTTATGTAAAAAAACTAACTTTTTAAATAATAGATTCTCTATTATCCTGCACTATCTTTTGGATATTCATTTCAGAAATCATCTGTGATTGTTTCTTCTTTTACTTTCTTCAGATTATCCCTCATCTGATTTATATCCCATCCAGATCATGTTTTGACTCCAGATTTTTCTAGCTCATGATTTATTTCAGTAGGGTTTATATTAAATGATTTTGTAACATCTATTCAATTAAACACAGAATCCTTTCATCCAACTTCACCATACATAGCTTTTTCCATAAATTTAACCAGATTTTCTTTTCATACATCTCATAATCATTCTTTTCAAAACTCATTTGGTTTTTCTCAGAATCTACTATCTTTTAAATCAATATTCTGCGGATTCAAATCTATTCATGGAATCAAGAACTGATTTCATTTAAATTCTCTAATTATTTGATCAGTAAGTGTTTGGGGAAGTATATCAAATCAAGTTTGAGAAAGGAATTTAAGAGTTTCTTTTGTTTCTTTATCTTTTAGCTCCATCATTTCACGATAGGCATCAACTTTTTCTTCTAAATCTATTTTATACTGATTTGCAATTCTTTCATAGTCTCATTCAAGTTCACTTAATTTTTCTTTAACTTCTCATATCTTTGTTTCTATCTCTTTTTTTTCTAATCTCAAGTTTTTTATTTCCTGTTCATCTTCTTCTTCCATTCACAATCATAGCTTTTCCAGTTCTTCTAATTCCTCCAGTCTAGAATCTGTCTTCTCCAGACTAGTCTCTAGAGCTCAAAGACTCTTATCCAAATCCTTCTTCTGCACATCCAACTTAAGCTTCGCAGATTCATACTTAGCAATAGCCTCATAAAAATCTCAAATAGGAACATCAGTCTCCATCCTATAATCACTACCATTTAAAGCTATCTTACGAATAGGTGGAATTTCACCTGTATCAACAAATACATCATTACCATCATCATCCTTTCACTCTATCCTAGAACCATTAATTGTATTATTTTTACCAATCAATGCATTAACTTGTGTCTCTCTTAATGGAGTTGGTTTTTCTTCTACCTTATCCTTTTCTGGTTTATCTTCATACTCCTGAATTTTTAAAGCTAGTGTATCACTACTATTTCTTAAATAATCAGTAAATGCCTTATACTTTGTAGTATCTTCGTCTGCTGATAATAAATCTAATATCTTTGTTAATAATTTATCATCTTTTTCAAGAAGTTCTAGAACTTTACTATTGCTATTATTATTTCAATCTAGAATATCTCTAATCGCATCCTTAAATTCTCAATCTAGTTCCTTTAATATCTTATCTGTAAAAATTAACTCAAATATTTGTTTTTCATTAATTACATTTTCGGTTGCAATAGCAACATTTTCGGTTGCATTAGCAACATTTTCGGTTGCATTAGCAACATTTTCAGCTGTATTAGCAATATTTTCAGCTGCATTGGCATATTTCAATGAAAGATCTTCTTTATGAAACCTTTTCTCAAAAGAAATAAAAGTCTCATCATTTATTATATAACCATTAGTTTTTGTATATTTTTTAAGTTTTTTATTTGAAGCTCATTTAATAAGACTTAGTATATATTCTTTTTTATTGGGTTCAGAAAAAATATATTCTAGAAATCATTCTTCATTTCATTTTTGATATTTTAGAATACTTCCTTCTATTTTATTAAAAGTATTAATATTTGATTTAAATGTGTTTACCTCATCAATATCTTTATTATCAATCTTTCATAAATCTTTTAATGCATATCCCAAAAGTAATTCATCTTGAATTTGAGATTTTAAATCATTTTTTAATCACTCTAAAATATCTCAAGATTGTTCTTGAGATGATTCAATATTTGTAGATTCATTTTTAAAAGCTTCAGCCATAAAAAAAGATATTATAATTTACTATAATATCTTATCATATTTTACTATTATTTTCCAAATTTAGCATTAATTTTCCTAAAATTTTCTGCTATTTTATTCTTTTCTGCTGCTATTTTATTCTTTTCTGCTGCAATTCTATTATTTTCCGCTGCTCTTTCATTATTCTCAGCTGCTCTTTTATCTAATTCATTAGCTCATATTAGATATCAAAGATCTCTTGAAACATTATTTTTTCAGAAATCTTTTCAATGTTCTCTTACATATTGAGATAGATTTGGAGCATGTTTAACTAAGAATTCCATATCATCAGTTACATTATCAATGATAAAAAATTCATTAAATATATCATCCCACCGTTCCTCTACATCAGCCAAACTTTCATCTTCTTCTTTATCAGATGATTTCATATAATTATCAATAAATTCTTTTTTACCTTTTACTAATTCAAAAGCTAAATAAGCAGCCTCTCCTCATAATTTTTTTGAATACTCTTCAAACAATGCTAATTCTGCCTCTGTATCAAACTGAAAATTTCATAACTCACTTCTTGCATAGTATCAATCTACATTTGCATCTGTCATAGTTCATGTTGATTTTGCTGCTACTTGAATACCTTTTGGTAGTTTCGCATTTATTCTATCCTCTAGACCTCATAATAAACCATCAATTTTTCATTCTGCAGTTTCTGGGGTATCTAACACTAATTCTGTACTTGATTTAAATGCTGATAAAGCAGATATAGTATCAGCAGATACTTCATCTTTTGTTTGAGCTTCTAATCCTACTCATGATAATGCTAATGATGCTGCAACTGCAACCTTTCATGCTTCAGATATTGCCATAATTTATATATTAGATTATATATTATAACTATATTATACTGCTTTTTATTGTACTTGTCAAATATTATACTCATTTTAATAAAAAAAGCAAGTTTAATTAACTGCGTGAGATTCAATACTGTCAAATTTGTCAACTTCTCAAACACCCGTTTTCTCAACGGGTTGTATTACTTCATTTGATCTATTTCACTCTAATCATCAAGCCATAAAAAAATAATATAGAAATTTATATTCTATATTATTTTATCATAATTATTTATTAGAAACAAATATATTATTTTTTTGATATTTTTTGTAAAATTGAATTTTTTAAATTCTTAATTTGTTCATCTAATTCTCTCATTCTTGCTGCTCATTCTTTAATTGTTCTCTTTCCATTTAATAAATCTTTCCTTAACTGAATTAATTCACTATCTAATACTGCTAATTCTGCCTTGTTTTTTGCTATACTTTTATCTAATTCTGCTATACTTTTATCCAATCTTGCATGATCAAATTTTTGCTCACACCTAACTTCTTTTATAACATCCTTCCTTGTAATGACTTTTCCATCTGGTCAAGTTTTACCTATATCCGATCTTATATTTATTTTTTTATCATCATTAAAATCACATTGACCTAACAATTCTGATAATCTTCATTTTGTTCAATATGTAATATCATCAAGCTCCATTGTTTTATCAGCTTGATCAAGATTTTGTCATACTTTATCTGTATTATTTCAGTCAGCAGCTACAGATCATATACTTAATGCAGCACCTAAGGCTAATCAGGCCATTGTTGGTTTTGACATAATTTTTTAGTTTAAATTATAGCTTATATTATTAGTATAACATATAATTAGTGATATGTCAAGAGATGATGTATTTCCAATACAAAATAAGCCATAAAAAAAGAGCTATATAAATACAGCTCAATTATTTTAACTCAAATTATCTATTATAAGTTTTACTATAAACCATGCTAGAGAGGCGATAGCAAATCATGAGATTGCCATTATTATAGTATCTTTTCACTTTGTTTGGTCACCCTCAAGAGAACCAAACAAAATTTTATAAGATCAAATTATTATAAAAATTATTGCAATTGTTCCGGCGATAGTTATAAAAAAATCGATAGCTCATTTTAAAATATTTGGTATATCTTTTAGGACTATATCTCCATTTCTAAGAGCAGTTTCTGTTTTCTCAGGATCATCATCTCTAAAATTTCATAGAAATCATCCATCTGCAAAACTTAACTCTAGAGAAAGTAAGAATCAAAGTAGAGAATAAGATATATTAGAGGACCATCTCTTAATTTTTCAAATTAATTTATTATGCTCTTGATTTAGAGCCTGTAATTCATTCATATTAATTATTTATTAGATTGTATTCAGCTACGTCTTTTCACATTGGAACTAGACTATCTAGACTAGGATTATAATATTCAGTTAGAAAACTTACTAACTCTTGTTTATTTAAAACATCAGCTCTAAGTCAAACATTTTCTAATCAAGTTTTAATTGAGTTTGATCTAGAAATTAATCATTTTTTCATTTGATTAAAATTTTTAATTTGAGATCTTATTTTCAATAAATCAGTTCAACCATAGACTGATTGGAAAAAAGCATTAAATACTCACATAATACTATCATCCTTTACACTCTTATTTTCAACTTCATCAAATGGTACGATTATATAAAACTCTTTTTTCATAATTTGAGCTACTTCAATAAGTTTACGAAGATATTCTATATATTCATATGTTTGATTTTGTAATAAGGAATTAGTTTGTTTAAGTGCCTTATCATTTAAATTATTAAGATAAGAATCAATATCTAATTTTTTAGAACGTACAAGAATCTGTATAGGGAAGTCTAAAGAATTCAGAAATCTTTGAAAACTTATTATTATAGCATCTTGTTCATCAGTATTTTTTAATAGAAAATTTACAGTACTACATCTCAAAACTAATCTAGCACTATCATCTTTCATTACTATAATATTTTCTCTTATTTGAGAAAAAGGAAGATATTTTTGTGTAGAATCATCTGGATGTGCTTTTTTTGTATTTTTTATTGCCATTTTTATGTTTAATAGTTTATATTTTATGTAATTGATCCTCTAATTCCTTAATTTTATCAATTTTGTTTGAGAAATCTATTTTCTCATCTTTTTTAGAATTACTAGTTGTTAAATGTCATACATCTATTGGTTGAAAACCATCTACTCATTTTATCCATCTTCTTTCACTTATATTTGTTTTTAATCTGAGAAAAGAAAATATAAATGGAACAAAAGTCATTTCAGAATACTTAAAAACTGCTATTATTACTGCTAATCACGCAATAATTAAAGCAGGGATAGCTGCTATTTCTGCTCAAATACTTGGTGCAAGAGAAGTAAACAGAGTATATCATATTCATCATCATATGATTATAATCGTTAATTGTCTTAGACTTAATCCTAATACTATAGGGTCTTCATTTTCTATTTGAACAGGGATTTTGTATTGCATAATATGTATAAGTTATACAAAATAAGCCAACCTTGTACCACAAGGGCATACACTACGATAAATTCTTTCCCTAATATTAGGGAAAGAGTACCAATTATATTTTTTTGTGGCCTTCCTCCTTGATATTAGGGAGGAAATTCAAAGGTGGGTTAATTCTTAAATTAATTATATTCTACTTATAATTATCTATTTTTCAAATACTTCTTTCCATATTTTTTCTTCTAAATCTTGCATAATTTTGTAATCATTGTCTAATTCATGATCATATCATACAATATGTAAAACTGAATGGATAAAAAGCTTATAAAATTCTTTTTCTTCTCATAAACCATACTCTTTTGCTTGCTCTATAATCTTGTCTTCTGACAAAACAATCTCTCATGCAATATCATCATCGTTTAGGGAAGAAAAGTCATCAAAATAATGAAAACTCAGTACATCAGTAGCTTTATTTATCTTTCTATAATTGTTGTTCAAATTTTGTATACTACCTGTATCTAAGAACACTATATTTAGTGTTCATAGTTGTTCTTTTTCTACTATATTAGAAATTATATTTAATATAGTGTCAATACATTTTGAATTTATATCGAAACTAGGGAAACTAGTCAGATTATACTTAAACATATTTTTGTATTTTTATAATAAAATTGTATATAATTATAATATTTTATTTTACAAATAAATCAATATTATTATAATGTTTATGTCTGTTTTACAGGTGGCAGGTCAATTCTAATTTTCCTTACACTCGCATAAGCTTTAGGCAGTTCTTGGTAGTTATTTTGCTGAGGGTTAAGTATAGACGCAAATAATTTTGTAAAAAATTGTTTGTTGACTATAGTTACACAAATAGTACTTTACTAGATCGGTGTAAATTCTTTCAAATAAGTAACAGGCTGCTTATATATATCCTTTAATTAAGGAATACAAACATTTTGGCTGACCTTAAAGATGGACCATTAAAAATTTAAACTGGAATTTATAAATTATTTATAAACTTAAGTTTGAATTTTTTTTATAAAAACTATAATATTCATATCTTACTTTAATAATAGACTATAAATATGTCATGAGATGATAAAAAAGGAGATATCAAAACTCCATATGTAAATGAAAACTGTATTGGTTGTAGTGCTTGTGTTGCTATATGCGGAGAAGTTTTTGATTTAGATGATGAATGAAAAGCTTTTGCAAAAGAGGGAATGAATAGTTCAAATGCCGAATGAATAGACGATGCAATAGCTTCATGTCCAGTTGATGCGATTCATTATAAAGATTAATTTTGACAAAATTAATCTTTTTATATAATAAGAATGTTATATTACATTTTTTAAATTTTAATTATATTTTTGTTATGAAATTACAAAGAACAAAACTAGGTTTTACACTAATAGAATTATTAGTTGTAATCACAATTATTGGTATCCTTGCTACTGGTGCTACATCTGTATATACTTCTCAGATTCAAAAAGCTAGAGATAGTACTAGAATAACAGATATAAAAGCTGTTCAATCAGGTGTAGAACAAGAATATCAAGATGCTTGAGAATATCCTGATGCTACTACATTTTCTAATGTAGAAGCTTACGTTCCTAAAATGCCTCAAGATCCTAAAAGTGGTAACGCTAGTGCAAATTCAGTTTTTGATTACCTTTATAATGTATCTGATGATTCAAACTCAATTCCAGCTCAAGAATATGAAGTTTCTACTCACTTTGAGCAATCAGGTAGTATATCATGAAAAGCTGCTACAGATTGATGAAATGATCCTGTTAGATTAGAAATATGAATAAATGTAACTGATACTGATCATAATACAGTTGTAAGTTTAGCTGCATGATTAGCTGCTACGGTTGTTTTATATGATTGTGTTAATGCAACATGAACAGAATGAGCATGTGCTGCGGCATCTCCAATGGTAATAAAGAATCCATAATAATTAAAATAAAAAACCTGTTAATTTAACAGGTTTTTTTATTGTCTAAAAATGTTTATTTTTTTATTTCAAAGTTATCAACAACTTTTGTTTCTATTTGGTATAAAATATAATCCTTTTCTGCAAATTTCTTTGTATTAAGTTTAGTTTCTAATACTGGAATTAAATCCTCTCAGCTGAGAAGTATAGGATTAATATTTGGAAGGATTGCCGCCATAGAGCTGTAGTCTTTTTTTATTGCTAGTATTCATGATTTAGTTGGATCAATTTGCATAATAGCTTTATCTTGTAATACATTTCTATTTTCTATTAAATCTATTCTTATTTTTAAATCTTTTATCTCATCATTTTTAACTGCTTCAAATCTAGTATCTTTTGAAATTGCCGTAATAGTATTTTCTATTAATTCTTCTACTAAATTAGCTTTGATTTCTTTTATATTACCAGAAGCTCATCTTATTTCTCAGTTTTTATATATAGTCACAAAAACTGATCATTTTTTTTCTAAAAGAGATAAATCTTCTATGTTTAAATCTCATGAACTAGGAGTTTTAAAATTTTTTAAGTAAAAGTCTATTGTTTGTTGTACTATTGAGATCATAAGTTAATATGGTTAAAAATTAAAAGTAAACATCTCCTTGTACCACAAGGGCATACACCTTCGGATAAATTCCTTCCCTTAAGTCTAATGGAAGGAGGCTGCAATAAAGTAAATGTTGCCCCTTGCCCTTAAAATTAAGGGAAAGGATTCAGGTTAGGGTTACTTTATTGTTTAGTTCATTAAATACTATTTTTTTCTTCTTCTTCTCTAAGTAATTCTTTTTCTTCCATTTCAATTTGGTAGAAAATATCTCAAAGCTGATCTTGATTAGTTAGTTTATAATAATAAAAATAAGCTAATTCAAATAGTTGCTTAAAGAATGTAACTGTAAAGTTTATAACAGGGAGCAATACAACTAGTGAAATAAGTTTAGCCGATCAAGAAGTGAATGATGTAAATATTAATACTGTTATAATTATACTTACAAATAATCATACAAAACTACCATAGATTCATATTAAAATATGTCTATAGTTGTTTAATAATTCTAGTATGATACTAGTTCAAAAAATAACTATAAGAGTGTGTACTAGAAATATATACATGATATAATTATAATCGATTAAACCTGTATATATATAAACTGGTGTAACAAAAAGGTAAGTAATGAATGCAAAGAATGCTATTTGTCATGAGACAATTATATTTTTTTTATATCTTTTTTCTGAAGTCATATTTAATAATTTGTATGTTAAATATGCTGTAAGAGTAGTTCAGATAAGGGTAATAATAGAGAGTATTAATGGAAAAATAGAACTAGTTTCTAATCAAATTTCAGATGATTTAAAAGTTCCAGGAATATTTATAGAATCTCCTAGTATAAACGTAATTATTAGTATTACTATACTTCAAATAACTCAAGCTATTAGGCTTCAAAGTGAATTAATTAGTATATCTGGAAAAGAGATTTTTTGAGGTCAAAATGACATAGTTTATTAATTATTTTTATAAAGTATATATAGGTATAGAATTGCTCCAATTGTTATAAAACTATCTGCTAAGTTAAATACAGAAAAATACTTAACTCATACAAAATCAATTACATTTGAATTAAAAACTCTCTCATAAGCATTTCAAATTGCTCAAGCTAATATTAATGCAAATGAAATATCAATTAGTTTTTTTCACTTCTTCTTTTTTTCATTTTTTCTTTCGTATCTATGATAATAAAAAATTAGAATAATCAAAGAAATAGTAAGTATTTTTAACAAAATAGGGTTTATTTCTATACCAAATGCAATTCATGGATTTGTAATAAATTGTAAATATATGAAATCTCATATAATAGCTAGCTTTTCTTGTAAGTATAAATAGGCTAGATTTTTTGTTATCAAATCTAATATTACTCATATTACTATAATAAAATAAAACATATTTTTTAGATTATTTATAAAATTAATTTTCCTTTAACTATTTCATTTCTTTTAATAATTCATGATTCTATTTCAAAGTTAGATTCATCTGCTTCTATATAGTTTTGTGTCCATCATTTCCATTTTATTTTTCCTGTCTTTTCATCAGTTTTAACTACTTCTATGAGTACTTCTAGATCTTTTCATATATTTTCGTCTATAAAATCATCTCTTATATTATCAGCCAAGTTCATAAGCTCCCACATTCTTTCTTTTTTTGTTTTATCATCTATTTGATTTGGAAACTTTCAAGCTGGAACATCTTCTCATAAATTATGTCATGAAAAGGGAAAAGCATGAACTTTTGTTATTTTATAATCTTTTATCAACTTTAAACTATCCTTAAAATCTTCTTCAGTTTCTCATGGAAATCATACTATAATATCTGCTCATATACTAATATTCACATTATCTTTTCTTTTTATAGCTCTTGTTTTTTCTAAGAGTTTTTTCATATATTCTCAGTCATAATGTCTAGACATAGATTTCAAAACATTTGTTGCTCAGGACTGGATAGAATAGTGAAAGTGAGGATATATTCTAGTATTTTCAAATAATTTTAATACTTTATCATCTATAAACTCTGGTCACATAGAACTTATTCTAATTCTTGGAATTTTTGAATTTTCTAATAAATATTCTATTAATTCAGCTAATCTAGAAGGAATTTTATATTCCCCTTCCTTAGTGGGGAGGAGCTTAGGAGCTGGGTTTGTATTATCAAGTCACCAAGCTGATAAATTGATTCATGTTAATACTACTTCTTTTCAATTATTTTTTTCAAAATCAAGAATTTCATCCAATATGTCTTCCTTGCTTCTAGAAAAATGTCTTCATCTCTTTTTTACAGTTAAACAATATGTACAAAAACTATCACATCCTCATTGAATTAGAATAAACTTTTTTGTATAAATATTAGTAGGAATATTTTTTAAATTGATTTTAATTGGAGATTTTGGTTTATTTTTTTCTTTTTCTGGATCTTCTCAAAGTATTTCTATACTATCTTTTAAGTAATTAATTTCAGGGTAAAGTTCAAAAAAATCACTCTGTGCTTTCCCATCTTTGAATGCTCAACATCAGCTAATAAATAACTTTTCTCAAGCTTTTAGTTGCTTTGAACTATCTTTCACAAATTTTAACCATTTTCTTTTAGCATTATCTGTAACTACACAGCTGGCTATGAAAATACCATTTTTTCATTCTAAATAGCTTGAATTAAGCCATTTATCTGTGTAATATTTATTCACTTTACAACCAAATATTTTATATTCCATTTTACTTTTTTAATTGTTTATTTTTTAGTTCTTATTATTATATACCAGAATAATAATTTTAAAAGTCAAAAAATGGGAAAAATAAAAATTTGAATTGATGAAGCTTGAAGATGACCCTGGCTTTGATCAGTTGTAGCTTGTGCTTTATGTTTTGATTCTGACAATTTACCTAATAAAAAATTTCTTGATGAAATAAATGATTCAAAGAAATTAACACACAAAAAAAGAGAAAAATTATATAAAAAATTAATTGAATTAAGTCTCCCTTTTCCAAAGGGAATACCTGAAGTGGGAGGGATTAAAAAAAGTAGACCACAAGTATTTTTTGGAGTATGAGTAGTTGATAACTACTTAATCGATGAAATAAATATTAGACAAGCTAATAGAGAAGCAATGAGAAGAGCTTTAATTGAGCTTTTAAGAAAAGTAGATAATGAAAATATTTCTAGTGTAGTTATTGATGGAAATGATAATTATAAATTTGATGAACTTAAAAAACAGCCAGTATTTATAGTTGGCTGAGATTGAAAAGTTGTTGAAATATGAGCTGCATCTATAATAGCTAAAGTTTTTAGAGATAAATTAATGACTACATATTCAGAATTATATACTGATTTTTGAATCGAAAAACACAAGTGATATGGTACAAAAAAACATAGAGATTATTTGACTAGTAAGGATAAGATTACTTGAATCCATAGACTTTCATATAAACCTGTAAAAAAGGTATTAGAAGCTAAACAAAAACTATTATTACATATCTGTTGTTGACCAGATGCAACTATTCCAATAATGGATTTAAAAGATAAGTATGATATAACATGTTTTTGGTATGATCCTAATATTCAGCCAAAGAAAGAGCATGACAAGAGACTTGCCAATTTTAAAAAAGTTTGTAAAATAGAAAAAGTTCCTTATATTATAGGTCCTTATGATGTCGATAACTTCATGCAGGAGATTAAGTGACTAGAACACACTCCTGAAAAATGAGAAAAATGTACAAAATGTTATGATATGAGACTCAAAAAAACAGCAAAATTAGCTGAAGAATTAAATATTATTCATTGGACTACTACTTTAAACATATCTCCACATAAAGATCTAGATAAGATGTTTAAAATATGAGATAAATATTCAGATAAGAAGAATTTAGAATTTTTAAAAATAGCTTTTAGAAAAAACTCTTGATTCGAGAGAAGTGTAGAATACACAAAAAAACATAAAATTTACAGACAGAATTACTGCTGATGCATCTATAGTGATACATTTCCTAATAAAAAATAAAATATATGACAGTTAATAATATAGAGAGAGATGATTTTGAACCATTAAGTACATGAAAAAAAGGACATCGTTTATTGAAACAATTAAGAGAAACTTATTGAGCTGATGTTGTTTTAAAATATAGAAGTGAATGAAAAACTCCTTGAGAAATAAGAGATATATTAGGATAGTCTAATTTAACTATATGAAAAAAATACTTAAAGATAGCATAATTAACATAGAGAATACTGAGCTATTTGATAATAGCTTTTTATTTGATTATTTAGAAATTAATCCTGAGAATTCAGAAATTACAATAATACATATATCAGATTTATTAGAGGAAAGAAAAAATGAAGAAATATTGAAGAGAGTAAATGAAAAGCCAGCTATGTATTCTAATGTTTATTCTCCTGAAGACGAATTAGAAATCTTTAAAGAATTATTTGATAATGCTATAAAAAATAATAAAAAAATTCATATTATTTGAGTTACTCTTGCCGAAGAAATAAAAATATTAGAGGAATATTATAGTGAGCTTTGATTTATGAGGGAAGATATAAATTGTTTTGATCCTGATTTTAATGTTCCACTTGTTACAGTTTCAGTAAAAATAGAAAATATTATTTGGAAATGATCAGATTATAAAGCTCAGAGGGCAAAAATATTTTTTAATCCACCAATCAGAGAATCATGACAAGTAAAGGCAATGTTTAAATGAATAAATAGATGAGTAATAGCCTGAATACATATATCAGATTATAATAAATTAGTAGAAGAATTCTTATGAAATTGTATCAGGGAAGAAAAAATACTTTCTTTAATATTAGCTAAAGTATTAAATTTTAATTTAATTGATATTTGATTTAGTTGAACAAAAAAAGAATTAATAGTTAACTATTAATTCTTTTTTATTTTTTAATATCTTTTAGTTCAAATTTTTCGATTAACTCTTTTCTTAATTGTATTCATTTATTATATAAGTAATTATTTTCTACTTCCGTATGCAATTGCATGTCATCATATATTTTATTAAATAATACTTTTATTTTTTCAAATTCAACATTATTTTTTCCATTTAAATGTGATATTTTCAATTCATCTAATATAGCCTTTAGAAATAGATTAAATTCAGTATGATCATTTATCATTTTATCACTTACCAAGTCTTCAATTATATCAATTCTTTTTTGACTTAATTTAAGCTTACTATTTAGTAACTCTTCACAAATAACTGCCTCGGGAAACATAATTTCTTCTTCTAGATTAACATGTTTAAAGAGTTCTAGTTTAAATTTTGAGAAAAATTCTATTAAAAATAAAATACTTTGATCTTCGTCATCATATTTTATTTCAAGCTTATTTAATAAAAATGTAACATCTAATAAATCCTTTCTTAATGGCACATGAAAAGTCTCTATAATATAATCAGTAATATCTTTTATATTCATTAATTCTAAATTTTTATTTTCCATTTTTTTATTCTTCTATAATTTTAATATTCATAGCATCTTCTAATATATTTTTATTAGAGAAATCTAGCTTTAGTACAACATTATAATCTCAAGTTTTATAATAAGTATGTGTAGGATTAGCTTCTGTAGAAGTTTTTCCATCTCAGAAATCCCAGAAATATCATATAATTTGTCATTCAGAATCATTTGATGAAAAATCAATTCCTTGTCCAGTATATGAAGTTTTCATACTTGCTGTTATTTCTACACTTTGAGGTTTTGGTTTTAATATAAGTTTCTTACTAGTTTCATATTCTTTTCAACTAGTTGTTACAACTTTTAATTTAATTTCATAATCTCATGCAGTAGTATATTTATGTCATGGATTTACAGCATCTCATTCCTCAGAGAAACCATCACCATAATCCCATATAAACTTTTCTATATCCTCATTTTTTACCTGACTTTTTGATGCATCAAAGGATACCGCAACTGGTACATAAGAACTTTCTTTTGTAATATCAAATCTTATAATTGCCTCTTTTCTAAGTCATTCTATAAAGATTTGTTCTTTAAAATTTATTTTGTCATCTGCTATTTTTCTATTAGTAAATTCATAATGAACTGTTATTGTATGATTTCATTCTGTATTGACTTCATAATTTCAGGTTTTTGTAGATTCATCTATATCTCAATCTGAATTATAATCCCAATCAACTTTTGTTAGAGTATAAAGAGAGTTATTCGCTTTTATAAATCTAGCATCAAGTTCTATAACGGTAGGAATTCATATTTCATTTATATAGTATTCATTAAGTCATACTTCATATTTAATATCTTCTAATAATTCTCAATCATTATATATTCTAAGAGCTTTAAGTAATTTTAACCTTTTAGCCATATCAATTGTAGTAGTTAATTCCTTTGTTTCTCATGCAGAATCTTTTATTACTACTTTTACATCATGTGCTCAATAAGAATCAAATTCATATGTTATTTTACTAGATTCTGTTGGATTATCTATATCTCATATTTGGCTTATTTCTTTGTCTCAAATTATCCATTTATATTCTTCTATATATCAATTTCAAAAATCACTTTGTAAGTTTTCTACTTGTAGAGTGAATTCTAAATCATTTATTAATCATCTATCATATGTTATTTCACCATTTAAACCAGATATTTCTTCTCAGCTAATAATAAATAATTTATCTAATTCTTCAGATTCTTTATCATTTCTTCTAATATACATTCATACTAGAGTTTCTTCGAATATAGGTTTTCATATTCTAAATATATCTCATTTCCATACAGGTTCGTTTAAATCTTCCATAAAATACCACTCAACTTTTCATAATTCTTTTAATGAACTAGCATCAAAATCTACTAATTTTCATCAATTATTTAACTTTTCTTCGTTTATTTCAACAACATATGAAATATTCACACTAGGTATATTATCTACTACTTTTTCAATTAAATTTCATTGTAAATCTACTTCACTAATAGTTAATTGTACTACAAAATTACCTTTTGTATCAAAGTTATGAATTACAGTTGGGACTGGAGTTTCTACTATGTTATCATCTCAGAAATCCCAGGTATATTTTTTAATGCTTAATCATTTTTGTTCTTCTTTATTTGCAAAATTAGTTAAATCAAATTTTATTTCAATTGGACCTATTAGATTAGATGTATCTTGAATTAATGATCATTCTCTACCAAAAAATGTTTCACTTAATAATTTAGAATTATCAAGTACTTGTACATTTCAATAAGCTATTTCTTGCCAATTAGGTAATGACTTTATTTTTTGGTCAATTATCATCCAAGCTGTTGCTGTTGAAAATGTGATTATTAATACTATTGTTGATAATATTCAGTATCTAATTTTCTTTTGTTTGAATTCTTTTTTTGTAAGAGAAAATTTAAATAAGTTTATTATTAAGAATATTGTTTCTATAAAAAGTAATATAGAAAATATTATAGCAAGTGCTTGTCAGATAAAATTATTTATATCATTTAGGTTTATTCATAAAGAATAAAAGAATTTTACATCGTCCATTGTTTTAGCATTCAATGCTATAAACCCTATGAAAGCTCATCAGATTATTAATGTAATAAAAGCAATAGCTCATAAAAATGTAAAAATTTGACTCATTGAAGTCTTTTTTGCCTCTTTCTTAACTACTTTTTTATCTATAGCAGCCGCTTTTATAAAAAGCTTAGATCATAAATCAGAAGGGACTACCTTTGAAGTTATTTTATAGGTTTTATTTTTAATTACTGTTTCTCAAGCTCACTCTTGTTCTGATTCAGTTTCTTCTACTGTTAATTTAGTTAATACTTTGGCTTTAACTAGTATATTTGAATAGATAGGGTACTTGATATATTTTGTATCTTGAACTACTTTATCTTTTCTAAAGCTTATTTTAACTGCTTCAGAGCTTGGTTCAAATACTACAAAATCATATTTTTGTTCAGTTAATAGCGTTAATATTGCTTCTATTGAAGTAATATTAATATCAAAAACAATTTTTTCTTCTACTTGGTTTTCATTGCTTTCTTCTTGAATAGGGGCTTTAGTAATATTTTTTTCATATTCTGTTTGTCATACACTTTCATCACTAACAGTTTCTCAAGTATTTTTTTCCTCAACTTTTGTTTCAGAGTTTTCTTCGACTTTAATTTCTATTTCATTATTAGTCTCAGTACTTGCCAGAATATCATCTTGCTTTGTGCTAACTTCTTCATTTTTTGCTTCAGTGTCATTAAAATCACCTAAAACTTCTTGAGTTTCTGGTTTAGTTTCTAGTTCTACTTTACTATTATTTGCAGTATTTTCTTCTGTATTTATAGCTTGTCATTCAGCTTTATCATTATTTGTTTCGTTTTTAGATTTATCTAAATCTAACTCAAATTTTGATGGATCAAACATATTTTTGTATTTATTATTAAATATCTATATTATTTTATCATAAAAAAAGGAAAAAATCTAATAATTTATGTTGACGAATAAAAAAAGCTTAGTCTAACTCAGACTAAGCTTTTTTTTATACTCTAATTCTCTTTTTATTAGAGTCATTTTTAGGAGCATTACCAGGATTATTAAATAATGGATTTGCATTTGTTTTAACACTAGTAGTAGGGGATTCTTTATTTATTTTTGTAGAATCTTGTACTGATACATTTTTGTATTCTAAATCTTTTGAACTCATATCAACTTGTTTTACTTCTTGTACTTGATTTATAGAAAACATAGATTTAACTGTTTTATATTCTAGTTCATCAATAAGTGTATTAAATTTATCGTAAGCTTTTTCTTTATATACTACTAATGGTTGTCTTTGAGCATATCATTCAAAAGCAACTTCTTCTTTTAATCTACTCATAGCATCTATATGTCTCATCCATAATCTATCAATAGATTGTAGTACTATTCTTCTTTCTAGGGTATAATAGGCCTCAACATCAATTACTTTTTCTTTTAATTTATCTAATTCTTCAAGTCATATATTAGCAATATAATCAGCTAATTCATAAGGATCTTTTATTCCATTTATGTCATCATTTTCTATAGTATCATCAATTGCCTTAAGTCATAAAAAGTCATTTACCTTTATGATTATTTCTTTTTTGTTGATTTCTTCTGTTTCTGAAACTTTAGTTGTTTCAGCTAATACTACTTTTTTTATTTGATTTGCTACCATTCACTTGATATCTTCATCAATATTTTCAGCATCTAGTATTTTGTTTCTTTTAGAATAAATAATTCATCTATGTTTATTAATAACATCATCATATTCTAATATATGTTTTCTCACATCAAAGTTATGTCATTCTACTTGTTTTTGAACACCAGTAACTCTTTTTGTAAGCATTGAACTTTGAGCTAATGGTTCATCATCTGGAAGGGAAGCAAACATAGGAGAGTTAAAAACAGAGAATAATTTATCTCCACCAAAAATTCTCATTATATCATCATTTGGAGAAATAAGATATTGAGTAACTCATGGATCTCATTGTCTACCAGCTCTTCATCTGAGTTGATTATCTATTCTTCTTGTTTCATGTTTTTCAGTACCTAGGATTACTAATCATCCTAAATCAACTACTCATTTACCTAGTTTAATATCTGTACCTCTTCATGCCATATTTGTAGCAATAGTAATAGTTCATTCTTGACCAGCACTAGCAATAACTTCAGCTTCACTTTCATGATGTTTAGCATTCAAAACATTATGTTTAATATTTTCTTTTTTTAACCTAGCACTTAAATATTCAGACTTATCAACTGATACTGTACCAACTAATATTGGTTGACCAGTTTCGTGCATTTCTTTTATAAGCTTAATAACATAATCAAATTTACCTTTTTCATTTTTGAAAAGTAAATCTGATCTATCTTCTCTAGCTATTGGTTTATTTGTAGGGATAACTAGGGTGTCTAGTGCATATACTTTGTAAAATTCTTCTGCTTCTGTTTGAGCTGTACCAGTCATTCAGGCTAATTTCCAAAACATTCTAAAATAGTTTTGAAATGTTATGCTTGCTAGGGTTTTCGACTCTTGTTGTATATCTACATTTTCTTTTGCTTCTAAGGCTTGATGAAGTCAATCAGAATATCTTCTACCAGCTAAAACTCTTCATGTATGTTCATCAATAATCATTACTTCTCAGTCACGAACCAAGTAATCTTTATCTTTATTAAATACTGCTATAGCTTTTAATGCATTTTCTACATGATGGATATCATTATAATGTTCTGATACATATATATTATCAATATGAAGTAATTCTTCTATTTTTTTAATACCGTCCTCCGTTAGAGTAGCAGATTTTCATTTTTCATCTATTTTGTAGTGTTCTGTCTTTTTTAATTGTTTAGAAAGAGCAGCAAATTTTGTATATTTACTAGTTGGCTCATCATCTGGCATAGAAATAATTAAAGGAGTTCTAGCTTCATCTATTAGAATAGAATCGACCTCATCAATAATTGCAAAAAATAATCTAGATTGAACTTTATCTTCTTTTTTTACTACCATATTATCTCTAAGATAATCAAATCCTAGCTCATTATTTGTAGCATAAAGTATATCAGATTCATATGCTGTCTTTTTTTCTTCTTTGTCCTGAGAATTATAAATAACTCATGTTTTAAGTCATAAAGTTTTGTATAAAATAGCCATTTCTTCAGAATCTCTTTTTGCTAGATAATCATTAACAGTAACAATTGAAACTGTATTTCATGTCAAAGCATTTAAATATGAAGGTAGAGTAGCAACTAGAGTTTTTCATTCTCAAGTTTTCATTTCAGAAATATTCCCAGCATGAATTGCTAGACCTCATATAAGCTGAACATCATAAGGAATCATATTCCAAGTCATTTTTTTTCAGTCTTCTAATTCAAATTCTTTTAAATATATTAATTTACAAGCAGTTTTAACTAATGCAAATGCTTCTAATTTAATTGTTTCTAATATTTCTTTAATCTTTTTAGAATCTTCTTCATTTTCAAAATTAAGTCATTCAAACATGGCTTTAAACTCAGAAGTTTTGTTTTGAATATCTTCTAAACTATATTTTTCTTGAGCAGTTTCAAATTCTTTAATTTTTTCTACAAATTGACTTATTTCTTTTACTTTTTTTTCACTTGGGTCACCAAATATCGCTTTTATAATTTTTTCTATCATTTTTATTAGTTATTCTTTTAATTAAACGGGAGAATTATAATCAAAAACTATGTTTTGTAAAAAGAGTTTTGTAAAAATATTTGGTTAATTTATTAATTTGTATATAATCCGAGTATATAATAAATATTTTATTAAAAAATAAAGCTTATGATATCTTATTTAAAATGAAAAATAATAGAATTAGATTTTTTATCTACAACTATACTTACTAATGGCTGAGTAGGTTATAGTGTTTGAATAAATGAGCTTACATATTCGAAATTATGATTAGAATCTGAAGTTTGAATGTTTGTTTATCATCATATAACTGAATGAAATCAAAGTCTTTTTGGTTTTATAGATATTGAAGATAAAAAGATTTTTTGAGAGCTAATAAAAATTTCATGAGTATGATGAAAAGTAGCTATGCAAATTTTGTCACTTGGAATTGAGAGATTAGTTATTGCAGTTCAATGAGAAGATAATAAAACTATAGAATGAATTAAGTGAATTTGAAAAAAAATGGCTAGTAAAATTATTCTTGAATTAAAAGATAAGGATTTTTGAATATCTATTTCAAATTCTGAAACTATGACTAAGGCTACTACTATTTCAGCTGACTTACATAGTTCTATTAAATCAACACTTACTAATATGGGTTATAATCCACGTGATATAGATAGATTATTATGACAATTACCAGAAGATATAAAAGAAGCTTGAGATATTATTCCTTATATTATTAAGGAACTTAGTTAAAAAAGTATAAATAATTTAAAATAAACAATGGAAAAAGATTTTGATAACTGGAATAAATTAAAAAAAGAAATAGAAAATGAGTCCAAAAACATTATAATTAAAGAATGAGAAATTTGGTGGACTCATATTTGACTAAATATTAAATCAGAATCTTGTTGAAAATGAAATAAATTTAGAAGACCTGTTTTAGTTATGAAAAAGTTATCACATACAAATTGTATTATTGTTCCTTTGAGTACACAAATTAAAAAATGAACATGGTTTGCAAATTATAATATTGAGGGAATAGAATATACAGCTTTATTATATCAAATTAGAATGATGCACACAAATAGATTTTATGTTAAAGAAACAAAGCTAAATTATAGAATTTTTAATATAATAAAAAAGAAGCTTAAAAAACTTTTAAACTTCTAATTTATTGTCCACCAGTATTTCTACTGGCTTCATTGTAAGCAATCAAAATCTTACTAAAGTAAATATATTATATATTATATACTACATTTTGCAAATTATTTTATTAAAAAAACACTATGAATCTAGAAATAGTATTAATTATCATTGTATCAATACTGATAGCTGTAATTTTTTATTTAATCACAAAAAAGGATGCTAAATTTGATAGTACTTCACTTAAAATGATACAGGATCAAATTATTAGTTTGAATAAAAATATTGATTATAAACTTTGAGAATCAAATAGAAATACCCAGAAAAATTTTGATATAAATTCAAAGATAAGTCATGATGCGAATAGACAAATTGAGGAAATAACTAAAAAATTGTCTAATTTAGATACTACAAATAAGCAAATAAAGGATATTTGAGGACAACTTGAGGGGCTTGAAAGTATTTTAAAAAACACAAAACAAAGAGGAATATTATGAGAGTATTTTTTAGAAAGTGTTCTAAAAAATATTTTACCTCCAAATAATTATAAGCTGCAATATACTTTTAAAAATTGAGATATAGTTGATTGAGTTATTTTTGTAAAAGATAAGATAATTCCTATAGATTCTAAGTTTTCACTTGAGAATTATAATAAAATAATAGCTGAGGAAAATATATCCCTAAAAGAAGCTCTTGTAAAAGATTTCAGAAATGATTTAAAAAAGAGAATAGATGAAACAAGTAAATATATTAAACCAGAAGAATGAACGATGGAATTTGCATTTATGTTTATTCCTAGCGAATGAATTTATTATGATTTACTTGTGAATAAGGTTTGAAGCTTAAAAGTTGATACGGTTGATTTGATAGAATATGCATTTAGGGAGAAAAGGGTTATAATTGTTAGCCCTACAAGCTTTTATGCATATCTTCAAACAGTATTACAATGACTTAGAGCTTTGCAAATTGAAGAGTCCGCAAAAGATATACAAAAGCAAGTTGAAAAACTAGGGAAACACTTATCGGCATATGAAGAATATTTAGCAAAATTATGATGAACATTATGAACTACAGTTAATCATTATAACACTGCTTACAAAAAATTTAATTTAATAGAGAAGGATGTTGTAAAAATAAGCTGACAAACAGGGAATGAAGAACAGAACATAATACAATTAGATAAGCCTGAATAAGAATATTTTCCTTTAAATTAACTAGAATCACTTTTATTCTTAAAAAATATTATGTGATACTAATAAAATAGTTTTTTAACATTTTTTGTTAAAAAACTATTTTATTGCTTATTTTTTAATTTATATTTTAATATATTTTATAAAAACTAAGTTATTGTTATATAAGAGAAAAATTCAAGTTTTTAACATTTTGAAAAAACTTATTCACAAGACTGTTCTAAAAATTGTAGCAAAAATGGAAAAAATCGTTAACTTTATCTAAGTCATTATTATTTAAATTGTACAAGAAATATGAAATTAAAAGTTATTAAAACAAGAGAAGGAGACCTAGTAAACTTTGATAGAAGTAGAATAGAAAGGGTTATTGAAAAAGCTGCAGAAGCAGTATGAGAGATTACTATATGATTTGTAGACGAAGTTACTGACAAAGTTATAGATAGATTAAAAGAATTCTTAATTAATACTGATGGAGCTGAGTTTGTTACTATTGAAATGATTCAAGATCAAGTTGAAATAGTTTTGATGGAATCAGGTCATTTTCAAGTTATGAAACATTTTATCATATATAGAAATGATAGAAATAAAAGAAGAGAAAAGGCAAAAGAAAAAATAGAGAAAAAAATAGAACAAAATACCTTAAAAATCAAGAAAACTTCATGAGATAAGGAGAATTTTGATATAGAAAAAGTAAGAAAAACTTATAAAATAGTTTCTTATAAATTAGCTCGTAAATGTAGATTTGAAGAAATATCTGATAGCTTGAAGAAGTACCTTGTTGAGTGAATGCAAACAGCAGATATTACACAAATGCTTATAAAGTCAGCAGTAGATTTAGTCTCTGTTGAAAATACTTCATGGCAGTATATAGCAGGTAGACTTGCATTAATTGATTTGTATAAAGAAGCATCAAATAATAGATGAATGGATATCAAAAAGATTTATGAAGCTAAACATTATAAAGCACTATTTGATGAATATGTAAAAAATGGTTTATATTCAAAAGATTTTTATGATCATTATTCTGAGGATGATATTATTGAGGCTGGTAATTACTTAAAAAAGGAAAATGATTTCGATTATAATTATACAACTATTCTGATGTATAAAAAAAGATATCTATTGAATCCTAACAAAGTAGTAAAAGAACTTCCTCAAGAAATGTATATGAGTGTTGCATTATTTTTAGCTATGCCTGAAAAAAAGGAAGATAGAATGAAAATTGCAAAGAAAATATATGATTATTGTTCAACTGGTAAAATTTCACTTCCAACTCCTACACTACTGAATGCTAGAACAAATTTTCACCAATTATCTAGTTGTTTTAAATTTAATGTAGATGATGATTTAAGAGCTATTTATCATTCTATTGAAAATATGGCACAAGTATCTAAGTATGGTTGAGGTATATGAGTATATCTTTGAAATATCAGATCTAGATGAGCTTATATTAGATGAGTAAAATGAGCTGCTGGTTGAGTTAATCCTTGGATAAAAGTTATAAATGACACTGCTATTGCAGTTAATCAATTATGAGCTAGAGCATGAGCTATATCTGTTACTCTTGATATTTTTCATAGAGATATATATACTTTTTTAGATTTGCAAACAGAAACTTGAGATATTAGAACTAAAGCCTTTGATGTATTTCCAGCTGTAACTTTTCCAGATTTATTTATGGAAAGAGTAGCTAATAACGAAAAATGGAGTTTATTTGATCCAAAAGAAATTTCAGATAAAACAGGAAAAAAATTACAAGATCATTTCTGAGAGGATTTCGAGAAATTTTATGTTGAATGTGAAAATAATCCTGATTTAGAATTAACAGAAGTAGTTGAAGCTAAAGATCTATTCAAGGCTTACTTAAAAGCTACAGTAGAAACATGAATGCCTTATGCTTTCTTTAGAGATACTGTAAATGCGGCTAATCCTAATAAACATGCGGGGAATATTTATTCAACTCAATTATGTGTAGAAATATGTCAAAATACTAGTACATCTAAATTTGTAGAAGAAGAATTAGAAGATGGTAAAATTGTTATCAAATATGAACCAGGTGATTCTGTAGTTTGTAACTTAGCTTCTATAAATGTTGCAAAAGTAAATACAGACGAAGATATTAAAAAGGTAGTTCCAATTGCTATGAGATTATTAGACAATGTTATAGATTTGAATTTTTATCCAATTAAAGAAGCTCAAAGAACGGCATTAAAATACAGATCTGTATGATTATGATTTTTATGACTAGCTGAATACTTAGCTGTTAATAAATTAGCTTATGATACAAAAGAAGCTAGGGAAGTAGTTGATGTATTATTTGAAAAATATTCTTATAGAACATTGAAAACTTCAAACGAATTAGCAAAAGAAAGATGAACATATGACGTATATGAAGGATCTGAGTGGTCTAAATGAATACTTATATGAAAAGATGCAAATTGGTTTAGAAATAATTCAAAAATGAGTAATAAATGGTTGAAACTAATAGATAAGATAAAGTCTCATGGTATGAGATTTGCCTATCATTTAGCTCCAGCTCCAAATACTTCTACTGCACTAGTTGTATGAACAACAGCATCTATTTTACCAATATACAAGAAATATTTTGTTGAAACAAATGCAATAGCGCCAAGTGTAAACGTTGCACCAAACCTATGTGAAGATAATTTTTGGTATTATAAAGAATATGTAAACATTGATATGAATGATGTTATTGATATGGTAGCTGTTGTTTATAAATGGATAGATCAATCAGTTTCATTTGAATGGATGATTAATCCAGCAAATACATCTCCATGAGAACTATATCAATACTATATGAAAGCACATAAAGCATGAATAAAAACTGTTTACTATGTTAGATCAATGAGTTTAGAGGTGGATACCTGTGATAGTTGTAGTGGATAAGAGGAAGATAATATAACCCATCCTTGAATTCCTTCCCTTCATTCGAAAGGAAGGAGGCTCGTTGGAATATTGTAGAAAAAAAGATTGGTATATGAGAAAAGTTTGTAAATAAAAAGTCTCTCATTAATTATGAGAGACTTTTTATTTAAACTCTAAAATGTAAATTCGAGAGTTTGCCATAAAATTATGACACCTTTGTTCTGGTTTTATAATTCTATGGATTTAGGAGGATTTGCAAATTATTTTTTATCTGGTTTTGAATTACAAGATAAAGTATTTTGCTAATTATAAATATAATTATGGCAAAAAGGGTGTCTACTACTGTAGAATCAGAAACTTGAAGAAATTTAAAGTTTCATGATAATTATAGTTGAAATGATATGACAAGATTACAATTTGTCAGTCAAATTAATCAATGAAATTATTCTAATTATCATATTAGAGTGATTAATTGAATTAAAACACCTGTATCAAACCCTGATGCAACTATAAATAATAACTTAGATTAAGTTATTAAAATTAGTCATAGAAATATGACTAATTTTTGTCTTTGACTATAGTAGTCATTATGAAAACTAATAAAAAATATTCATGACACCAGATATAATAAAAGAAGCGGCAAGAAATTTAAGAAATAATATGACTAAAACAGAATTATTATTATGGGCTGAATTGAAGAATAGAAAACTTTGAGTAAGATTTTTAAGACAGAGGCCTATATATGTTTATTCGGAAAATGGTTGATTAGATAGATATATAATTCCTGATTTTTATTGTTCATCTAGAGAATTAATCATAGAAGTAGATTGAAGTATTCATGATATTGAGGAAGTTTTAATATTAGATATTGAAAAAGAAGAATTAATTAAACAAAAAGGGATTAATATTATCAGAATAACAAATAAAGAAATAAAAGATGATATAAATAAAGTTGTACAAAAAATTAAACAAAAATTAAGTAGATAATGAAGCCTCCTTCCTTTCGTATGAAGGGAAGGAATTCAAGGATGGGTTATTCTTGCTTTTCATTATTTTTCTATTAATATATAACTTATAAGTTGTAGTGGATAATTTCTAAAAATATAAAATATATGTCAGCATGAACAATGACAATAGATGATTCATTTTTTGATAATTCTGCAGAACAAACTTGAGGACCAGATGATGATAACTCTATGACAGAGGAAGAATTTGCATCATCAATATGAATAAATATAGATACATGAAATACTGTTTTACACGAACAATTAGTTTGGGCTTATGAAAAAGTTAGAGATAAGATACAAAATCTCATCTCTAAAGACTACTCTAACTATATGTAGTGTTTAATATTAAATCCATAAACTATATATAGTAGTTTATAAAAATAAATAGTCAATCGGAAATAAATAAAAAATTTGGAATAATACCATATATTGTATATAGTACTCGTAGCTATATACAATATATGGTATTATTATTTTAA